>Ga0153947_1001311_pt1 | contig 11806 bp, 12 predicted proteins | sample TSNJ031MetaG_FD_104697 | JGI IMG/M metagenome (GOLD analysis project Ga0153947, IMG submission 104697) | Attine ant fungus gardens microbial communities from New Jersey, USA - TSNJ031 MetaG | ecosystem: Host-associated > Fungi > Mycelium > Unclassified | place: USA: New Jersey, Wharton State...
TATAAATAATCGTTTCATATGGATATTTTGTAGTAAAATCCTGTCCGGAATCAACAGATACAATCAATCCGCCCATAAAATATACAAGGAAAAAATTTAATGTATATAAAATAAAAATAAGATGTGAATTAATTTTATATTGAAATATTAAATCCGACCATATTAGGATTTTTTTATAATATACATTTTTGAGTTTTTTAATGATTTTTTTTATTAGTTGTCCAGCTGTGTGAATAATCAAAAAAATCCCAAAAATATTTAAAAAGATAGCCAAAAGCATCTTTTCCACTCTGAAATCTATTAACAGTATAAAAGAAAGGATTAGAAAAGTAATACCCAAAATGGATATCCAGATATTTCCTCTTTCACTTTTATTTCCTTTTAATAGATCTTGCGAAAATTGCTCAAAAAAATCAATTAGACCTTTTTTCGATCTATTATATAAAATGTCGATCATTGTAACTAATAATATCATTACATATAATAAAAATACAAAAATTACTGTTGATAGAAATTGCTTAATCGCCATTATTATATTTATATTAGAATTGTTGTAAAAAACAATATATGAAATCACCGTACACACTGTGTTACTAATTAATATCGCTTTTATTCCCAGAAAAAATACCTTTGAAAAATATTCTTTTCCTGCTAACTTCCAAAAGTCTTTTGTCTTGATTCCAAGTATTAGTAGCAAATTATATTTTTCTGCAAGCGATTTTACAAATGAAAAAAATGAAAATCTTAATGCTGCTATAAATGTTAAAGCTAATCCGCACATAATTACAAATAGAAACTTTTCTAACAAAGCATCGTTAACTAATACGTGAAAAAAGCAAAAAATATCCACTACAAAACATAATGAAAATATAGACATGATACAATTAATAAATAATGAAATGATGCTAAAGTTCGACTTTTCTTTTTTATTAGTAAGATAAATTATAATATCACTTTTTTTCATATTTTTATTCCATATCTTAATATTTGGATTTGGTCATGCATTTTCTTTTATTAAGTGTTACGAAAACATAGGCACGGGTATTCAGCCATTTGTCAGTTCATACGGATGTGAATATGCAAGAGGATTTGTAGCACACGTTTATGTATAAACTGCCGCATGGCTGAATATTCTAAATATTAACATGTTTTATATTTTAATATATCAATCGTCGAAAGACTTTAATACCTTTCTACTCTTAAGGTAAATCACCCATAATTACAATTGATTACGCTTTTGAGTGACCTACACAATAAGCCCCACAGTTCGTATTGCAAGATCCACTACAGCTTCCACTACAACTTCCGCTACATGCATGATAACATGCCAAACAAAATGCTGCCGCTAACAGGCTTTCTTTTTCACCTAATTTACTCTCATAATTCATTTCATGCACCTCCTTCCTCTCACATTTCACTTGATGGTTTACAGTTTCTTACAGTATACATTAACACATCATAGTTTGACCTTCGTCTACAAAAATGTCTCCTTTATAGATGAACCCATTTTTATCACCTTGATTATGTCTCTTCTGTATACATGCAGATTAGTAAGCACCCATTGTCCACCTACAGGTTCCTGTACAACCTGACGTACACGAACCTTTACAGGGACACCATGCACACGGAATAATTTTATTCCGCGTTTTTGCCTTGCTTTCATATAAACTGTTCATAATTCTTGCCTCCTTCCATTTTATTTAAATATTATAAAATAATAATATTTACCAAATTATTTCGAATTGATCAAATATTTGTCGATATAGTTCACTTCGCTTGATTAGTTCCTCATTAGTACCAAAATCTATGATTTTCCCATCATTCATAAGAAAGATCACATCGCTTTTTTCTATAGTTGTTAATTTATGACTTATAATAATTATTATCTTATATCTGGATATATCTCTAATTAAACTGATAATTTTACTTTCTACTTTTCCATCTAAATCTGAAGTAATCTCATCACATAACCACAAAGATGTGTCTTGAATTAATGCTCTTGCTATTGCCAATTTTTGCTTAGTCCCGCTGGATAAAACAAGACCATTTTCCCCTATAATTTCGTTGAATTTATTTGGTAAACTTTGTATAAAATCAATCAAATCTAATTTTTCACATATTTCATTTAGTTTACATTCTTCTATTTTCTTACCCAACGTTATATTGTAAGCAATTGTTTCATTTAATAAAAATGGTTCTTTAGCAATATAACTAATATGCTTTCTTATATGACCCATATTTATACTTTCAATATTTATATCATTCAAAAAAACATTTCCTTTTTCTTGTTTATACAACTTTATTATTGTTTTTATTAAAGTACTTTTGCCACAACCATTCCTACCAACAATAGAATACATACCAGCTTTATCAATAGTTAAATTCAGATCGGATAAAACCAGTTGCTTGCTATATCTAAAATCTAGGGATTCCAGCTTTACTTTATCAATAATGTCAATCTGACTTTTTTCTTCTAGCATTAGATTTTCAATTGGCTCACATAATATTTCTTCAATACGCCCTATGCTCACATTACAGGCTGTTAGCCCAATTGCATAGCTCAAAACTTGCGAAGCAGATTGTATTAATCTTCCCATATACTGATTAAAAGATACGTAATTTCCAATAGATAGCCTACTTTTAGATATTAAAAGACCAGCAACACATATCATGATAAAATCAAAAATGGCACTGATTGCATTTTGGTTAAAACTCATTTGACCTTGAATCAAATAGCATCGCTTCGATAACCTCTCATTTTCTTTAAATAACAAATCAATTTTCTCTTGGATCTTTAACTCAAGTACGTGACTTTTCACTCCTTCAAAATTATGGAATAATTCATTAATTATCCCTAGATATTTGTCTGTATAACTTTTCATTTTTTCGATTGAACGTTGATACTTTTTCTTTAATATCATTGTTCCACCATATAAGACCGGAAAAAAAATGATAAAAGTCGTAGTTAATTCCTTCGATAACAATATTGCAAAGTAAAATGATATGATAACACTAACTACAATTTGTAATATTCCGGTTATAAACTGAATATATGCACTTGAAATAGCATTAGAATCACCCTCTAATCGATTTATTAACTCTCCCTTCAAGTATGTTTCTAGTCGACTCATATCCATGCAAATTATTCTACACAGTAAGTCCTTTTTAATTTCATTAGAAATCTGTAAAGATACCTTGCTCCCAAAATAGTTTTCCAGTGCGGACAAAATCGCACTGATAATTTCTAAAATTAACATTATAATCATAATAATGAAAATTTCAGATACATTGCCTAACACAATTAAGTCAATCACTTTTCCAAATAAAAATGGAGTTATACTTCCAACTACCGTACCAAATAAAATCAAGGAACTTAATCCTAACAGTGCAAATATTTTAGGAGCAAAATACTTTTTTATAATTTTCTTATTCATTCTCAACAAACCACCTTTAATCTACACCAATAATATCTCTCCTGTTGAAAATGATATTTCCCAGTGCTTATTACTCCCCATTCCCTTCCAACTATATTTTTGTGCATACTTCTGCCACCAGTCTTGCATTAATAATTTGACACTTTCTAAGTCATCATCAACTCTCATACTCACTGTTTCATCTAAATTAAGAATATTTAGGCTCTCTAAAGCTGCCTTTTTTTCAAACAGTTCTTTTATTTCTTCTTTTTCTTGATCTGTTACTTTTCCAATTACTTCAGCCATGATTTTTCTCCTTTTTCAGCATCGCTTATACTTTGTTTATTAAATTGGCATGTTTCAAAACAATTAAATTTAAATTATATTCTATAATTTAATGTCGTCTACTAATCAAAATCACAAGTTAAACTGTATAGAAACCCATCTTCCTATTATTTAATTTTTCTCTTAGTTTATTGATAGGATCAATGTATTCAATATCGTCTATTGGAATAAAGTACTTTCTCTCATCTTGGCATTCTTCCAATATTTCCGCAGATACTTTTTTTTCTATCCAACTTTTTTGACATTGTACAGATGCAGGTATATTCACTTCCGTGGTGTACTTCTTATTATGATAAACACAATCCACACATTGATAGGCATCACAACAATTACAAACTGGTGCAAAAGCTTGCGTATAAAGATGTTTGTTTGGAAAATCACTAATACCAAACTCCAAATTACCGATGGAGTTTTCTTTTTCATCTGAGAAAAATGCAGGACAAACATAAAAGTTTCCATCTGTTCCCAATGTAATTGCCCTCTCCCCTGCTCCGCAATTATTATGTTTATCTATAAAAAAAATATCCGTTAAAACATTCACCTCTTTATTAATATCCTTGCACTCGTGAATATCTTGTACAATATCATTTTTTATTTTTTCAAGTTCCTGCTTGTATACATTTAGATTAAAGTTTTTATCCAAATCCAAAATATTGATATTAATTCTTCCTGCATACTTCCACAATATATAAACATATTGGTATAATCTATCTAAATCATTCTGTGAAATATTAAATAGAACATTATCCATATGTTCATAAACACTCTTACTATTTCTTAAATCATCAGATGTAAATACAGGCAAAACGTCTCTATATACCCTTTTACTCTCTTTATAAATCTTCGCTGGAACCATATGTAGGATTCTGTGCTCTTCAAACTCCTCATATTGAATTAATTCCTCGTCATTTTTTGAATGAATAAATACAGGACGATAGAAATTTTCACCCGCATATCGTAGGCCATCCAATAAAGTTTCATTTTTCATTTTCTTCACTTCATTACTGTTTTTTTCTCCACCTTCCATGCAGCATGATACGTAATCATTTGATAATAAGAAATTCATTGAAAAAGACTCATTGTTCCTGCTGCTCCTTTCAATCCCATACATATTGTATAGTTTTGCAAAATAATAGTTGTTGGCTTTTACGCGTGCTTTATGCATTTTACATATATATTTTGCTCTCTGAAAATTTGTAGGTGTGTCTGCACTGTCATAATTGAACCCTTGGCAAAAACTACACCCACTCGCTATCCTGCAGTTTAAACATTCATCGTCACTTTGCATTTGAAAAGTTACAGCTTGGAACGGACGAACTTTATCAAAGTCAATTCCAGTATCAACATGACCTATCACATATTCCTCCTTACTATCTAACGAGTAGCTGCAATATCTCATACATGGATATAACTTGCCATCAACTCCAACAGCAAGCATTTTCCCAGCTCCACAGCTTGTTTGTTTCAACATTTCTTCTGTGTAAGGTGCTCCGATAGAATCATCGAATAAGGTACATTTGTACTTATCATATAACTGATTTTCTAAAATATAATCCGCTAAACTGCGCAATTGTTCTTCATATACTTTATCATCGTTTTCCTTCCAAACATCTTCAAAGACCACATTTGCTGCGATTTCCGGTATCCCTTCCTTCCAAAGTTCAACAATACTGTCTTTTAAATATCTTAAATCGTCACTAGCAAAAGTCACTTTGGTAGAAGCATAAAATTGATTTTTCCAAATATCTACGTTCTTTTTTACAATATCATAGGAACCACTGCCATCAGGAAAAACTCTTTGTAAATCATGTTTTTCCTTAATTCCGTCAATTGTAATAGTCATGCTAAGTTTAGTTCTATTTTTAGTAATAAATCTTTGAATCCTCTCATCGGAATAATTAATCCCATTTGTACATATACTAATTCGATAATTCCAAAACCATGAAATTCCCATTTCGTATGTCTTCAATTTAAAATAGTCACATATCGCATCAATTAAATCTATCTCCAGCAAAGGCTCACCGCCAATAAAGTCTAAGGTAACGGCATATTGCTTTATCATTTCGCTGTTTAAAACATAATCAATAAACTTTTTAGCAACAGAAAAATTCATTTTTTTGTTTGATGCTTTATGTGTTATGTAACAATATTTACACCTCAAGTTACAATCTTCAGTTACAATAAACGTTAAAGACTGTGCTGTACTTCCGTTCCATGATTCCAGTTGAGTTCCTACCTCATATTTATTTGTATTCATTTCTCTTTTCTCCTTTCAAAAACTCGCTAAAAATACTTCGAACCGATATTAAGTAGTTGAGCAACATCAAGTATTTTGCAAAAAACATCCTCTGTTTTAATATTACAATTTGCTATTGGTTCATCAAAAACCAAAATATCTTTTAACAAATTGTTCACTAAAACTACGCGCTGCCGTTCTCCAGTTGATAGCTTGTCTCCATTCACCCCTGCATTTAGCAATATCCCCCTGTCTTTTTTTGTATAATCTAATAGTTGTTAAAAATATTCATTTTTCGATTCCTCTTAGTATAATTCCTCTAGTGTTTGAAAAATGATTTGGTATTTACTCAGCCAATATATCACGCATTAAATATATTGTCAATAAATAATTATAGATTAAATAAAAAAATATTTAATCAGTTTTTCCGCTAGTAAAGCTGATGTCGATGCTTGATACTTCAAGCTAAACTTCCGTATGCTCACACTTGGCTGGTCGGATATCTATATATGCACAGTAACAAAATTTGCCGTATTCATTTCTATAACATCAAACAAATAATTTATTTGTATAATATTACTGTTTCAGTAAATATATATTGACAACGTTTATCTTGGGTGTTACCATTATTACACAAACACAATTGTGAATCTATTTTAAAAGGTTGGAAAGACTCGTATGGCTTTAGTAATCAGGAGGTGAGTCCAATGGATCAAAACAAATAACTCTATTATTGAGCTTAGAACCAGAAGTATAGTTGTATAGTTTAATACAAATAGAAAATTCTCAGAAACTCCTAGCAAAGAAAAACAAATTTTAATTGAATTAGCATTTTTCTTCCAAATATCTGGAGGTACATAAAATATAAGCCTATAAAGCTGAAATACAGTAATTATGCTGCTTAAGAGTTTACGAGAGTACTCATAAAAGAAAGGATAAACACAGGTATGATAGTACGGATGAAATCTAACATGAAAGCGAAACTTTCAATTTTTGCAATAGCTTTATTTGCTGTATTAACATTAGCATTTACTTCTGAAACAGTGCATGCGGCAGGACTTTGTAGCAGAAGCGATTGCCCCTGCGTTACTGTAGCTAATCCAAGTAATGCCGTTAAAGCTTGTAGTCATTATGTTTCTAATGGCAAGTTGCGATGTAAAGCAAAAGGACATTATTATTAATGAAATAAGCGAATATAGGGGTTTTTACTGTTCACACACCCATGTACGTGAATTTGTAAAAGCCCAGCAGTCAGATTTTATTTCTGTATGCTGGGCTTTTTCTTAATCAAAGCTGGATATTACACTTGTATAAAGAAAAAGAAAGAGGAGAGAGGTGATTTCATGGATCGATATGATTCAAATGTACAGGCTGTTTATTGTATAACAAATTATTAAAGTTTCCCAAATCTTTCTCATGGCTAAAAGTTGCGGAAAAGCATGTGAAACAGTATACTGTATTAAGATTTAGTGCGCTTTGGCGAGGGATAAACTGAAGGAGGTCTTACAATGGCCAAAATAAAGGCTAAGACAACAGAGTATAGGAATGTTTTTGCAGATACGTGCTCAAATATCATTAGTGGAACAATCAGTGTCTTTCTATTGCTTCTGGTTACGGTCTTTCCACTGATTCTGCATGATTCCTATGTCGATATACTGCAAACGAAATACCAATGTTACTATGTGATTATCATTGGAATGTTAATGGTGGTATTAGTGCTTGCAATTACTATGTTGATGATTGATCAAATGGAGCACCACGGAAAGCATGCAACTTGCCTGTTTGTAAAATTGCATCCTGGGAATTGGAAGGCCACATTTCGTGTGGCGGATTTTGCGGTGATTGCATTCTGGCTGACGTTACTGGTCTCTACGTTGCAATCAGAATATCGGTATGAGTCGTTTTGGGGCAATGAGGGAAGGTATTCGGGCCTTTTCTTATTGACGTTGTATATGGTATCTTACTTTGTGATCAGCCGTTTTTGGAAGGTAAAGGGATGGATATTGGAGGTGTTTTTACTTACCAGTCTGATCATATGCTATATTGGTATCACGGATTATTTCCAAATGGATATCATGAATTTTCGTGTCAGGATCAAACCTGAACAATCCACAATATTTACTTCGACATTAGGAAATATCAATACGTATACGGCATATGTGGCATTGATGTTAGGGGTTGCAGCAGCGATGTTTGCAACAGCAAGGAAAACAGCAAGGGTAATCTGGTATTACATATGCATGGTAGTTGGGTTTTTTGCCATTATCATGGGTTGTAGTGATAATGCATATCTGGCATTGGGGGTATTGTTTGGATTTTTGCCTTTCGTGCTTTTTAAGAGTAGAATGGGAATGAAACGTTATTTGCTGATGCTGGCAACGTTTGGTACCGTGATACAGTGCATTGATTTTATGAACCAGGCATATGCAGAGGTGGTAATCGGGCTGGATAGCCTGTTTCAGTTTATGGTGAATTTCAGTGGTCTGATGTATGTGGTGGTTGCATTGTGGCTGGTTTATATTACGATTATGATTGTTGATAATAAGAATCAGAAGCCAGCCGACGAGACAGGAGCCGTGCCGGTGTGGACGTGGAGCGGATTACTGGTGGTTTGTGTATTGATCGCCTGCTTTCTGTTGTATGATGCAAATATTGTCGGCAATGCAGAACAATATGGCGGGCTGGGAAGATATCTGGTATTGAATGATAGCTGGGGAACCAATCGAGGATATATCTGGCGAAAATCAGTAGAAATATTTCAGGGATTTCCACTCATGCATAAACTATTCGGGTATGGTCCAGATACATTCGGTATTTTGACAACCAAAAACTTCAGGATGGAAATGGTTCAGGCAACCCAAGGACAGGTATTTGACAATGCTCATAATGAATATTTACAATATATGGTGACCATTGGTGCATTGGGATTGATTACGTATTTGGTGTTTCTGGTGTCGGCAGGGTGGCGGATGGCAGTAAGAAGAAACGATAATGAATATATTGTAGGTTGTCTGTTTGCCGTACTGTGCTACGGCACCCAAGCATTGGTAAATTTGAATTTGCCAATTACTGCACCAATTATGTGGCTGCTACTAAGTGTCGGGATGGCAGCTAGCCGGGGAGAATACTTTCAACTTTGAGTTTGGAAAGGACTTTATTATGGAATATACCATGTACCACCAAGAGGACAATCTTCTCCAGTCTCCAGTTCAAAAAGGTCTGTATATTGTACCTTTCTGGATTAATATACACACGACACTCATAATTTCAATATGAAAATAGGGATACAAAAGCCGCTCTGAGTGAAGAAACACTTTGCGGATAAATAGTGGACGGCCAGAATCATAACTTGTCATTGCTTCGAGCAATACAAGGGTATAAAGATTGCTGGTCTGCCCACGATTTGATTGCTATTCATACAAATGATCCGATAATGCTTCAGTAACTCCGCCATTCCCCATCTGTGGCATGCAATCAATAATAATGTACTCATACTTGTCTTTAATAGTGTCAACATATTGCGCCAATATCCTTTCCCGAAAATCCACATTGCATAGATTCCGTTCCCGTGTAAGTAATTGGGAATTGGAAGGAATAACATTCACACCGCTCTTCGTTTTCAGCAGATATCTATCTGGTTCAGGTAATGGTAATGGCTCATCCTCAATGATTCTGCGTATAAGAGTGTTGCTTGTTATTTCTAACTTGTCAGGGTTCTTAATACCAAAAATAATACTTTCTGTGCAAAGATTTTAAATACAAAAATGCCATCAAAACATTGACATTGTATTGCATTATGATATAATTATAAATTATACGGTGTGTATAACTCATGAACAACATAGAAAGGGGTATTACAAATTTTACACTACCTGGAAAGGAGGGGCGATGAATTTATGAAGATAAAGCTAAGCGGAAGGGAATTGGATGTCATGAACGTCTTGTGGAGTGTAGAAAAACCCATGGTAGCATCTGAGATATGTAGGGCGAATCCTTCATTAAGCATAAATACCGTACAGGCGGTCTTGAAGAGCTTATTGAAACGAAATCTGATACGTATAGCAGACATTGTTTATAGTGGCACCGTACTGACACGGAGTTACGAAACTGTATTATCCGCAAGCGATTATTCAGTTAGCCAGTTTAAAGATAGCCTTGCAGTAATTAATAATGATATTACTACTGTAGGTCTGGTTGCCGCATTGTTGGAGCAGGAAGACAATGAAGTGGAAGTAATTAACGAACTGGAAGAATTGCTTAAGGTACGAAGGCGGCAGTTGGAAGGGGGCGATTGATCTGGATTTATCATTTTCATCACTATTGACTAACGTGGTGATTGGTAATCTGCTAATAATGGCTTTGTGGCTTATATTAAGCACTAATCCGGTAATCCGGTATGTAAACATTAATTTTATCATGGTATTTGTTATACTTATCATGATAAGGCTTTTGTTACCTTTTGAATATGGCTTTACGAACAGCATAGCCTGCAAGATGGTCTTACCCTTCATCTCCAAGCTCATTTTCCATTATATTACTATCGGTTCCGGAGGGTTCTATGCTTACCAGATGCTCCTCTTGATTTGGATGACGGGCTTTTTCGTCAGACTATATCAGGTTTTTATTCAATATTATAAAGTCTGTAAGGATATTAAATGCCTGCCAGATTGTCATGGTATAAAATCTATACTTAATGAAGTGCTCATAAAGAAAAAACGATATGTGAATTTTAAAGTTGTTAAGATTTCCGGGTTGACGACCCCGATTATATTAGGTCTGTGCCATCCTGCAATCATGATACCAAGTAACGACTATACGCAGGAAGAGCTTATCTATATTCTGCGTCATGAGACGGAGCACTACTACCAGCACGATCTATGGATAAAAGCTATTTTGGAATTCCTATGTGCATTATATTGGTGGAATCCATTTTGCGGGGTTTTGAAAAAGCAGGCTTCCAAGGCTTTGGAAATGCGAACTGATAGCAAGGTTATTGAAGCGATGGACGAAAAGCAAAGACTGAAGTATTTGGATTGTTTATTGAAGATGGCAAAAAGCCATACGAAGCCAATGAATAATCTGGCACTTGGTTTTGATGGAAAAAGATCCAATCTCAAACAGCGATTTTGCTTTATTTTAGACTACCAGATAACAAAGAGGAAGGCATTAATCATAATAAACAGTATTCTTGCTGGAATAATAATCTTCCTGTCAACAACAATTATTTTGGAACCATATTCTATAAAGCCTGAAGATGCTGCAGATACTTATACAATTAATAAGAATAACAGCTTTTTTGTGAAAAGCGAGACCAATTATGACCTATATGTAAATGATACATATTTTGTTACAGTAGATGAGATAGAAGACGATTTTTTAGATTTATCAGTTTATGAATCATTGGAGGAGATAAAATGAGAAAAGTAAAGAAAATATTAGTGACTACTTTATTAGCAGCTACTCTTATATTAGTAATAATTCCTACTAATGTAATTGCTAATTCTCAGACGATTAGTAGCAATGTAATTACTGAGCAAGGTACACAGAGATCGGATATCATAGAATGGCGATATAAGAATATGGGCGGCAAGTTATACAGACGTGCATATAATTATTCAAAAGAACAATGGGTTGGTAAGTGGGAGCTAGTTTCATAAATGTGATTTTATGCCAAGCATATCGCTTGGCATTTTTCAATCTGAAAGCCGTTTCGTACAGCAAGGTCCCATTGGGAACAATGCCGTAAAAGTTTCAAACTCCAAATGCGGTCAGAAGAAAATAATACGCAAAAGAAATTAGTGCAAATGTAAAA
>Ga0153947_1001314_pt1 | contig 11802 bp, 13 predicted proteins | sample TSNJ031MetaG_FD_104697 | JGI IMG/M metagenome (GOLD analysis project Ga0153947, IMG submission 104697) | Attine ant fungus gardens microbial communities from New Jersey, USA - TSNJ031 MetaG | ecosystem: Host-associated > Fungi > Mycelium > Unclassified | place: USA: New Jersey, Wharton State...
AGCTATTTATGTAGTTCTTTGAACAGGTATTTTGTTATACCTCCATGTCACTATTTAGTAGTCACTTTTTTTGTGATAACAATATACTAGTAGAGTACTTATACCAATCCTAGAATAGGAGCTATGGTACAAATGTTTTAGTCTATATTGTGATTCTATAGTCCTGTCAGTCAGGGTCAGGAGTCTCTGAGTTGAGCTAAGAGGAATTAAATATTACTATGTAATATTTAATTAGGTGCAGGGTCACTCTGGGATATAAGTCTAGTGTTCCAGGGGTAGTATTGGTAGGGTCCCCTTACAGGGGAACTCTATCAAGTTCTTTCTGAACAACCACCTTGGTTGAGCCATAAGTCTTCATAACCTTGTACTAACATTGATGAGATCATAACAAGTGACCCTGCAACAAATTAAATATTACATAGTGATATTTTATTACCTTTAGCTCACTCCTGAAACTCTTGACCCTGATGACTAGAACTATATAGACAGGGATGCACCAGTGCCAGATGTATATATAGTGTAGTATTGGGGAAAGTGGCTAAATTCAACTATGAATACCAGTTAAATAGTTTGAGGCTAAGTATTACAATTTTTATAGGTGTATTGTATAGCTATTATTATATAATTAAATATTATGTAATATGTATCCTCTCTCTGATGTTGTACCCTAACATCTTCACTTCCTTCTAATTGTCTTGTTTTCATAGCCAAAACCTTGTTTTCAGGGGGAGTTCTTTAAAATCCCTTGTAGTGGATTTTGGTGTATCTGGGTGAGTTCAGTGGAATTCACTTACTGCCTCTCTTGCATGGCAAAGGTGGTGGGCAGGTTCCCAAGTATTATTTTCATATGATAATCCTGACCAATGAACTTTGTAGTAAAATGTACCTCTACTATGGCTTGTGTCTATTAGTATATCTACTTTCTATTCAAGCTTGTCAATGATTATTGGATCTTGTACTGGTGCCAGTTGGCCTAGCAGTGGCAGGGTGTAAGGTTCAAGTTTGTTCACATTGAAAACTGGCCAGATTCTGAAATGAGTGGATAGATTAAGCTTATATATATATTGGTTGATGGCTTCTGTTATAGTGAATAGTCCAAGTTTTCTCTAGCTCAGCTTGTGGCTTGGGTGGTATGTTTGAATGTCTGTTGTATGTAACTATACTTGATCCCCCACTTGAAAGGTTATTGGTTTCCATATCTTGTTGTAGTATCTGGCTGTAGATCCTTGTGCACTCTCAATTGTGGTTTTCAGTGTCTTGAATAGTACTCTCATTTCCTCTACATATGCTGCTGCTGGTTCATCTATAGGTGTGCCTGCTGTTTCTTCAATCATTACTGCCCTTGGGTGGTGTCCTTGGTTTGCAAAGAAGAGAGTTATGCCATGTTTTGAATTATTGTATGCAAACTTGGCACAAGCCAAGTGTTTGTTCCAATTATTTTGCTCCCAGTTGATGTATGAAGATATGCTTCTACAATAGTATTTATATGTTCTATCTGACCATCAGCCTATGCTCTATGAGCAGTTGTTGGTGCCTGTCTGATTTTGAGTTAAGCACATAGTTGTTTCTAGAATCAGTTGATCTAGTGTTTGTCCCTGTCAGAGACAATTGTCATTGGTACACTGTGATGCTAGATGATAGCATTTGTCATGACTTGGCAAAACAGCTAAGTCATTATTTACTTTACTTTACTTTTCTTATCTGGACTTACTACACAAGGAAGAAGTGTAGAAAAGTGTCACATGACAAATATCACATATTACAAGTCACATGATAGGATGTCACAGTGTCACATCACATGATGGAGTCACATGATGAGTGTAGAAGAGTAGTGCACAGACCATGTAGTAGTTGTATAAGTGGTGTACAGAATCCAATGGGAACTCCATTGAGTTCACCTTGTCAACTCAGACTTGGAGTGTGATTAAGTCATCTCAGGCTAAGTTGCTACAATACTGGCTAATTGGGCTTGGAGTTGTAAGACTTCAGTGTCTTTATTGCTGTCTTCTTCAACTGCTTTAATTGGGATCAGTGGGCTGGTTAGATCTTCTCTTTCTATGGCTTCCTCTTAGTTGTGGTATTCTTCTTCATTGGGTTCATTTATCATGGAATTGAGCTGGGATCTGGTGTTGGGGCAGACCATTTGGATCTTGAACAAGACTAGGTTTTGGGCAAGGCTAGGTTCTGGGCAGGGCTGGAATCCAGACAAGATTGGTCTAGGTAGGGTAGATATAGCAATTACAGGTTGAAATAGTTTGAGCCTCAAAATGTTGGGGAAAGTGACTAAATTCAACTGTGAATACCAGTTAAATAGTTTGAGGCTAAGTATTACAATTTTCATAGATATATTGTATAGCTATTATTATGTAATTAAATATTATCTATTATGTATGTGAGACTGAATGTGGGATGATGGGCCTTTGTCATTGCTTAGTCAAATTTACCTAATCATTCACACAGCCTTTCTTTTTACTCAAAAATTCTAATAAATTCATTAAAAATTAGAAAAAAATCAGAAAAAATCAGAAAAAAGAGCAGAAAATTAGGCAAAGTATTGGAGGAAGGAAGCATAGTGAACTGCAGACTGTTGGAGAAAAATAGTATAGCAGATTGCAGACAAGACTACTGATAGTTATTAGAGGAAGAAAATATAGTAAACTGCAAACTATTGGAAGAAAGAAGTATAACAGACTACATACAGTACTACTTACTTTGCACACTGCAGGCAAGACTACTAGAGGAAAGGAGTATAGTGTACTATAGTATATACACAAGACTACTCACTGTTACACTTACACAGACTGTTAGAGAAAGGGAGCATAGCAACCTGACAGATAACATAGTATTAACTCCACTCAGAATTAGTAAAGAGTTCAAGTTGGACTGGAGGCCCAGATGAAAACCTCATGTAATATGTATCCTCTCTCTGATATCATACTCTGACATGTAGAGTATTTCTCTAGGAGCCTCATCCTAATCTCTGAGGTTTTTCCTGGAGGTGAGTGTAACTTATATTTTGGACTTTAATTTACTGAGGATTCTCCTGGAGTTTGCTCTACTCTAGTTACCCTTACAAACAGTCTACATAACAGTAGGTAGTATTGTCTGTCAGCTTACTTGTTACAACCCTTGATTCTTGTTTTTAATATATCTTTCATACCTGCACTATGTTCTTCTATCTTCTATGTGTTCAACCACATGTTCCCAATTTATCCTTTTTGGTTCTTCTCTGCCTCTGTACTATAGTCATAGCTCATTCTTTCTTCTTTGCTTACTATTCTTCTTGTATTAGCTATTTGCCCCTAGTCAGTAGAATATCTAACAGTGTATCTAACCAAGTCCTGTTAGACCCTTTTGTACCTTTAACCAATTGATCTATCCCTCTCTATATTGTTCTACTCAATCAAAGGCAATACTACTCCTCTACACAAACAAAAGAAGGTTGTAGCCTGAGCTGAACAAGTCAGGTTGTAACATCACTGTGCTCCCTTCCTCCAATGGTCTACATAACAGCAGATAGTATTAGAGGAAGGGAGCACAAATCATCCCATGTTCCTTCTCACATACATACTAGATGACTAGATACTAGACTAGATGGAGTGACAAAGCTCAAAAGTTGTTATTTAAAGATATAATTAATTAAGTAAATAAGAATTAAAGAGAGAAATAATAAGAAAACAATGAAACACACCCTCTCTGCTGACTTCCCCTCCTTTCCTCAACACTATGCAGGTAGCCCAGCCACTACCCCCACAATAACGAAAGCAGTCAGCAGAATGGGAAGAGAAATCATTCAACAATGATGCTCTGTTTTCTCTAATGGTCCACCTGTATCTTTCATTCTCACCCATAGTCCTCCTCTGACATACATAGTCAAATGCACCCCTAAACGTATCTTATCACGCCCTTGAGGTCCCTGCTTCCCTATCCATTGTGCTGGTGGCAATAAATCTGGCACCTGCGCGTCCAAAGCTAAGCTGAATGACGAGAACCGTTGAAGAAGGCGGATAACGAAGAACGAAACCTCGTTGTAAGCAAACTGCCTCATTAAACAAAAGATATTCCAAGACTACAGCAGCATAAAGAACCCACCTGTTGTCCAAGGCATATTCGAGGTCCAGCGTTGAAGGGTGTGAATATGAATGGATTTTTCACCAGATACTTTGCTGCTCTCCCATCTAAAAACCTTTCAGGGTCAAATTCAAGTGCTAAAGAGATCCACATCAAAATCATCACACATCTATCTAGGCCAAACTCACCATCGGGTCCCCAAAGATCAGTACGCCTGTGCATCAAAAAAACAGAATAAACAACGCTATTATTGGTAAGCCAGGCAGTATATCTTCCTCTTCAGAACTCTTTACCGTCGATGAGCTGGTACAAAAGTTGGAATATCCGTTGTGTAAGGGGATGGGAGAAGCACAGACTTCGTTGATGTCCTAATCCCCAAAGCTTCAGCCCTGTACTCGCCCAAAATATGTTCCTCTTACCGGCTATTAATAGGACTGATATTCATTCATTATCAGAGGTGTTTCATGTCAAACCTGAAATACTTACACTGGTGGATAAAGCCTCAAAACCTCTTTCGAGCGTCTTCGTCAGTCCGCAGTAAACCAAAGGGACTGACACACATACCATTTAGAAATGCTCGCAAATACTTCATACTCCGGATGTCTTCATACGACGGCCGATTCTTTGTCCCGATCCTTGACAGCATTTCTTCCCTCAAGCGCCGGCAGACTTCAGGGTATTCAATGATCATGTACAGCGAAAAAGTCAATAAAGACGCGGTCTATGCTAGGTGGTCAACATTGGAAAAGTAGCAACAAAATAGATACCAACGGTGTCCCTGGATGCGACAAGGAGATTGATGAGCTTCACAGCCGTCAACGAATGCTCAAGTGAGAATAGTAGCTGATTCTCACCTCGTCCTTGATCATTTTTGTATCTGCTCATCGAAGTGAGTAAGTGATGCTCGACGAAGCAATGATTACTTCTCACCTGTTGTCTGATCTACCAGGAGATCTAACAGAGTTCCTCCTTTATTAAGGTCTTCCTTTTGTTGTTTCCTGTTGATGGCATCTTGAATGAGTGGCTCTACAAATTGATCGAGGTCCTTTCTAAACGGAGCAACATCATCTCCCCAGATTTCTGTCAAAGGCCAAATACCACCCATGCTACTACGAAAAGCAACTACATTCTGACCTTGCAGGAGGGCCTTGACGAATGTATTTGACGGGTGATTATCAAAGACGGACGAATTGGTCTTGCAAAGTGGTGAAGGAGGGTCAGGATAAGCCAATCCAGCAGATTGAGAATGGACATCTTTTCCAAACAAATATTCAGTAGCAGAGTCCAATGTGAACCTCGCCACCAAATCCTGAAAATCAATCGGGTACCCTTCTGCAAGCCGAAGCTTGGCTTGCCTCATAGCATCATCAGCATGTCGATCAAAGACATCAAAATCGCTGATCCGTTCTCTACTAAAGTATGGACGGGTAATAGAACGATGAAATCTGAAAGCGGGCAGTTCAGTTAGAAGAATTGCCGGAGACAGAAAAACTGACTTCCACATTTCGCCTAGAAGACAGCTTAGATTATGTCTACAGAAAATCTGGTGTGCATACCATCTGAATTAAACACTCCGACACCAAGAAGGGACTCTAGATGAGTAAACACAACAGGTCCTATCAGATATCAGAAACACTGCAGCATTCACCCATCAGTCTACACGGTGTACCTTTTTCAAAGGCACCAAAATCCGTTGCCAGGATAGCCTAAAAAATAGATTTACAACCTCAGCCTCAGTAATGCAGATGACCGAGCCCTAACTCACCTTCACATGATGAGGTTCCGTTGTAAAAAACTTGCATAATAGATGGTAAGCAGACAAGAACGCCAGAGGATTAGTACAGCATACCCGTTCTTCCGTGCCAAGAGTAAATCGATAAGTTTGACCATATTGTCGAGTCCATTCGTTGAAATGCTCGACTTTCCGACAGTTATAGCACCAATTTTCATCTCCTCCAATAAAGAAAGCCATCAAACTCACCTGGATAACCCGTCTCGAAATTGTCTCTAGTTTTCTTCAGAACTTCGACCAATCCAAGGGCAATACGAGGGGGGAGCTTAGCGCCCAAAGCTTTCGCCGTTCTCGAGTTTCTGCTGTCTTCAACCAGCAGCTTTACGAAAAAGATGCACAGGAGATACAGCGTGATGCTCAAAAAAAAGAGGAGTGATTTAGAAACGCAAACAATACCAAGTCGATTTAATATGGAAAAGAAAATGGCAAAGGTGACAAAACAGGACAACAAAACACGAGCTAGGGTTTGTGTAGCAAAACGGATTCCAGGTGATATTTCCATAGTAGATTTGCAGTCAATTCATGGAAAGGGGTTGTTCAATTTCTTCTTCGACAGGGAAACTTATAAAGCCTTTTGTCACCACGTACAAATCAATTTGGCAAAGCCTCGCATCAATCACATGTGATTTGGATAGCATGACGTTATTATGTCTCACAAGTACAATTTGATTTAGTCTCGACACGCATTGAATAACGACCAAACCTGAGGTTGGCTTCACAATTAATATGAGTGTATGGTTCTCACTGAAGTACGGAAACCAATTGCGCCGCCACCAGCCCTATTGGATGGAAGGTATCTTCATTGCAAATATAAACGGGTATTCGCAAGCAGACTAGATCGAATCAATTGCACGAGGTAAGGTCGGTACCATCATTCTTCCGAGAGTTATTTACAGTCGGTGATTCCCAGAAGGTTCTACTAAAAAGCATACATTGGAGCCGGTAAGCTAGAGAAATCTGTGTACACAGAATTTTCATGAGAAAGGAACCAGGTTCACGTAGCGCGATAAGCCAACGGTACCATTTGATATCTACTTTGATGCTGAACCTCTCACAGTACAAAGGGAACATCACCCGAGTGTTTATACCTCATCAAAGGGATTGTTTTTGTACATTAGATTTCTTGCAGAGACAATGGTAGACTTACCTGGGCCAATACATTCATTACAACCAAGCCTTTATAGATGCCTATGATTCATTATCAAAGACACTTCCATCAGCTGCTGGAAAAGACAGCCCTGTGAAATGCATATGTTTGAACAACATGCAGCTTTGCGGTTGAATCAATGGCCGGGTGATCTCTTTCCATGTCCAATCCAGTTACATGCTCAAAGTTTGAGTACAATAGCCGAATAGAAGAAATCATGATTACATTCAAAGTGCTAATAGTACTCCAACTAGTGCCGGATGACTGTTCAAAACATTACATGTCATATAGCTGTTGTCAGAGATGACATCACCTTCGATACAAGTGGGAATTGTTCTAGCACTTTGCTAGTGGTGGGTCGAGATCCTGGAGGTCTTGACGTGATCTTTTCACATGCTCTACAAGAGCGGTTTGGGCTGCATGTGAAGTGCCAATATACTTACACGGCGGGCATTCTGATGTCAAGTCATTTGACAGGCTGGTGTCAAGTCCGCTAGTGTGATAAGCCTCACCTCAGTAGTCAACAGTATCAATTGACAACTAAGGTGGAATGTATAAAGACAGTGAATATATATGTGTCAGAATCCAGGTAACTCGACTGGTGAGGTGCTGATGATGTTGCTGATGATTCCACCTGTTGATTGTGGAGGTTTGTACTGCGACAGTCCTCTTCAACGAGTTGCTTGGTCTTATTTTGGTGTTAAAGGACGAAGTAAACTCAGATGACACCTTAACGAGTGATCAACTGTATCGAATACCTAAAGGACGAAGTAAACTATGCAAGACTTAAGTCCGAAGTTGTACAGCGGCTAAAAGATGAGCTCACCTCAGATGACACCTTAATGGGTGATCAACTGAGGGACTAGTTAGGCTACTCGACTTATTATATAACTGCGTATGTCTTAGTACATTGTGTCTCAGGTAATAATATACCATGTCTCAGTAACACAATAAAAGTGAAACCCTCGTGAGTCAGTCCACATCAACAGGTGTGAGCCCCAATCCTCAGTAAACATGCTAGCCTGGTTCACTCGCAATCCAGGGGAAGACGCATTGAAACCTGACCCCTCCAGCCAGAGCCTGGTATGACATCACATCCCTCAGTCATGTCCTGTGGCAAAATCAATGACAGGCCTAGAGGGTCAATGAATGAAGAGGAAGGCACGCATGGGAAACCAAATGCTCATGGGGCAACCATTCAAATGTTACAAGAAAAAAATTAATACTGTACAGAAAATTCTTAGCATATCAGACTGTGGAGAGCTGATCCTGAGTGCTCTTCGCATGCCTCAATATGTTGTCAGAATATCCTATCCCTTTGGATCATTCTTCAAAAAAATGACTATCGACTATATATGATCAATCAGACGCCTCAAATGTACTCAACTCATTTACAACATCCCTTCCTGCTAGACCACCGATATACTTCATGTCAACAGAAGAAGACCCTTGAATTGTATCGGGATCAATGGCAATCCCAAGTCCAATGCGGACGATGATGATCGAAAACACAATTCCCTGTATTCAGTACTTGGTCAGGAAGGTTCAAACAATTTACTATGTTTTTATCTTACAATGGTTGAGGATAACTAGGCAATCGACCGTTAGCGTAGTTGAGAATAGAAATGAAAAAGAAGGGTGACTCACAGCATCAACAATAATATATTGGAACCAAGATTTCTGGCCATAAAGAATGAGAAGAGCAATCAGCATGCTTGAATAAATGGCCCCGGATTCAATGACAGCGCGGGCGATCGGATGAAGACTGCTCAAACCACGATGCACAGTCCGATCATTAAGATACCAGATTCTCGAAGCAATCATGACTGGTATGACTTGAGTCTCTTACCCAGTTCGAAGAACAACAATAACTTACTGGTGCAAATAGTACTGGTCGCAAGAGTGAACGCGAAAAAACTTGAAATCCAGCGACCGAGTAATTGAGCGAACACCAATGAACCATCGTTGGCTTTACCCATTGTGACAAGAATACCAATACCGGCAACTGCAAAAGATTGATGAGTGGGCTAAAAGCTAAGAGAAGGCAACACTCACCCAAACTAGCAATATATATTGTACCAGGGAACAGGATAAACACAATGCGCTTGTTCCAGACAATATAACATCGGTAGATCTGTGGGGTATGTCATATTGTATGTTTTACTATCGCATCACCGTTAAACACTTACGGCTACCGCATCACCAACAAAGGTTTGGACAACATACATTGCACTCCCGAATATTTGTGTGAATTCGGCTAGTTTGTTGTAGTATTCTTCAGTGTGGCCTTCATTGATAATAAATCCCCTGATTATCCTGGTAAAGTTGATGGCCAGTTGCTACACGGTTATAATTTTATGAGAACAACGCAGGATGCCATGAGTCAGCCTTACCGTGGTGGAAAGCACGAACATGACAATCGCCGCGAGGAGCATAGGCTTATTCAGAGGATGACCGTGTGGCCGACGATAAACCAACGTCCAATAAGTGAGCACGAACATGACAGCGAACGCGCCTAACGAAAGTTTCAAATCTAGCCATCCTAGAGAAGAGATGATCAAGATTCCTACCCCAGAGGCATGACTGTATGAAAATGGCAATTAGTTTAGACTGCAACAAGGAACCGACAGTTAGTGTTTAGTTAGTGTTTATAGAATATATTGAGAGACAAACCTCGTTCTCAGTGACAGCCATTTCAATTCGATGGGTACTAACTAATCGAGCGAGCGTGTTAATATGTGGGGTAGCAGGCAGCTTGCTTAGGTAATGGGTGGTAGTTGCCCCTAGTAAACGACCGCCTAGACCGGGGGCTAACTTTTTTAGTTTGTTTCAAGATCAATTTCAACCCTTAGTGTAGTGAAGATTTCTTGATCTCTCTCAAGTTTCAGATAGATATCTTCATTCAATTATAGAAGAAAATCTACCCTCTCCACATCATTGTCCCCTTCGAACTCGAAAACCTGCCCACAATAGCCTCGCTTTTAAAGGTACTCCTTCCTGCACTGAACCCAATTTTCAAAATCTTCATCAACTGGAACTCATAAGAAAATGGCCGTGAAACAGCATCTAGATACCACCAGAAGCCTTTCCATAAGTTGGAAGTGAGAATAGACGAAGCACAATCAGACAACTTGAAGGGCGCCACATGACGAAAATGTTCCGGGTTCACACACGTAGTCATTGGAACAGAGCCATCAGTTTCTATCACTCCGAAATCGATGCGTGAGGACTTCTCGAGTGTTTTATTCCAGTGCGTGTATATCCCCATATGTGCAGTATCAAGGTAGTGCCTCATGTCCAATCTAGTTAGACCCTTCGGATCAAAAATGATAGAAATTTGCGTCTTATCGCTCGGAAAATGGTCATGAATGTAATCTCAATCTGGAGGCTTGCCATGAGGAGATGCTACAACATTCATTCGCGCATGATACCACCCGATTGGAACTGCCAGCCCAATTGCTCATATGTCCAACCAAAACATGAGCCTCCCAATTCAGGAGAATGGAATCCACAGACCGAACGATGCATCCCGGGCTTCAAGTGAATCCTATCTAGTGTCCACATATCGGTGTCCGACAATTCAACGATCTACAGGAGCCCTCCTCAGGTGAAAAGAGTTTAGTAATACAATGGATCCAGCTCACCGAGATGTTCTCAGCAAGTCGAGCCTCATGTTCAGATTTCGGTACCACGGCTGTACCCCGCTGAACAGCCCAACTCAGGATTACTTGCGCAGGAGTAACGTTCAAGCGTCTTGAGATGGCTTGTATGTCTTGGTCATTCACGAACTTCTGTTTGCCGACTGGCGAATAAGCCACTAGAAGAATCCCTCTATTGCGACAAAATTCGAGCAGCCTATGTTGTGGCAAACATGGATGGGCCTCGACTTGATTGACAGCTGGGACAATAATTGATCTTGGATGATCCAAAAGAGAGGCAAGATGTTTCTCCGACATATTGGATACACCAGTAGCCTTCGTTTTCCCTGGTAGTAAAAAAGCAATCTATTAGTTTCATGATGGTCACACGAATTCTGTCTGATGCTACCTGTTCTAAGGACTTCCTGCATGGCCCACCAAGTTTCAAGAAAAGCTGGACTTTCATCAGGCTGAAGCGCAGACCCTAAGATGAATGGTATTTGACACGCAGCGAGACAGTGACAGGAACACTCAACCATCAGCTCGCAAAGCCATAGGCCAATGCATGAGGTACATGTCGACATAATCTAGCTGCAGCTTCGCGAGGCTCGTCTCGAGTGCGCTCAATGGGTCCCAGTGGTCCTCGCTCCTGCGGGGACTTGGATCTCAGTTTCTCTTCATTAGGTACGCAAAACTCACGCAAGTTTTGTTGTGACATACACTTCTGAGCGAGCTATTCCTGATTCACGAATCGCTTGACCCACCGAAACTTCATTTCCTATTCTTGCGGTGAACGCGGTGCAAACATAGGAAAACAAAAAATTGTATACCGTAGTTTGCGGCCTATCAGTCCCCAAGTATATCATTAATCCCCTCGATGTAGGGTGATACATCATAACTCGCCGTGTCAATATGACGGTATCCTAGCCTGAGAGCAGTCTTGACCATATTCACCACATGAGGACCTTCTCCCTGTCGGCCCATCCAACATCTAGTCTGTAGTTCCAGCTCTCTGCAGAGAGGACACGCAGGAACTCACCCGACTCCAACGGCGCTGATGACATGACCGTTATTAAGATGAAAGGCCTTTAGCGGTTCAGCATCCATGATGTGTCAGCTAGAATGTGAAGAATCAGACAACATCAGAAATTTCA
>Ga0153947_1001317_pt1 | contig 11784 bp, 8 predicted proteins | sample TSNJ031MetaG_FD_104697 | JGI IMG/M metagenome (GOLD analysis project Ga0153947, IMG submission 104697) | Attine ant fungus gardens microbial communities from New Jersey, USA - TSNJ031 MetaG | ecosystem: Host-associated > Fungi > Mycelium > Unclassified | place: USA: New Jersey, Wharton State...
ATAGACGTAATCTTCCATATAAACCCTGAGCCCGTCGCCAATGCTGCCTATTTGTTTTATATTGGCAGGAAATTCAAAATTACCCAATTCAAATGCCTCCTATCTTTTGTGAATACTTGTCCTTTTAGGAGGTATTTTATACTATTGGTATAACGAAATTTGGCGGTACATGCAGGTAATACAGAATTATTATCCGCGCGTTCAGCTTGTTTTTCGACATTTGTTATGAAGGGGAGGTGTTAGTTAAGGCAATTGACTTCTAATAGCAATAATTATAAAATAATGTCATTAAGTCAGATTGGCGATGATTTTATGGAAATTAGATTAAGTTTTTCATTTCAAGATGAATTGATACTTCCTATAAGCTATTATCATATAGTACAAGCCTTTGTGTACAGTAATATTGGCGAACAATTGGCCCGGGAGCTTCATAACCATGGCTATGTTTACGAAAACCGCCGCTTTAAATTGTTTTGCTTCTCAAAGCTTCTGGGAGACTTTCAGATCGATATAAAAAACAAACGCATATCATTTGCTTCACCCGTTCAGCTTTATATTACAACTCCTATTGAAAATTTTGCTCATTCTCTGGTAAATACCATACTAAAAAATGAATTATGGATAGATAAGACAAAGGTTTTCGTTGAAAATGTGGAGATCACCGATAACTGCGTTAACGGAGATAGTCCTTTTGTCCGAGCTTTTGTCAAACCTTATTCGGTAGTGACTATTTACAGCACTATGACTAAGGGAGATGGCAGGAAATTTACCCATTACTATATGCCTTGGGAAAAAGACTATCAGACCCTTATTTCAGAAAATCTCTTAAAAAAAGCGAAAATTTTAGGGCTTCCTGTTCAGAAGCCCATGCTTTCGGTAAGGGTAAAGGGCAGGCCGAAGGAAAAACTAATTTTATATAAGGACTTTGTTGTAAAGGGACATGATGCCCCTATTATACTGGAAGGGGACCGGCATTTGGTCAATACAGCTCTTACAGCGGGCGTAGGTGGGAAAAATAGTCAGGGGTTCGGTATGATAGGCCTGATAAAATATGAAAGCTTAGGAATGGAAAAATAAGCGTAGAAACGAGGTGTAAGGATGCTGACATCTATAATCAAGCTGGGAGCAATCAGCGAAAAGGATCTGGGGGATATAGGCAGCAAGATTCAAAATATCAAGTATGAAGATGTAAAAAAGAAGAATGACGGGACGGAAGAAAAAATACAATTTCAGGTATGTAAAATAAATTTTGATACCAAGGCGGGAGTTTTTTCTTTGGATACAAATGAGGAAGCTACAGAAGACACCGCAAAAAAGTACAACCACCTTGGCGGCGGCAAGGGTCAAAAGCCTCAATGGCATATGTCCAGAACCGTTTATAACCATATATTTACCAGAAGCTTTAACGATTTATTAAAATGCAATATAGATGAGACGTTTAAGCAAAAGCTTGAACAAGTAAAGAATATGTTTTTCACAACGGTAGTTAAGATTAAAAATAATAAGACGCAAACTCTTGAGGTTATTGATTTTAAGAAGTTTTATAAGGGGTTTCCCGTTTCAAACGATGAAAAATTCGACGATTACCTGAAAAAGAATTTTTCCGCGGCTTTAAAGGTTCATGTACCGGAGCTCAACGAGAAGCATATTGCTCTTTATGTAGTTGAGATCGACGGCCAATGTGTTGCCGCAATGGAAGAATACAAGAATATTATAATGGACAGCGAGTCGGATCAGGATGAGGAAGTTTCGAAACATAGATGCTTCAATTGTGGAGCTCGTCAAAACATCGTTGAAAAAATGGAAATGGACGTTAAATACTTTATTACCGATAAGGTCAATTTCGCTCAAAATGGCGATAAAAATAATTTCATTAAGAGCTTTACTCTTTGTAAGACCTGTTTCGGTCAAATGCAGTCCGGGGAAACTTTTATGCAAAATAACCTTCGCACAAGGTTGGTGGGACTGCCCATATATGTTATCCCGGATTTTATTTTGGGAGGAGATAGCATTGGCTCCAAACAGCTTCAGGAGGCCGCCTCCGGCCTTAAAAAAACTTTTAAGCTCATGGACAGCTACAGTCGGATAGAGCATGTAAAGGAGGAGATAGATAACGAATTATTGCTAGATGAAGAAGTCGGAATTAACTATTTTCTGACCAATATCATTTTTTATGAAGCTTCCAATTCCGCCACCAAGATTAAATGCTTTATCAAAGATGTGGACCCCGGAGTTATAAATAAAATAAGAGACGATATAGCCGCTACTACGGATGCTTTCAGAGAAAGGTTTAGCTGGTTCGGCTTTGATTTGAACAGTTTTTATCATGTACTGCCCAAGACGAAATCCTCCAAGGGAGGCGGATATTCCAAAAAGCAATTGATGGATTGGGTATACGGTATCTTTACAGGGACTCATATAGATGAAAGGGCAATATTGAACCAAGGTCTGAAAGCGTCAGCCAAAGCTATACATAGCGAAAACGAAGACGAATGTGTTGAAATCATTTTAAATATAAACAAGATATTCTACTTTTTAAGTCTACAGCAAGGCAAAAATAAAAACAAAGGAGGAAATGGCTTGGATAATCATTTTGAAGAGTTTATGCAAATGTCGTCTTATGACAAGGAACAAAAGGGGCTGTTCCTGTTGGGCGCGCTGTGCGCAAGAGTCGCTAGTGAGGAAAGAAACGTATCCGGCAAAAAGAGAATTTTGAACAAGCTGAATCTGAACGGCATGGATGCCAGTAATATTATAAAGTTTACCGATATCGTCTTTGCCAAGCTTCAGCAATTGGATATTCTTAAGTTTAATGAAGAATTATTTGCCGATTGTATGGTTTTATTGAATCAGTCGGGAAATACCTTATCCAACAAGGAAAATCTCTTTTATATATTAACCGGTTATGCCGTAGCCACCCAAAAAATAATTAATACCGCAATGGAAAAGAAAGCGGCAAAAAAATAAGATTAGGAGTGAAAACAATGAATAACAGTGAAATGCTTTACCTGTACGACGCCAAGATGACCAACCCCAATGGTGACCCCGATGACGAGAACAGACCTCGGATGGACGGCGACCGGGATGTGAATATTGTAACCGATGTACGCCTTAAGCGGTACATCAGGGATTATTTTGAAAGCAAGGAGGAGAATTCAATTTATGTCAGAAAAATTAATGACCAACCTGTTATGCCCGGTAAGGTACTTGACATAGATTCCGTTAAGACAAAAGATGAGATTTTGAAAAAATACCGTGATGTCCGGTTGTTCGGCGCTACTGTGGCTGTGGAAAAACAGTCTCTTGCTATTACCGGGCCGGCACAATTTAACTGGGGATATTCATTAAATAAGGTGGAAATCATTGAAGCCGGTATTACTACTCATTTTGCGAGTAATGAAAAAGCAACCCAAAGCTCCATGGGACGTGACTACCGAGTGCGTTATTCATTTCTGGCTTTTTCAGGCGCATTAAGTGGGCTTAGGGCGGAAAAAACCACCTTATCCAATGAGGATGTATCCTTAATGGATGAGGCCATGCTCCACGCCATTCCTCAGCAGTTTACAAGAAGCAAAATAGGCCAGACTCCCAGGCTATACCTGCGGCTTGAGTATAAGGATACGGAAACCTATTTCGGCGACCTTCGGCGTTTTGTTAAGCTGGAAAAAACAGAAGATTTAAGAGATATAGAAGAAGTTGTCCTGGATGTAAGCAAATTAAAAGAATTTTTATATAACGAAAATGTCAGGAGCAGGATCGATAAGGTCTACGGTTTTTGTTGTAATGAGTTGTACCTTATAGCCGGAGGCGAGCCTGTCTCCTTTGAGCAGGTTTTAAGCGGTCTGCCCTTTAAGGAAGTATGATATCCGGGCTTTGTGATACGCCCTTATGCACATGGAGGTTTATATGGATATATTAGTTCTTAAGGCTTGGGGCAAATACGCCCATTTCCGCAAGGTTTACAGCAATTCATCCTCCTTGAGCTATTACGCGCCGCCCCGCAGCACAGTTTGCGGTATGCTGGCGGCTGTGTTGGGCTTGGAGAGAGACAGCTATTATGATGCTTTTTCTCCCGAAAAAGTAAAGATAGCCGTTAAAATCGCCTCTCCCTTGAGGAAGATGGTTCATACGGTAAATTATATATATATGAAGGGTATGTCGGATCTAATAAATAGAAAGCAGGGGACTCAGGTTCCTTTTGAAATAGTGGCGGGCAATGAAGACTCTTTATGCTATCATATCTACGTCGCTATGGAGGATGAAGCCATGTTCCACCAGTTAGCCGACCTTACTGGGGATAGTAAAAGCAAGTACCCTCCCGCTCTGGGGGCGGCACCTTTTTTGTGCTGCTTGGAGCACGCCGCAGTCTATTCCTGTGAGAGGACAAGGGCGGAAGATGCTGTGGAAATCCATAGCATTGCTGCTTTGTCGGAAATAGAAGAAAATTCCATAGTGGTAAGGGAAAACCGGCTGGTAAAAGAGGATATGCCCTTCCATCTTAAAGAAAACAGGCTGTCGGAGCAGTTAAAGGGATATATATTCGACTATACAGGCAAGCCGCTGATTTTCATTCCGAAAAACGGTTATTATGGAATAGAAGGTGAAAATATCGTGTTCATGTAAGGAGTGGAGAAAATGACGTTCTATTCACATCCGGGCAAATTATTAAAGGACCATTTAGCAGAGGTAATGGACAAGGCGCTAGTCCATGCCGCCGAATATAAGGAACTGATAGAGGTCATGGCATTGATGCATGACTTCGGAAAATACACCAGCTTCTTTCAGGAATACCTGGAAACCCATATAGAAAATAAGCCGTGGAGTAATCATGGTTTTATTTCGGCTGTGGCTGCTTCTTATATCGTAGCTAAAAAAGGAGGGGAGCAGAACCCGATAGCTCCTCTCATTGTCTATAGTGGTATTTTAAGCCATCACGGCAGTCTAAAATCCCTTCAAGAAAATAATATGCCAAGGAAGTTAAGAGAATTTTCTCCAAGCGCCGATTATGAGCTTCATCAGAAAATTAAAGTTATGTTGAAGCAGTTGGAAGATTTACAGAAAAACCGGGAGGCCATAACAAAGGAATACATTGGCACCGCAGTGGAGTTGTATCTAGGCAATGTTTTCGATCTGGATGAGGAAGAGATCAAAGAACATTTTAAGCAATTGCTAAAGCTACGTATTAAACATGTAGACAGAAGTGAGGACTCTCAATACTATTATATGCATCAGTATACATACTCTTTGTTGATATGGGCCGATAAAAACAGCGCCGCTGCTATTACTCCTCCCAAGGCGCAATATGGAGCTTTTGACAAGCTCAATAAAGCAAAGGAGATGCGCATACGGAAGAAAGCCCAGGGGAAAGTGAGCGCCTTGAATGCTATGCGCTCGTGTGTTTTTGACCAGGTTCTAAAGGAGACGGAGGTAGCTTATCAAAGTGATATTTTGACTATAACATCTCCAACCGGCAGCGGCAAAACATATACTGGCTTTTTGGCTGCCGTAAAGGTAAGGGAGCTTTCCGGTCTTCATGGAAAAATCATTTATGCTCTGCCATTCACCTCCATAATAAACCAAAACTATGATGAGTTGAAGAACCTTTATGAAAAAAGCAACTATATGGGTAATGAATATTTAATGATGCACCATTACTTATCGAGCAGAGCTTATGAGAGCAGCTCCTCGGAATATGAGAAATACGATTTGGCTCAGTTCCAGGAGATATTTGATGGATGGCAGTCCGGTGTAATAGTGACTACCTTCGTACAGCTGCTGGAAACTATTGTTAGCGTAAAAAACAAAATGCTTAAAAAATTTAATAGCTTCTACAACAGCGTTATTTTAATAGACGAAGTTCAAGCTCTTGATGCCCACTATTATCAATTATTAGAGCAGGTTATCAATGACGCGGTAAAATATCTGCATTGTAAATTCATCATCATGACGGCTACAAGGCCGTTGATTTGCAGTAATGCCAGAGAGCTTTTAACAGAACATGAGCGTTATTTTGCAGGACTAAACAGAACAAAAATAATTTATGATCCCAAGCCGCTAACGATTGACCAGTTCCTTGACGGTTTTATGGAGGAATACAATGAAGATAAATCTTATATGATACTTTGTAATACCGTCCAATGCTCCATTGAGATATATAATAAGCTTCAAAAAATAGCCTGCGGCGGTGAGTGTATTTTTTATCTTTCGTCCAATATTATCTCCAAGCAAAAAGAGGAGGTAATAAGGGCTGTTTCCGATTTGCAAAAGAAAAAGACACCTCATATTTTGGTGACTACACAAGTTGTAGAAGCAGGGGTTGATTTCTCTTTTGATATAATATATAGGGACATGGCTCCGATGCCCAGTATTATACAAACCGCGGGAAGAAGTAATCGGCATGGCGACGATAGCACTGGATTTGTGTATGTGATCAATCTTATTTCTGAAATAAATAATAAACGGTACGCAACCTTGGTATATCGTTTAAATGTATTAAGCGTCACCGAAAAAATACTGGAGCGCTATAAAATTGTATTTGAGAAGGATTATTTTCAAATGATAAATGATTATTACAATGATATGGCTGGTAATATTTCTAATGAAAAATCTAAAAACATCATAAAGGGTATGAACACCTTGAAGTTTGAAGATGAAGAGTTAAAAAATTTTTCATTGATTGAGAGCCGTTCGCAGGAAGATGTTTTTTGTGTTGTGGATAGCGATGCTGAGAAAATTTTTGATGAGTATATTGCAGCCTTCTCCATAAAAGAAAAGAAACAGCAGAAGAGAGCATTTATAAAGCTGAAGCCCAAGGTTGCTATGTATACAGTAGCGGTGTCCACTAACCATTTGACGTCTGAAATGGAAAAGAAGCTGGGCGATAGAATTATTTATTATATAGACAAAGAGCTCTGCAGCATGGATGGCGGGTTGTATAATACCGTCACAGGCGTTATGCGTAGAATAGACAAGCTTGACACTTTCTATTAGACAGGAGCGGTAAGCCTATGGATGTAAACGGGACCTTGGTTTGGTATTATCATATATGTAAAAGAGAGGTATGGCTTATGCACCGGCAGATCATTCCAGACCAGAAGGATATGAATATCGACATTGGCCGGTTTATTCACGAGCATTCTTATAAAAGGAATTCAAAGGAAATTTATTTCGGCAATGTGAAATTTGATATTTTTGAAAAAACCAGAGACGGTATTGTGATAGGCGAAATCAAAAAGTCATCAAAAGCGGAAGAAGCCTCAAGGATGCAGTTACTATATTACCTATATCAGCTAAAAGAGGCTGGAATCAAGGCGAGTGGAGTTCTGAGATATCCGGAAGAGCGAAAAAATACTCATGTTAAGCTGAACCGGGAGACGGAAAAGCATCTACTGGAGTGCATAGAAGATATAAAAAGAATCGCTCTTTCCAACATAGCTCCGGAGGTTTTTAGAAAGCCGGTATGCAGGCGCTGCGGGTATAGAGAATACTGTTATGCATAGGGGGTATGTGCTGTGAAGGACGATATTTTTATTTTCAATGAAGGCAGATTATCCAGGAAAGACAACACATTATTTTTTGAGTCCTTTGGACAGAAAAAGTATATCCCCATAGAAAGCGTAAATGGTATATATGCTTTTGGAGAGCTGGATTTTAATAAATCCCTTTTGGAACTGCTAGCTGAAAGAGAAGTTTTGCTTCATTATTTTAATTATTACGGATATTATACGGGGAGCTTTTATCCGAGGGAGCACTTAAATTCCGGCTTTGTGATTTTAAAACAGGCTGAGTTTTATTTGGATAATGAAAAACGGCTGGATATAGCATTTAGAATAATACATACCGCTATGGACAATATTATTGTAGTTTTAAAATATTATTACTCCCGCGGGAAAGAGCTAGCGGATACTGTACATCAAATAACCGCCTTAAGAAACGGTATGGAAGGATGTAAAACCACTGAACAACTTATGGCTTTGGAAGGAAATGTCAGAGATTTATATTATAAGGCATTTAATGTGATAATGGAGGATCCTCAGTTTAAGTTTAATAATCGCACCAGAAGGCCGCCTAAAGATAGGATCAACGCTCTTATAAGTTTTGGCAACAGTATTTTATACACCATAGTATTAGGAGAAATATACCAAACTATGTTGGATCCAAGAATATCTTATCTACATACCACTAACTCCAGAAGATTTTCACTAAATCTTGATATGGCTGAAATTTTTAAACCGATCGTAGTGGATAGGACTATATTTACTTTAATAAATAAAAAGATACTTTCAGGAAATGATTTTGAAAAGGAATTAGGTGGAATCATACTAAATAATGAAGGCAAGAAGAAATTTATCAAAGAATTGAACAACAAGCTTGCGTCGGTTATTAAGCACAAGGAGCTTAACATGGATGTAAGCTATAAGCGATTAATCCGACTGGAGCTATATAAGCTTCAGAAGCATATTACTGAGGACAGGCCCTTTGAGGGCTTTGTAGCCAAGTGGTAGAAGTCATATCTTTCGCGGAGCAAGTAACTGAAAAACACGGACAGTCGATATCGCACAAAGATATATAGTGATGTAGTACGGCGAAAACCGTACAGTTTCTGAAAATATCTTGGAAAGGAATGGCTAAATATGTATGTCATCCTGTTTTATGATATGGGAGAAAAAAGGGTTGGAAAGGCATTGAAAATTTGCCGGAAGTATTTGACTTGGGTGCAAAATTCTGTCTTTGAGGGGGAGATAACAGAGGGAAGCTTGAAAAAGTTGAAATATGAGCTTAACCAAAAGATGGATCATGATAATGATTCTATCGTATTGTATGCTTTTGACAGTATGAAATATTCAATGAGAGAGACATTGGGAATTGAGAAAAATAAGCATGATATATTTCTATAATTTACTGCTCTTATTTAGTGGCATAATGTCGATTTGTTTTTTTACTATTATTTAAAATAACTCTGTACATTTATTAGTTGGAAATCCTAATCAGCCGGATCAGTTGTTACAGTGTTTCTCAATACATAGCATAAGTCTGGATAGGCTTGTCTATATGCATTAAAGTAAAAACCCCAGGTGACCGACAAATAAAGAATGGTCTTTTTGTGAGGTTCTAGCTTTGTAAATATATGCCGCTGTTTTACCAAAAGCTTGAACACAACGGAATTACGTGGAAATAATGGGTTATTAAGCTACCTTTTGAGGAATTGAAACACATATCACTCGTCCTTTATAGGCATTTCAACATCCGTTATTAAGCTACCTATGAGGAATTGAAACTCATATCGTCATAATCCTCCTGATCTCATGCGTCAGTTATTAAGCTACCTATGAGGAATTGAAACTTCCAAGCCTCGTTTTCTTTTTCTAGCCGTTCATTGTTATTAAGCTACCTATGAGGAATTGAAACGCATATCCAGCTTTTTTCCTGCTGCCGAAAATCCGGTTATTAAGCTACCTATGAGGAATTGAAACAGCGGTATGCCATATGATTTCGCCGCACTCTCTCCGTTATTAAGCTACCTATGAGGAATTGAAACTTCTGTGTTATTTTGCTATCCCAGCTCCGGCAACCGTTATTAAGCTACCTATGAGGAATTGAAACATCGCTACTTCCGTGACGTCGGCCCTCTGCATACAGTTATTAAGCTACCTATGAGGAATTGAAACTTTATACGATAATATGGACCTTTGACGCCTCTTAGTTATTAAGCTACCTATGAGGAATTGAAACTCCTCCCTTTCCATCCGATCTATTTTGTCAGACAAGTTATTAAGCTACCTATGAGGAATTGAAACGCCCTTCTCAGAGGCAAAAGCAATTAGTTCTGCTTGTTATTAAGCTACCTATGAGGAATTGAAACATAATACGCCCTCGCCTAAACTCCAGCGATTCCGTGTTATTAAGCTACCTATGAGGAATTGAAACAGTCAATTGCGTTCTTTGCTCCTTGCTTACTTGCGTTATTAAGCTACCTATGAGGAATTGAAACTATAATTGACGAATGGAGGCCGCTAATGAGCAAAAGTTATTAAGCTACCTATGAGGAATTGAAACTTGGCAAGAGTCTTAGGCACCAGGATGCCGCCTTCGTTATTAAGCTACCTATTAGGAATTGAAACTGCGACACTTGCCTTCTTTTTTCGGCAGAAAATATGGTTATTAAGCTACCTATGAGGAATTGAAACTCACTATGGTTTTCGTCGTTCAAGGGCGTTTCTCTGGTTATTAAGCTACCTATGAGGAATTGAAACTATATCCGAGGAAGCGACAAGTATAGTTTCCCCGGGTTATTAAGCTACCTATGAGGAATTGAAACACATTATTGCCGGCGTTGTAAATCATGACATTGAGTTATTAAGCTACCTATGAGGAATTGAAACAGGAGAGTGGGTTTGATGATGCAATCGCGTCCGCGTTATTAAGCTACCTATGAGGAATTGAAACGCGCGAGCTAGCCTTGTACACCCCTCAGCCTTGCGTGTTATTAAGCTACCTATGAGGAATTGAAACTTATTTTGCAGTTGCGATAGCTCTCTGAAGCTTCGGTTATTAAGCTGCCTATGAGGAATTGAAACATATCTGTTTCGTGAGGGTCGCTGATCCGTTTCAAGTTATTAAGCTACTTATGAGGAATTGAAACGCCGCCAGTTTTGCAAGCGTATTAGTTAAGCCTCTGGTTATTAAGCTACCTATGAGGAATTGAAACTTGCGCGCATTGGCTCAATCATTGTCACCCTCCTCGTTATTAAGCTACCTATAAGGAATTGAAACCGGTAAGGGAGATGCTGGAGGGGTAAGGAGGGCGAGTTATTAAGCTACCTATGAGGAATTGAAACTCCATACAGCATTGGCCCTGGAGTTTGGCAGCATGTTATTAAGCTACCTATGAGGAATTGAAACTTATGAGCAAGGGAAACAAAACCACAGGGGAAAACGTTATTAAGCTACCTATGAGGAATTGAAACCCAACCGAATACCATCCCTCACCAGCGTATTTTGGTTATTAAGCTACCTATGAGGAATTGAAACTCGGATGTGCCTCATGTAGTGGTTAATACCGCGCAGGGTTATTAAGCTACCTATGAGGAATTGAAACCATACCATGATGGACAGGCTATTGGCAATGGATGAGTTATTAAGCTACCTATGAGGAATTGAAACTTAATCTCTACGCCGAAATTTCCGAAATCGACCCTTGTTATTAAGCTACCTATGAGGAATTGAAACTTTCAATGGTAACGGAAGAAATGCAGAAATTAGAAGTTATTAAGCTACCTATGAGGAATTGAAACTTGATTGCGGCGATATGGGAGCGGAGGGGCATATGTTATTAAGCAACCTATGAGGAATTGAAACCTGACTCCTTTTCCATTCCTCATACACCCTTTCTAGTTATTAAGCTACCTATGAGGAATTGAAACAGGCTTCAAAGGAGGTTGCAGCGTAGATGTATGAACGTTATTAAGCTACCTATGAGGAATTGAAACCCGTCCCGCTCATTGCTAAAAATCACCTCGCCGGGTTATTAAGCTACCTGTGAGGAATTGAAACTTTCCTAGGGCAACAATTGTCGAGCCCAGCCGGTCGAGTTATTAAGCTACCTATGAGGAATTGAAACTATCCTAAAAAAGTTACAAGTAACGCTGGGTGAGTATCCGCCATCGTTTGCTGTGTAAACCCTTTTGCGATTGTAATACGAGAATATCCATCTGAATACGATGCTTTTAACGATAGCCATGGGCAGCAACTCCGTCTTGATTTTATAAAGCTTTTCTTTTTTGA
>Ga0153947_1001318_pt1 | contig 11782 bp, 11 predicted proteins | sample TSNJ031MetaG_FD_104697 | JGI IMG/M metagenome (GOLD analysis project Ga0153947, IMG submission 104697) | Attine ant fungus gardens microbial communities from New Jersey, USA - TSNJ031 MetaG | ecosystem: Host-associated > Fungi > Mycelium > Unclassified | place: USA: New Jersey, Wharton State...
CCAACAGTCTCAAGCTCCATCTGCTGAATCCTTCCGGCGCTTTACTGCAAGCCAAGGCTATTATATGAGCTTCCAATTCGCCGGTCACTTTTGCCGGTACAGGAGGCGTTTCCCGCTTCTTGCGCTGTAAAAATGTACCCTTATCCGCGGTTTCAAAGAAGTCCTTCTTCACATTCTGGATTGTCTGTCGGCTTACCTCTATTCGCCTGGCCATTTCTTCCTCCTTTTCCGGCTTGTTGCCGGTTGATGTATCAAGCGCAAGGATGATTTTTGCTCTCTTTAGCAGTTTTACGCTTCTCACCCCGGTAGTTGTAAATCGCTCAAATTCTCTGCGCATTTCAGATGTCAGTTTTACTTGCTTTCCCGTCCGTGTCATTTGGCATCACTCCCTCTACTTGGAATCATACCGCTTTATTCCATTCTTGTATACTATTAGTTGTTACATTGTACTAGTTTTTCCCGGTTTTCTACTATGTTCGGCGCTGTTGCTTGCTTCATCCATTCAGATCGTTTTGCAACAGCCCCTTCTTGTCTGCACTATTATTTTGGGTTACCCTTCCAAATGCAATGGAATCTGTATTGTCTTCGTAGCGGGTTAGTGCGGAGACATCCATTTGATGCGTCATATCTCTATTGGAATCGGGGTACCGCTTGAGCCAAACACCAACTTGCAGTGTCTGAATCACTGTCAGTTGGCAGATAGCCGTTGTGGATATATTCAGTGCGTTCGCCTCCTTGCGGGAGGAGGTAAGTAATTCGATATCCGCATAGCGTGACAGTGTGCTGTTTTTATTTGCCGTGATGGATATGGTGGTGGCGCCCACCGATTTTGCCACCATCAGCGCATCCACCGCGATAATGCCATAGCCGTCGTAGTTAATTGCAATCACAACATCACTGGGCTGGCACAGCGACAATGTGCGGATCTGGCTGGATAAGTCCGAAAAATAATAAGCGGAGATGCCCAAACTCAAAAACAGGTTTGCACCAGTCACAGCAATGCCGCTTGCTGAACCGGAAGCACAAAAATAGATATTCCGCGCATTGCATAAAGCACTTATTGCAGCGTCGTAGGATTCGGCGGGTGTACTGAGGATACTTCGCTTAATGGATTCGTGCGCATATGTGTACACCTTTTGTTTAATTGCGTTGATGTCGTCGTCAATGGAGATATAAATATCACTTTTGCCGCTGTTGTCAAAAATCAGTTCTCTTCTTTGCATATGGAATTTCATATCGGAATAGCCGATATAACCCAAGATTCGGGCAAAGCGCACAATAGTGGCTTCACTGGTCGATACCAACATGGCAAAATCCTTAATCGACAGCTTGGAAATATCGACATCGGTCTCCAGCAAAAAATCAGCAATTCGTTTTTCCGTATTGCTCATCCGCGTGTAATTCATTTCAATGAGTGATACATATTCTTCCTCAATTTTAAAGTCCGTCTCTCTCTCATTCATGGCAAATTCCTTTCCTATCACATATCTTCTCTTCATATTAACAAATTCTAATGTCAAAAGCAACGACACCAATACCGTGAAAATGTATTATAATTTAAAGGTATTATTGTATTATTTGCATATTGAAATAACAGGTATCTAATGCTATTATTAAATAAATTTCATTTTTAATTAAACATTGTGAAATTAATTTATTTAGAGGAGAAGGTCTATGTAATCTACAGCTTTTAACACGCATGAAAACCGGAAAAGAAAAAAACACTTCAGGAAATAGGTTTATCGAAAATGAAACGAATAGTCTCTATGGTTGCGGAACATCGGAAATACGCCGGTACATGGATTGAATAAATTAAATTCCAAAGCGCCTGAAAGCTCCGGATTTGGCGCGGTTGGCTCACAGAAAGGAAAGAACATGTTGTATAGTTGCAGTAAGTTACGGGCTTTCACTTCGCAGGTAATGCAGAAAGCCGGCTTGGGCGTAGAAGACAGCAATTTGTTTGCCGAAAGCTTGGTCGAGGCCGATATGCGCGGGGTTACCTCACACGGAATCACACGGCTGACTGCGTATTCCCGCCGTGTTGCAGAGAATCTGGTAAATACAAACAGTGAATTGACTATTCTGAATGACGGAATTACGTTGCTTGCGCTGGATGGCAACAACAGCATGGGTGTAACAACGGCTGCAAAAGCCATGCGATTATGCATTGAGCGAGCAAGGGAGTACGGTTGCTGCTTTGCCTCAATTCGTGGAGGCTGCCATTTCGGCACCGCCTCGTTCTTTACCGAAATGGCGGTAAAGCAAAAAATGATTGGGATATGCGCTAGCAATGGACCCACTGCAGTTGCCCCTATCGGCGGGAAGGTTCCATTTCTTGGTACAAACCCATTATCGGTTGCAATACCCGCCAAACATCACCGCCCACTGGTTTTGGATATGGCCACTAGCGTAGTAGCGCGCGGGAAAATTACATTGGCTCAAAAAAAAGAGACTGAAGTTCCAATCGGTTGGGGAGTTGACGCTGACGGTAGCCCGACAAATGACCCCGGCAAGATATTAAACGGCGGAGCCGTGTTGCCGTTTGGCGGGGCGAAAGGGTTTGCAATCTCTTTAATTATTGAAATCCTTTGCACTTGCCTCGCAGGCGGAAAAAGCAGTCGAGATGTCGGACAGTTTTATGATTTTTCCGGTAAGACGCAAGACCTTGGATTCTTTCTGGGCGCCATTGATGTTGACAAGATAATGCCTATAGAAACATTTACTTCCATGGTGGATGATTTGTTTGCGGAACTAAAATCCCAACCAAAAGGAAAAGGCGTAGACGAAATCATGATACCCGGTGAAATTGAACTGAATAATTACAAAGAATCGGATAAAAATGGAATCGACATTCCGGACGCTGTTATTGCGGAACTCAGTGCATTATCGGATAAGTATCAAGTCCTCTTCGATTGTAAAATATGAAATCCAACTTATAGCAACAGTAGGAACTAAGCGGAATAACCTGTGGCGGAAAACTAGCCCCAGATATCCGAAACAGAAACAAGAGAAAACGCAGCAGGAATGGCATAAAGCAAGGCATCAACAGTTCTGGCTTTCGCCGTGCGCAGGAGCGCCTTGATTTTGCTCCACATCATTTCAATGAGGTTGAGATCGGGGCTATAATACGCGTTGGCATGAAAATTGCGATATGATTGTTGCAGGTGCAAGCGTATACGGCCGGAATGCGAGCATAATAACACGACTATAGTCAACTGGGAATCAAGGTTGGGCAGGGTGTGCTGCGCGAACTGGGTGAAATCTGCAGCTCACTGGATATCAGCATGGATCCGGCGGACTGCCTTGTGTGAACACATACATTGACAAAGGAGGTATCGGTAAATGAGAAGTGGCAAGCTGACTGCAGACGATGTTTCGGGGTTATTTCCTCAACTTCGGGAAATAATCGATACGAACCTGCGGGAAAAGTGCGCGAATGTTCTGGTCGAAGCCTGCGATGTGGGTGGATGGAGCCGGGAAAGTGTCCCGTTTTGTCCGGTTTCCCTGCGCATTAAGACGCAAAAGATGAAAAGCCAGATTGACCATGTACATGCGGTATGTGCGATTGCGCTTTCAATGTATAATACACTGGAGGAGACCTTTCGCAACGATACTGGCCTGCGCGACATTATCCTGGCAGGCGCCCTGCTGCACGACGCGGGAAAAATGATGGAGTTTACCTGTCAGGACGGGGAGGTTGGTTACTCCGCCAGCGCCAAGCTTATCCGCCATCCCCTGGGCGGCGCTATTCTGGCAGCTAAGCACGGCTTGCCGGATGAAATCATCCACCTGATAGCCAACCACTCCTTTGAGGGAGAAAGATCAAATAAGACCCTTGCTTCCACTATTGTGAAAATGGCCGATGACGCGGTCTTTTCATACACATTGTCCATGGATGAGATTTTACAGAATGAAACGGAGGTATAAGCACATGAAAAGATTTTCTACCATTACCCTTGCCGCACTTATGATTTTATCGCTGACCGCCTGCTCATCAAATACAAGTTCCCCGGGCACGCCAACTTCGTCTGAGACGCCGGCCGCATCGGCAAATTCCCAGGCATCGGAAGCATCTTCTGCCGATGCGCTAGACTATCCTACAAGCACCATCACCATTGTGGTCCCCTATGCGGCAGGTGGAGCCATGGACAATACGGCACGGTTGTTCGCCAAGTATGCTGAAAAAATCTGCAATCAGAATATTATCATATCTAATGTGACGGGCGGCAGCGGTTCCGTGGGAGCGGCCGACGTCCTCAACTCCAAGGCGGATGGCTATAAAGTGCTGATTTTCGACCCCGGCCCGGGCTTTGTGGCGACCAACGACAACCCGGTTCCGTTCGATACAATGAAGGACTTCGCCTTCGTGGGGCGCCAGACATCCGATGTGCGCAACCTGGTCGTGCGCAGGGACGACGAACGCTTTCCCACGCCGGAAGCGTTCGTCCAGTATGTGAAGGATCATCCCGGCGAAATCAATGTTTCCACGGCCGGCGCCAATACCGACGCGTCCATCGCATTGGAACTCATTAAGCAGAACAGCGGTCTAGATATGGTCACCGTAGCCTTTGCGGGTGCTTCCGAGGCAAAATCCAACCTGCTTGGCGGTCATGTAGATGCGGCTTCCCTCTCCATCGGAGACAGTATTCCTATGTTGGCCGATAACCAGATTATGATAGTGGGCATTTGCGCCGCCGAGCGTAGCGAGCTGATTCCGGACGCCCCCACCTTCAAGGAACTGGGCATTGATGTGGAGTGGGTTACCAGTCGTGGTTACGCTTTCAAGGCTGGCACGGACGAGCACATAATCGAATATTTTGAGGATTTGCTGCGCCAGGTATCGGAAAATGAGGAGTATGCAAAAGAGTTGCTGAACCTCGGCTGCCCGGTGGATTTTATGGGCCGCAAGGAGTATACGGAATTTTCAGCCGCCAATTTTGAAACCATCAAGAGTATAATGGACTAAGTGCAAAGCTTTTGACCAAGCCGCGAAGTGCCACAATTGCTGCCGGCAGGCATGCTTGCCGGCAGCGGCAGCGCGGTTTTTCTGTGAATTAGTAAAGGGGATAGGCTATGTACAAGAAGAATATCATCGGCTCTGTGGCGTTTATCTTTCTGTTTGCCGCCGCCTTTTTTATGAGCGGCAGCTTTCCGGCAATGGTGGATATATACCCCAAAATCATCTGTGTTATGGGTATTATTTTAAGCGCCTGTTTGTTGGGACAGACCGTATACCAAAAGAAGCACAATATTGAAAATGAGAAAAAGCTGTCACGCAAGCAAATTATCACCATTGCTGTCACGCTTGCGGGTACGCTTGTGTATGTTATGTTGATTCCCGTGGTGGGGTATATGACCATGACCTTCATATTTCTGCTTACCATGACTTTTTATGTGGATCCGACCTCCCCAAAGATTGCGTACCCGCTGGTTGGAATTGCTTTCATCGTATTGCTGTATTTGGCGTTTGGCGTATTCTTAAAAATCCCATTGCCAAAAGGCATACTGATTTAATTGTGAAAGGAGAACATCATGCTTAGTAATATTCTGTTGGGCATGGAGCATGCGTTTCAAATTTCCAACCTGCTGATTGCCTTCTTTGGGGTTGCCTTGGGAATTTGTTTTGGCGCACTGCCTGGGCTTTCCGCTTCAATGGGCGTGGCGGTACTAATCCCCATGACCTACGGCATGGATCCGGTGCCGGGGCTTATTATGCTGGCCGGTGTGTATTGCGGTGCAACCTATGGCGGTTCCATCTCCGCTGTTTTAATTAACACGCCCGGCACCCCCGCCAATGCCGCTACCGCTCTGGACGGGTATGCCATGACCCAAAAGGGTCAGGCGAAGGAAGCACTGACCGAATCCATTATAGCGTCATTCTGGGGAGGGTTGCTCAGCGCGTTTGCGCTGCTGTTTTTGGCCCCTCCGCTAGCCACGCTGTCTCTGCGGTTTGGCCCGCAGGAAAACGCTTTACTGGGTATCTTTGGTTTGAGCATTATCGCGTCGCTTTCCTCCAAATCCTTGCTGAAGGGCCTGCTGGGCGGCCTGATTGGGCTGTTGATCGGGTGCATTGGCATGGATCCACAAGTCGGCTTTCCGCGCTACACCTTTGGCGTCATGAATCTACTTACCGGCGTTCCGCTTGTGCCGGCACTCATTGGTCTTTATTCCATCTCGCAGGTTATCACGCTCGTTTCCTCGGAGGCAAAATACATTGTAAATGAGGAAGCGCTGAAATCCATGAAAGAAAAAAAGCTGAGCTTAAAGGATTTCCTATATTATCCCCGCATCTACCTGATGTCCGGCATTATCGGCATCATCGTGGGTATTATTCCGGGTGCCGGCGGAAACATCGCTTCCTTTATATCGTATAACGAGGCGAAGCGCCTGTCCAAAACTCCCGAGATGTTCGGTCACGGTTCCCGCGAGGGTGTTGCCGCATCCGAGGCGGGAAACAACGGCGTTACTGGCGGAGCGTTGATTCCCATGCTCACGCTGGGCATACCGGGCAATGCGGTTACGGCCATTTTACTGGGTGGCCTTATGATTCAGGGGCTCTACCCCGGCAACGATTTGTTTACCGTTCGGGCCCACATAACCTACCCTTTCATTATTGGCTTTTTTGTGGCGAACATTGCCATGCTTCTGCTAGGCCTGTTCTGCTCCGGATGGTTTGCGCGCGTAGTCAAGGCACCCGCCAATTTTTTGGCCACGGGAATCCTGGTGTTGACGGTTATTGGCGCTTTTGCCATAAACAACACCCTGTTGGATGTATACATCATGCTAGCTTTCGGCGTTATTGGCTATGTGCTCAAATTGATGGACTTTGATGCGACCCCCATTGTTCTGGGTATGATTTTGGGGCCTATCGCGGAAAAGGGTCTGATGCAGACAATTGTGATTCAGCGCGGGCTTGTCCCAGGTGTTTTGAGCATGTTCAGCCGACCCATCTGCTTGGTATTGATGCTGCTTACGGTTATTTCGCTAGTTACTCCTTTTTTTCAGGTACGCAAAGAAAAAAAGGCGAATCAAAACTAGCACCCCCATCTGGCAGTATACATCAATAATGCCAAGTTTTATAATTCTCCAAAAGGGTATGGAGGATATACATATGCCACGATACAATGTTACATTGAAAGGGAGTGGATTAAATCAATGAAATGACAAGTAAAAACTAATACCATTCTAAACACTAACGAAACGCAAGGAGGAAACATGGCTATTCGAGTGCTACTTCCCCAACCAGTTCTACCGGAGGGATACGACCATCTGCGTGCGCATGGCTATGAAACTGTAGAAGGGAGAGGCATTCAAGAAGACGACATTATAGCGGATATCAAAGACTGTGACGCGATTATCGCTCGTACCGTAAAAATAACAAAAAAAATCATAGACGCGGCACCCAAGCTGAAAATCATATTGCGGCATGGAGCGGGTTACGACGGGGTCGATCTGGAAGCGGCCCTCCAACATAACGTGCTGGTTGTTACCGCCGGGGATGCGAACAGCATTTCGGTTGCGGAATTGACTATTTTTTACATGCTTTATTGTTCGCGCAATTTCAAGTCAGTTCTGGAACACTATGTGAACGATTATCGCTACGCAAAATTCGGAATCCCAAAAACTGAGCTGAACGGTAAAACTTTGGGCTTGATCGGCTTAGGCAATATAGGGGCCTTAGTGGCAAAGAAAGCCGCTCTTGGTTTCGATATGGATGTATTGGATTATGATCCGTTCAGCAAGGGCGATCTGCCCGACTATATCAAACTGGTTACCGACCGGGACGAAATATTCCATAATAGTGATTATATCTCGCTTCACTTGCCCGCGACAAAGGAGACAGTCCACAGTATCGGAGATAAGGAATTCGATCTGATGAAAGAAAGCGCCTATCTTATTAACACCGCCCGGGGTTCTATTGTAGATGAAGCGGCACTGATTCGCGCGCTGATTGAAAAGAAAATTGCCGGAGCGGGACTTGATGTGTTGGAAAAGGAGCCGATTGATCCAGACAACCCTTTACTTAAGATGGAAAATGTACTGACCGCGCCCCATATTGGCGGAGCTACAAAAGAAGCCGCTACGCGCTCGTCTATTGCATGCGCACAAGCCATTGATGATTTCTTTAACGGGCGTACCCCGAAGTTTATAGTCCCTGGGTTATGTACGACAATTACGCACACGACCAGTCCCTGAAACAAAAGACATACTAAAGCAGCATTGTTTCAAAATTAATATAGAAAAGAGGAAAAAACATGCCAGTTGGTAAAAGAATTTATCTACAAAGAAAGCTCCCGGATTTTAACATGATGCAGGAGTTCAAGAATATTCCCGCGTCCAATGTGTGCGATGTGATGGAAAGAAATTCGGCAATGAATCCACGCATTCACCTTGTCAGCAGCCCGAAAGATCAAATGATGGTAGGCTCCGCTTTTACCGTTAAGGCAAGAGCGGGAGACAACCTCGCACTCCACGCGGCTCTTAATTATTGCCAGGAAGGCGACGTTCTGGTAGTCTCAAACGAAGGCGAGCAGGGCCGGTCACTTATGGGCGAAATCATGATGGCCTATCTGATGTATACTAAGAAAGTCGCCGGCATCATTTTGGACGGTCCTATTCGTGATATTGATGAAATCGGAAAGTGGGATTTCCCTGTCTACGCCACGGGCACAACTCCCGGCGGGCCATACAAGGAAGGCCCCGGTGAAGTTAATGTTCCTATCAGCTGCGGTGAAATCAGCGTAAACCCCGGTGATATAATTTTGGCGGATCCCGATGGCGTTATCGTTATTCCTCAGAAGGACGCCCCGGAAATCCTGGAAGCGGCAAAAAAGTACCAGATACAAGACGCGGGGAAATTGGAACCCGCAAAAAATGGAACCGCGAATCGCGGATGGGTTGAAAAGGCGTTAGCTGAAAAAGGTTTTGAAATCATTGACGGCGTTTATGAAGCTTAAAAAACTTATACGTTCCCTTTAAAACCTAAATACATAAATAACTGAAGGAGAAGGATCATGAAACATTCTTGTCATTGGCAGTATCCTTGCTCCTTCGGATGCTCTTGCCGTCTATTGCGACGATTTCTCCACTGATATTCTCTCGGATTATTTCTACCCACTCCGCAAAACACTCATGCAGCGCTTTTGGCTCAATAGCCGCGAATATGTCGCCAAACGTATCATGTGACGGTATCTCAACCTCTGCCTTGGTATTTTTCTTCTTGTTCGCGCTCGCTTTGAGAAAAGTATGATACATGCCAAGGTTTTATGTCCAAGAATCACGTTTCCCATTAACATAAGTGGCGATGCACATGCAACTATTTGTGCAATATCAAAACACATGTATATTTATGACCCAATTGCCCCACAATCAATACATACCGTAAAAAAGTTACGGCATGTATTGATTGTTTATCCTCGGGTGTGTATAATAACTATATTGGGGGTGTTATCATGCTGAAACGCTTTGAAGTAAAAGGCTTTAAGAATTTCTCCAGCGGGATTACGCTAGACTTTACGGATGTGCGGGACTACCAGTTTAATCCGCAGTGTGTCCGTGATGGTCTGCTGAATAAATTAATTGTCTACGGAAAAAACTCTGTGGGCAAGTCTAATCTGGGCCTCGCCATGTTTGATATTACGACACACCTGACGGACAAAAATGTGACGCCAAGCGTATACGATTATTATTTGAGTGCCGATATCGGCGTTGACCACGCAGAATTTTATTATCTCTTTCAATTTGGCCAATCCGAGATTTTATATCGTTATCACAAAACGGATGTAAATGAACTGACTTACGAGGAAGTTTTTATTGATGACAAGAAAGTGTTTTCATACGATTTTATACAAAAATCAGGCGACTTGGAAGGCCTTGAGTGGTATGCGCCATCATTGAATTTTGAATTTAAGGATTCAAAATTATCTATTTTAAGGTATATCGTTAACAATACTCCCTCCAACGAATTTAACCCTATTGAACCGCTCAAGCAACTTGTTCATTTTGTTTCCAGAATGCTTTGGTTCCGCAGCCTTGACGAGAATCGCTATATTGGTTACAAGGCAGAAAGCGCCGATTATTACAAGTTTATTTTTGAAAGCGATTATATAAGTGAATTTGAGGAGTTTCTGCATAAATCCGGCGTACAGGAAAAATTAGTTGCCATAAAAAATCCCTCCGGAGAAAACATTCTTTACTTTAATAAAGAAAAGCCTATCCCCTTCTTTAAGGTTGCTTCCAATGGCACAAAGGCTTTGTATACATTTTTCTATTGGCTGAAAACCAGCAAGGAATTATCGTTCTTGTTTATTGATGAATTTGACGCCTACTACCATGTGGAACTTGCCGAAGCCATCGTGGAGCTGTTGGAAGCGCAAGGTGACTTCCAAACCATATTGACCTCGCATAACACCAATCTGTTGTCTAATCGGACTATGCGACCTGATTGCTACTTTATTCTCACACCGGATCATTTGGTTTCGTTCGCAAACGCAACCGGACGTGAACTGCGCGAAGGGCATAATCTCGAAAAGCTTTATATCAGTGGTGAATTCAATGGGTGACGGAAAAAAGAAAATTCTTGTGCTGGTGGAAGGCGAAAAGCGCGATGTAGAGGTGATGGAAACGCTTTTCAAGATGTACGAGGAAATTGACGCGAAGTATGAGATTGTGTCTTATCGCACCAATATCTATGTTTTGTATGGTGAGCTTTTCTCGGAAACAGTAGAACCCGTCGACTTGGATTTGCTGCAAGTCCTCAAAACAAGGGAGCATGATCCTAATAAAAGACGACTCTTTGATGATAAATATACTGATATTTTGTTGATCTTTGATTTGGATCCGCAGGATAATCTTTTCGGCGAGGATAAAATTCGCAAGCTGCAGGAGTATTTTTGCGAATCCTCCGATATGGGGAAACTGTACATCAATTATCCGATGGTGGAAGCCTTTTACCATCTGTCCGCAATTCCCGACCCGAACTACAAAAAAAGAACCGTTCTCATAGACGAATTGCGGAACAAAAGTTACAAATTGCGCGTGTCCAGAGAATCGAAAAATCCCGATTATCGCAAGTTCATATCCACCCGACAGGAGTGCAATGTGGTTATTCTTCAAAATATTAATAAAGCGCTGTCGTTGCTGGATATCTCACATGAAGATACTTTGACCGAAAAATGGATGGCAATTGATTTTAAGAATCTGCTTGAAAAGCAGCTTGCTCATTTGAAGGAAGGGTACATCCATGTCCTTTGTACCTGCACAATGTATATTTATGATTACAACTACAGGTTACTTAGACGAGATTAATAGCTAATCTTCATGTGAACTTCATACCCTTTACTGTACCCTTTACAGAATTTTATTAGGTTTTACTATATTTTACCATGCTGTCAATTAAGCAGATAACAAGGCTATTATATGGCACTCAATTGACCACGATTTTATCAGCTTTTTCGCTTTTGATAGGGTTCGAGTCCCTCCTTCTCCGCCACGCCAGGGTGTAGTTTTTACTACACCCTGGCTTTCAATTTGTATTTCACGCTGTTCAGTTGGCGGCTGATAGAATTCTCCCCACTTTTCAGCAAGTTCCTTTTCCAACTCCCGGCAGGAACCAATCGTAGGCGGCAGTCCTCCTGGCCGGTACTCTCTTGTGAATTTGAATTTGATGATAATACTATCTGCGCCCCTTCTCGAATTGATGGACAGTTGGTCATTCGTGTATAATGAGAGAAGGAGTTGATGGAGATGGCAAGAAAGAGTCAAAAAGGGAAAGCGCCGCCGC
>Ga0153947_1001320_pt1 | contig 11755 bp, 11 predicted proteins | sample TSNJ031MetaG_FD_104697 | JGI IMG/M metagenome (GOLD analysis project Ga0153947, IMG submission 104697) | Attine ant fungus gardens microbial communities from New Jersey, USA - TSNJ031 MetaG | ecosystem: Host-associated > Fungi > Mycelium > Unclassified | place: USA: New Jersey, Wharton State...
ATTTGAATATTTTTTGATTCAATTGATTCTGCATTAATCCTTGGCATTGTCATTCTCCATTAATTGTTTCACTTCAAGTTCTGCATATTCTAATTCTTTCTTATTTTCAACCGGAAAAAGTTGGATTGGCTCCGTATCAGGTAAATAGGAAGCTAAAATCAGTTCTGATTCATTATCAATATAAAAAACCACATAATCTTTATCAAATTCTTCCGAATAAAAAGAAAATAAACCTTGGCAGATAATTTCTTTGCCACTTTTGTCCTTTATTGTAAACTCTGTTTTCATATTAAATATCACCTATTATAAAATTAGTATACCACAAAAAAACTTAGAAATACCCCTAAGTTTCTTATTTAACAATATAAACCCATCCAGGCTTCCATTCTTTAGTTTTGCGCCAATCTTCATTAATTGCTTGTTCCCAAGTTTTACCTTGTGTAATGACTTGAAAAGCTAATTGAGGAGCTTTATGTGCAACTAAAGCAATATGTTTTCCATCATAATTTTCTAATAAATATAGACAAAAATCTCTGATTCTAACTTCAACATCTTTTAAACTTTCACCATTCGGAAACGGTTCAGTTATATGATCCTCATATTTAACTAAATCAGTTGGCTTGCCGTTTAAATCTCCATAATTACATTCTCTAATTCTTGAATCATGTTTAATCTCTTTTAGTTCTTTAAATGTTAGATTTGCCGAGTCAATCGCTCTTTTTAAATCGGAACTAATTACTAAATCAAATTCATTAATATTTACTTGATCTTTCAAAGCTTTACTATAAAAATGTAATTCAAACAAATGAAAAATAGCAATCAGTTGCTATTTTTTCATGTCCCTTTTATCAATGTTTAGATTACTTAAATAAGTATTTAGCATTTCAGCATTTGTAATATAATCAAATAAAGTAGTGCAATCATTTGAAAATCTATATTGTTCCATTTTTCCTAATTGTTGAATTAATGGAAGATAAAAACTATTTTCATCATAAATAATAATTGGTTGATCAATTTCTTTTCTTCGTTTCATTTCAATTGCCACAATAATTTCTTCTAGTGTTCCAGTACCTCCAGCTAGAAAACAAAGAATATCCGATTTATTAATCATTAAACTAATTCTTTCGTTAGTAGTATCAACACAATATTCCTCATCACATTGTAATGATTTAAAATCTTCCTTGTAAATTGTAGGAGCTACTCCTATAATACTTGAATTATTTTGTTTCATTGTTCTATAAACTTCTCCCATTAGACCATAATTATATGCACCAAACACTAAATTAAAGCCATTTCGAGACAATATAAATCCTAATCTTTTAGCACTGTCATTAAAAGAACTATCAATTTTGTCGCTTGAAGAACAACCAACAAAAGCGTATTGTAATCTTTCCATAAATAAACACTCCTTTTTTGTTGGAAATTATAATACCACAAATATTATTTTTATAATATAAATATGATAAAAATAAATTAAAAAAGAGTTTCTATTAATTGGAACCCTTTATATACATTCTGGTGTCCCCTCACGGGCTCGAACCGTGGACCCACTGATTAAGAGTCAGTTGCTCTACCAACTGAGCTAAGGAGACAAGTTATTACATAAAAAATTATAACACTAAAAGAATAATTCAACAATAAAAATCTTGATTATTTTAAATCAAATCTTATTTTTCTTATAAATATCATGAAAAAAACTCTTCAATAAAGAGTTTTTATTTGGTTCCAAAGATTCGATCTCCTGCATCTCCAAGTCCTGGAACGATGTAACCAACTTCATTTAAATAGGAATCTAACTGTGCACAATAAATTTGAACATCAGGATGTTTTTCTTTTATACGTTTAATACCTTCTGGTGCAGCTATGATACATAGGAATTTAATTTTTTTAACGCCTTCTTCCTTGATCATTGAAATCGCGGCATCGGCACTTCCACCCGTTGCTAACATCGGATCTAAAAGAATGACCTCTTTTTCTTCGATTTTTTTTGGTACTTTGTAATAATATTTTTGTGGTTCTAAGGTTTCTTCATTACGAAATAAACCAATATGACCAATTTTAGCATTAGGAATCAATCTGATTACTCCATCAACCATACTTAATCCTGCTCTTAAAATGGGAATAAAAGCATAATGATTATCATCAATCGCATATGATTCAGTTTCTGTAATTGGTGTTGTTACAGTTCCTTTTTGCAACTGAACATCTCTCATTGCTTCATAACAAACTAACATTGCTATTTCATTTACTAATTCTCTAAATTCCTTTGTTCCAGTATTAATAGAACGAAGAATCGAAATTTTATGAGAAATTAAAGGATGATCTAAAATAATTTCTTTCATTCTCGCACTTCCTTCTCCTCAGGTAAGCAAATGTTTAATAATATTCCTAAAATTGCTGCCAAACTCATTCCACTTATTGCTAATTCAAAATTTCCACTAGAAATATTAATTACAGCATTACCAAGACCCATTACTAACATAACAGCAGCAATAACTACATTCTTGGTTTTTCCAAAATCAATTTGGTTTTGAACTAAAACTTTTAAACCATTAACAGAAATAAAACCATAAAGTAAAATTGATACGCCTCCTATAACTGGTGCAGGAATACTACCAATTAAAGCTGTTAATTTTCCTAAGAAAGCAATAATAATTGCAAAGATGGCTGCAGTCAAAATAACTTTAATACTTGCTATTTTTGTCATTCCCACCACACTTGTATTTTCACCATAGGTTGTGTTAGCAGGACCACCCATGATTGCTGCTACTGAAGTGGCAATTCCATCTCCTAACAAACTATTATCCAAGCCCGGATCTTTTAATAAATCTTTACCAATAATATGACTTAACGCTGTATGATCGCCGATATGTTCAGCGATGGTAACAAGCGCGACTGGGACAATTGTTAAGATCGCTCCAAATGCTGGTGTATAATCTTTAAACATCAAATAAAACTTTGGCATTTCAAAGAAACTTGCATTTTGAAACGCAGTAAAATCAACCATTCCAAAACAAATAGCAGTAATATATCCCGCAATTATTCCAGTTAAGAATGGAATCACTTTTAAGAATCCTTTTGTATACATTGCCACAATAATCGTTGTTAATAAGGTAACTCCTGCGACCACAACATTTTGATAATTAAAAATACTATCCGCAGCAATTCCAATGTTACTAATGGCACTTCCAGATAGACTTAAACCAATAATCATAATCATTGGTCCAACTACAATTGGTGGTAATAATTTATCGACCCAATTTTTGTTTGTAAACTTGATGATTAAAGCAATTACAATATAAACTAATCCAACACATGCTAAGGCTGTAAAAACCCCTGGCTTCCCTGCGACTGCATACCCTGCCACAATTGGGGAAATAAACGCAAATGAGCTACCAAGGTAAACTGGTGATTTTCTTTTCGTACAAATACAATAAATAATTGTTCCAACTCCGGAAGCAAATAAAGCCATCGGTATCGATAATATTTCTTCCCCAGCAAATTGATTTACTAAAATCGGAACCAAAATTGTTGCTCCAAACATAGCAAATACATGTTGAAGTGCTAATACCATCCATTTTAAAAACGGTGGAGTTTCATGCACATCATACAATAAGTTTGTTTCTTTTTTCTTCATATAAACTACTCCTTCTTTTCTAAAAGGGTTAAAAGGACAAATAAAAACACTAAAGCTAATTTTAGTGTTTAAGTAAAAAAGAGAAAGCAATGCTGATGTCACAAGTTATGTTTTGGTTAGATAATAAGCAGATACTTCTCATATGTCCTACCACCTTTCAAACATGATATCATAATTTGGTTTTAGGTGGCAAGTATTTTTATTAAAAAAATAATTTAAATCATCCATTTTTGATTAATAAGTTCAAAAGCTTCAACAACTTTTTTATATCTGTTTGTCCTACTTAATTTTGACATATGACAAATATTAGACATTAATACAATAATATTTTTGTTTTCAAAATCAATAAAATAAGCTGGACCTGTATAACCACTGAAATAAAGAATATTTTTACTATTAACATTAGGAGTATCCTTAATGGCTTTAATAGGATTATAGTAACGGACACCAAAATAATTATAATTGTGATATAGCAAATCAATTAATTCTGTTGATTCTTCTTGTTGCTTTATAATAAATTCAAATAGTTCATTTATTTCCATTTTGGGTATCTCTATTTTATGTTCTTTCGCATAATTACGCATCAATTCCTTATTTAGAATTTCAATATTATCGTGTTGTAATAGAATCTTAATTGTTTCTGATTTTAAAATTACTTGTTTTACAAATAAGTTATCCAAAAATCTCATCATATCTTTAGCTGTTGAAAAAACGCCAGCATGCCCAGCAGCAATTCCAAATTTAAAACTATGATTTGCTTTTGGATCATGTATTTCTCCTACTTCACGATCCTCAATTAAAAATCCGTTTCCTTCATCAAAATTATTAGAAGCAGTTTCTTTAGTAGAACATCCATAACTAGAATCAAACATTTTATTTTCAGCAAAAAACTCTTCTAATAAGCTTTTAAAAGGTTTATTATATATAATTTCTAATAAGTTTGCTAAAATAATGTAGTTTGTATCAATATATTTTCTTTCTGGACCTAAAGTATGAGCAGTAAATAATATTTGTAAAAATTCTTCTCTTATTTTCGCTTTTACTAACCAACCTTCTGTCCATATAAGGGTTCGATGAGATAAAAGATCTAGAACCGTTACATCTTTCATTCTTGTAAAACGCTGATTAATAGAATAAATTGATTGCTTTAATTGAAGTTTATTTTCTTCATAGGCTTTAAAAATCAATACAGCAGTAAAAGACTTAGTTAAAGAAGCAATATCAAATTTTATTTCCGAATCCATTTTTCTTAAATTAGGTTTTATTTCAGCATACCCATCAAAAAAAGTTTTTGTTTCATTAGTTTCCCAATTATAAATTGATAATACATATCCAGCAAATGTATCTTTTAAAAATGGTTTTAGAATTTCTTTCATACAATCATTCCTTCTTATCTCAATTTATTATACCTATAATTCTGGATTTTCTATATCAATAATGATATCATTAGTTGGATTATGTAAAATAGCCCACAATACAAGAACTGCTACAACAACTCCTAAAACGCTAGCTACTGCTTGGACTTGAGCACTTTCAATCGTCTCTTTAGGAGCACCATTTTTAATTAAACGATCCACATTTGTAAAGTTAACATATATAGAAATTAAGGTCCCTATCAGCAAAGACATTCGAACTGCAATAGTTAAATTTCTAACCGTTTGATCATCCCAAAAAGGAGCTTGTCCCTTTAATTTTAATTCTGCATTATATGCAAATAAAAAAGAAAATACCAACGCCCCTAAAAGGATTGTATTAATTAGGTATTGGATATGAATTAATTCCAATTGTTCTTCAGATGATTGATTCATAATTAATCGTATGCATAGAAAAGAGAAAAATCACTTATCTAAAGTGATTATATTTTTGATGAGATTCTAAGGTATATCCTTTTAATGTAGCAAGTTCAGAAACACTTACAACTTGATATCCTTGTGCATATAAAATCGGTAATAAAATTTTCACTGATTCAACCGTTGTTTCATATAAATCATGGAATAAAATAATATCTCCATCACTTATATTTTCTAAAATATGATTAATAATTAGATCAACATCTTTATATCGCCAATCCTCGGGATCAATTGACCAATTAATTAAAGAATAATCCAGTGTATCCTTAACCTTTTGATTATAAGCACCATAAGGAGGTCTTAATATTTTCAAAACATCACCCGTAATATGATAATATATTTCTTCAGTTTCTTTTTCTTGTTTTAATATTTCTTCTGGAGTTAATCTCGTCAAATTCTTATGGTTAAGGGAATGGCTTCCAATTTCATTTTTAGAATTATAAACAGCTTTTACAGTATCAACATCTTCCCTCATTCGATACCCTACCATAAAGAACGTTGCATGAGCTTTATTCTCCTCTAATAAAGTTAATATGCTTTTGGTTTTTTCACCAGCTGGACCATCATCAAAAGTAATTGCAACAGTTTTCTTTTTTTCATCATAAATATATCCATTTTCATTTTCATATTCTTCTACTACCTGAACTTTAAAATCAAGATAATTTTGAATTTCATTATAATATATTATTAATGTTAGTTCTTCTTCAATTTCAGGTGTAATAACATAATCTAAATATCGAATTAACAAAAACGAATCATTAAATTCATAAATTTTTCTTCCTGCATCTGTTTTTAAAACATCATTGATAAACTTTGGATACTTTAATTCCAATAATTGATTAATTTTCGCATTAAATTCGTCTATTTTATTCTTCTTTATTAAATTATTTATTTCTAATTCTTTTCCAGATTTATAATCTAGAAATTTATTACTTAATATTCCTTCTTTTTCTAATATTAAATTAATAAATTTATTGCTTATTACATGATTATATATCACATTATAATTTTTATTTTCAACAATAGTATTAGCAATCTCTAAACCCTTATTTTTTTCTTCAAAAAAAGAAATATCTCTTTTTATATCAAGATTTAGAATGATAAGAAATGATAATACAATAATAAAGAATAGATTGCAAAACATAAGTGGGGAATAAAATTTATTAAGCCATTTAATCCATTTTTTCAACATTTCTTAATCACTCCCCCTAAAACTTACTTAATTAGTATAACTTTTTTTTGAAATATAATCAATAAGACAAAAAAGACAAGTCCAATTTATTACGTGAATTTTACATCAAAAAAGAGGCATAGGTTGTTGCGAGTGGGTACCTATACCTCTAAATAAATTATAACAAAAGCCAACATTTTATGCAATCTTTTTCTCACTTTTAAAAAATCATTTTTATTTGGTAATATATATCTTTAAGATATTTTTTTAAACTAAATCAAAATTTTATCTTGAAATTATTAATTGTTGTCCTAACCTTAGAATATCGCTTGTTAAATTATTCAATGCTCTGATTTCAGCAACTGTTGTATTAAATCGATTTGCTATATTCCATAAAGTATCTCCACTTACAACAGTATGAATAACGGAAGTTGTGGTAGGAATTCTTAACACTTGTCCTAGAGATAAGGTGTCACTGGTTAAATTATTCAAAGTTCTGATCCCAGCAACCGTTGTGTTAAACCGATTTGCTAAACTCCACAGTGTATCACCTCGAACTACTGTGTGAAGCGTATAATTTATTGTTGTTGGAATTCTTAAGACTTGTCCTAGAGACAACGCATCACTGGTTAAATTATTTAAGGTTCTAATTTCAGCAACCGTTGTATTAAAACGATTTGCTAAACTCCACAGTGTATCACCTCGAACTACCGTATGAAGCGTATAATTTATTTCCGTTGGAATTCTTAAGACTTGTCCTAGAGATAATGCATCGCTGGTTAAATTATTCAAAGCTCTAATCTCAGCAACCGTTGTGTTAAAGCGATTCGCTAAACTCCAAAGCGTATCACCTCGAACTACTGTATGAAGCGTATAATTTATTCCCTCGCCTGGAATTTCTGGAACTTCCGGAATTTCTGGCACCTCTGGAATCTCTTCTTGACCACATATGGCAAGTGGTGAGTATAGATAATATAAAGCACTCCAAGTAGCTCTGCCTACAATTCCATCAGCAGTTAATTTATTATTAGATTGAAATGCTTTTACTGCTGATTGTGTTGCTGCTCCAAATATTCCATCAATCGCTCCTGTATAAAATAATACAGTTCTTAATTGCGTTTGTAAATCAATAACATCCGCCCCAGTATCTCCTATTCGTAGCACTGGTCTAGTTAATGATGCAGATTCTACTTGAGTTGCTATATCATCTTGAAATAAATTATTTTCTTCTATCATATAAATCTCACGTCCTTAAAATTATTCATATTAATAATATATTTAAACTAAATAAATCATAATCTAGTTTAGTTTGTTTTTTATATTTTGATTAATAATTGTTGCCCTTTACTTAATAAATTACTTGTTAAATTATTTAAACGTTTTATTTCATCTACAGTTGTTCTAAATCGACTAGCAATGCTCCACAGTGTATCGCCACTTACAACAGTATAAACAATAAAAGTACTTGGAATCCTTAAGACTTGCCCTAAAGACAATGCATCACTAGTTAAATTATTTAAAGCTCTAATCTCAGCAACTGTTGTATTAAAGCGACTCGCTAAACTCCACAATGTATCACCTCGAACTACTGTATGAAGCGTATAATTTGTTCCCTCACCCGGAATTTCTGCTCTAGGTATTCTTAAGACTTGCCCTAAAGACAATGCATCGCTAGATAAATTATTTAAGGCTCTAATCTCAGCAACCGTTGTATTAAATTGATTTGCCAAACTCCAAAGCGTATCACCTCGAACTACTGTATGAAGCGTATAATTTGTTCCCTCACTTGGAACTTCCGCCCCAGGTATTCTTAAGATTTGCCCTAAAGACAATGTATCACTGGTTAAATTATTCAAGGCTCTAATCTCAGCAACCGTTGTATTAAATTGATTTGCCAAACTCCAAAGCGTATCACCTCGAACTACCGTATGAAGCGTATAATTTGTTCCCTCGCTTGGAATTTCTGGAACTTCCGGAATTTCTGCTCCAGGTATTCTTAATTGTTGCCCGATATTTAAAGTATAACTTGTTAAATTATTTAATCTTATAATTGCATCAACAGTCGTCCCAAATCGATTTGCAATACTCCATAAAGTATCACCTCTAACAACCGTGTATAAACCTTCAACCTCTTGATTGTAAGGTAAATCCAAATAATTCATTACAGCCTTAATTGCTGCTTCAACATAATCCAAATGATATCTTTTTAATCTATTAGCATCATTTACATTATCTAAAAAACCATATTCAATAATAAGTGCTTGGGTAGAACCTGTATTTCGTAACATATAATAATAATCTAGAGCTGGATTCGTTGTCGAAGGTCTTTGATAAACTCTTCTAGTTTTTTGACCAGCTTTTCCAATTTCTTCTAAAATCTTATTTGGTAAAACATTATTATTTCTAAGAGCATAAATTACTTCTGCTCCTTCCCCTCCACCAGAATTAATATGATTAGATAAAACAATTACATTTGGACTATTACCAAAAGCATTTAAAACACGATTTACTCTTTCAGTAGGTGTTAATGTTTCATCAGTAGAACGAGTTAATACAACTGGAACACCTAATTCATTAAAACGACGATACATATATAAAGAATTTTCTAAATTCATATTTTTTTCAATGATACCATTTCCAATCGCACCTGGATCATCCCCGCCATGTCCAGGATCAATTACAATCCCAACAAAATTGCTTTGTCTAGTATTACTCTCTTCTTCATTATTATCAACTTTAATAAACATTTGGTTTACTGGCAAAGTTGTTTTTTCAAACAAAAGCTTCCAAGTTTCTTCATCGACGATTCCAGTAGGATTTAATCGATTTGCAATTTGGAAATTCATAACTGCTTCTTTCGTTGCATGATCAAAACTGCCAGTAGTACTGCCAGAATAAAAATCAAGAATATGCAATTTTTCTTGCAATATCATTACTGCATCACCAGCATCATATTGTTTCAATACAGGCATAATCATCCACTCGTATTCCATATTTTCATCAATCATATTATTTTGATATATTTCAAATAAATCTTGATTCATAATTTTCCTCCTTTAAATTATTATATTAAATTCATATAATATGGTTACAAATGTCTAGATTGAAACATATATTATTTTAGATTGAAAGTATTTGAAAGGATTGATTCAATAATATGGAAAAAGGATATTTAATAGTTACTGTCTATGCTGATAATTATGCCCAACCGGTAAAAAATGCAGAAGTATTAATTATAGGAGAAAATACAAATATAAGAACTACAACAGATGCAGATGGAAAGACAGAGAAAATAGAATTGAATGCTCCTGATAAAAAATATTCATTAGAGCCACAAACTGAAATAAAACCGTATTCTGTTTATAATATCGAAGTAAGTAAAGAAGGTCTTCAAACGACAATAATACAAAATGTTGAAATATTCCCAGAAACAACTGCAACCCAAGAAGTTTTGATGTCATCATCATTAGAAGAACCAGCTCCTAATGAAATAATATCATTACCAGAGCATCCTTTATGGAGTGATTTTCCAGCTAAAATACCCGAAGCAAGTATAAAAACCGAATTAGAAACTGCAAATGAAAATAGAGTTTTGCCTGTTCCTATTGTCCCTGAATATGTAATTGTTCATTATGGAATTCCAACCAACACTTCAGCTGCTAACTACTATATTCCCTTTACTGATTATATAAAAAATGTTGCTTCACATGAAATATATAGTACTTGGCCAACCGAAGCTATCAAAGCAAATGTTTATGCTATTTTATCATTTACTATGAACCGAATCTTTACGGAATGGTATCGAGCAAAAGGATATGTTTTTACAATTACCTCATCTACAGCTTATGATCAAAATTATATCCATGGTGGTACTATATATGACACAATTTCAAAAGTGGTTGATGAAATATTCACAGAATTTATAAAATTACCTAATGTCAGGCAACCACTACTTGCTCAATATAATGATGGAATTAAAGTAAATAATGCTGGCTGGTTAAGTCAATGGGGTTCAAAAAATTTAGCTGATCAAGGTTATACTGCCTTACAAATTTTAAGAAATTATTATTCTAATAGTGTTTATTTAGATACTGCTGAAATCATCAGTGCTTTACCAACCTCTTTTCCCGGATATAATTTATCTCTTGGTTCATGTGGTCAAGCAGTCCAATTTATGCAAAACGAATTAAATGCCATACGAGGAAATTACCCAGGAATTCCAGCAATTCCAAATGCCAATGGAGTATTTGACAATAATACTCAATCTGCTGTAAGAACATTTCAAAGTGTTTTTAGTCTTCCCGTAACAGGAATTGTCGATTTTACAACTTGGTATAAAATAGCCTATTACTATATCGCGGTATCAAATATGTTAAAAGGAATTTATGGATAACTAAATCCACTTCATTTAAAAAGTATAAAAGAGAAAAACAATTTTTTCTCTTTTATTTAAGTTATTTTAATAAATATAATTAATATTATATCGATAAATTCTTTTTCTTAAAAATAAAATACGATAATATATATAAGATAAATGCCATTAAAAATAAAATTACAATCATTAAATAAGCAGAACCTTTTCCATTAATAATATCTAAAGGTCGAAATAGTGAAAATATAGTAAAATATTTTAAATTTTCTAATTTACCGCCCATATTTGCTAACATCTGAATTAAGTAAAAAACAAATGGAATTCCTGCTCCAAACATAAGCGAATATTTTGTTTCATTAAAAATTGTTGAGGATAAAAAACAAATACCACCAATAAATAAATGAAAAGCTAATAATCCTAAATTAATGATTAATAATTTTCCGATTTCAAGTTCCCCTGGATGCATTATGGCACAGGAAATAATCGTTACAATTGTACAATAAGCAATTACCATTAAAATTGAAGTTGCTAAAACTTTTATTTGGGTAAATATAATCTTTCCCCGACTGTTTGGAGATGATAATAAGTATGCCATAGAACCCCGATCGACGTGTGATGCAATCAATCTATTTGAAATGATGATTGTAACAACTAAAGGCAAAACTAAGAATAGAAATCCGTATAAATACGTAATCAAAAAACCGATTAAAGAAGTAGAATCTCCA
>Ga0153947_1001325_pt1 | contig 11733 bp, 11 predicted proteins | sample TSNJ031MetaG_FD_104697 | JGI IMG/M metagenome (GOLD analysis project Ga0153947, IMG submission 104697) | Attine ant fungus gardens microbial communities from New Jersey, USA - TSNJ031 MetaG | ecosystem: Host-associated > Fungi > Mycelium > Unclassified | place: USA: New Jersey, Wharton State...
AATCTTCTATCAAAGCGTCGAAACGCTTTGATAGCGCGAAGCGCGTAGAAGATTGTATGAGACGTAGCCGCGTAGCGGCGCGGCGCGTTAGCGTCGCATATTCAATTAAAAATCGCTTGTCGATTTTTTAATTGAATATTAGTATCAGAAAACCGTGTTTTTACTTGCACCAGTTCATAAACATGGTAATAATCGCGGCATTGGTAAAGTTGCTGAACAAGCCGCCGATAACGGGAACCACGAAGAAGGCCAGCTTGGAATACCGGTATTTTTCGCTTAATGAGTTCATGTTCGCCATAGATACGGGTACGGCGCCCAAGCCAAAGCCGATATGCCCGGCGACGATAACCGCCGCGTCGTAGTTTTTGCCCATAAGGGGGAAGGTGAGGAAGCGGACGAACAGATAAATCAATATCAGCTGTACCAGAAGCACGGCAATGATCGGGAGGGCCAGATCAATCAGCTCCCACAGCTTCATGGTGAAGATCGCCATGGACACAAATACACTGAGGAAGACATTGCCGATACAGTCGATTTCCTCCTCGGGCACCTTGATTTTTTTGGCGTCCATGGTTATTCTCATGAGTACGCCGCCCAGCATGCCCATTACATGGATCGGCAGCGTAACGGTAGGCAGTAAAGCTTTAAAGGCTATAAATAAAACAGAGCCTATTCCCAAGCCGACAAAGACCAGATTAAAGGCCGTTGTAATGCCCTTGGGGGTAAATTTGCCCGTCTCGGTACCCACAGGCACAACCACCGCGTTTTCATCCACATCATTCGGATTGTAGAGGTCATATTTTTTAATCAGGCTGTTGGCAACCGGCCCGCCCATGATGGAGCCTGCAACCAGGCCATAGGTGGCGGCGGCAACCGCAACGGAATTTGCCCCGATAAAGCCCATTTCCTCCGCCAACGGACCAAAGGAGGCCGCGTTTCCGTGTCCGCCGGTTAAAGGAATCGAGCCGGTCATAAGGGCTATCATGGGTTCGAGTCCCAAGAGGCTCCCCAGCGAAACGGACAGCGCGTTTTGCAAAAAGGCCAGTAACGCAGCTAGCACCAGGAATACCATAACCAGCTTGCCGCCCTTTTTCAGCAGCACCATGCTCGCGCCAAATCCGCTGGCAGTAAAGAACAGGTTCATGAAAAATTGCTGTAATGTAGCGTCAAATGTAAATTCCACGATGCCGGCCAGCCTTAGTATAAGGGCTATAATTGCGAAAAGCAAACCGCCGACGACCGCTCCGGGAATACAATATTTTGTAAAAAAGTTTACTTTTGTGTTAACCCATTTTCCAAAAAGGTATAACAAAACCGCAATAAATAATGTTTGGGTCATATTAAAGGATAATGAAATTGCCTCTGTCATATTTCTCTCTCCTCCTCAAAATCCGAAAATCCATGTCTCTATACCTACAAATGTCATAAAAATACACTGCCGCCCTCCCCTCTGTTAAAAATCGCTGAAGCTTCCTCCTTTCTTCAAAAATGTCGGCCTGGGAAGCGTAACGCAATGGGGCAAACGCGCCTCCCTTATTAGAAGCCCACTAGGCGTCTGCCGCAAATAAAAGGCGATCGTACCGTTATTATCAGCCTAACCATTAAAATACAATATTTTATTGCTATATACATCATCTCAAAATAAGGATTTTTTCGCAAGCATGGAAAAGTTAAATCCACCTAACAGTATATATCACAACCGTGCTTTAGTCAATGACTCCGCTTCCGTTATATATGAAATTTGGGAACAATTACTAAGAAGCATATTACAAATATACATATTTTATCCACAAGAAGCGTGCTGATTTTGTTAAAACGCAGGGTTGCTTTTCACTTGCCGGACACATAATGATATTTGCAAGCTGACTCCCTCATGTATTCTGAAGCAGGCTCGAATTGCGGGCGCGCCGGGCGCGGATTTAGGAGAGAACGGCCCGCTGATCGTCCTGCATCGGCGGACTTGCGCAATTCTCCGGATTCTGCTATACTGGGGACTACAATTTCATAGGACAGTTCGCAACCATCCTGTCCCTAAACAAAACTACCGGCCCACAGGGCAGGCATGGAATTTTGCCGTTTCATGGGAAGCTGGAAATTATGGGTGCATTTTTGCGCCCTTTTTTTATGGAAAAGAGGTATGGAATGCTGGAGGGATTTAACCCCAACCGTTATGCGGTGATCGGTGAAAAAAACAAGAGGGAGATTGTCATGCTCCGGGGCAGGGGCTGTGCCTGGCGGCGCTGCCGCTTCTGTGACTACCATCTGGATTGCGACCCGGACGACAGCCTAAACCTGGAGCTCAACCTTGCCCAGCTCCGCCGGGTTACCGGCGTGCACCGCAAGCTGGAGGTAATCAACTCCGGCTCCTTTGTGGAGCTGGATCCGGAAACCATAGAGGCCATCAAGGGGGTGTGCCGGGAGCGGGGTATCCGGGAGGTTCATTTTGAGTGCCACTGGATGTACCGGCATTCGGTGGCCCCCCTCCGCGCCTGCTTCGGCGGCATCGGTGTGGAGGTCAAGGTGAAGATCGGGGTGGAAACCTTTGACACGCTGTTTCGGGAGAGCTATCTCGGCAAGGGAATCCCTGTGGATGACCCGGCTGAAATCGCGGCCTATTTTGACGAGTGCTGTCTGCTTCAGGGCATTCCCGGCCAGACGGCGGCGTCTATGCGCCGGGATATCGAAACCGGGCTTGCCTATTTTCAGCGGGTCTGCGTCAACATCATGCAGGAAAACGGAAAGCCGGTGAAGCCCGACCCTCAGGTCATCGCGGCCTTTGTGCGGGAGGTATACCCGCTGTATATCGGAGACGGCCGGGTGGATATATTAATGGAAAACACAGCCTTTGGCGTGGGAGGAGTTACAACGTGAGAAATGAAATCGTACTGATCGCAAGCGTTCTCGGAATCTATGGGGCTACGCTCCTTTGGTATGTCCTGTTTGGGGACAAGGGGCTGATGTGCTGGACGGTTATCGCCACCATATCCGCGAATATCGAGGTGCTAATCCTGATAGACGCGTTTGGACTGTCCCAGACCCTGGGAAATATCCTCTTTGCCTCCACTTTTTTGGTTACCGATATCCTCAGTGAGGTGTCCGGGAAAAGGCAGGCGAATCAAGCGGTTAATATCGGCATTCTCACCTCCGCGTGCTTCATACTCCTCTCCCAGTCCTGGTTTCTCTACATCCCCAGCGGGCAGGACGATATGTTTTCCAGCATCCGGCATATCTTTTCCAACACGCCCCGGATGATGCTGGTGGGACTATTGGTGTATGCCATCGTGCAGCGCTTTGATGTGTGGGCTTACCACCGGTGGTGGGAGTTTACGGAGCGCCTTTCCGGCGATAAACGAAAGTTTCTGTACCTGCGGAACAACGGCTCTACCCTGATTAGCCAGCTGCTGAATACGGTGCTGTTTACCATCGGCGCTTTTTGGGGCACTTACGACACAAAAACCCTGTGGTCCATCATGGTTTCCAGTTATATCATTTTCATATTTACCAGTCTTGCGGATACCCCGGTTGTATATCTGGCGCGGTGGATCCATGATAAACGGTGCGCGGGAAGGGCGCAAGCGCTGGGAAATGTAGTTGAATAATCATAAAACTTTATCTTTCAACAAAAAATCCTTAAAGGTATACTTTAAGGATTTTTTCGCGGTACCTTCTCCGGTTTCCCGGCTATGACGGCAAGACAAGGCCGCGCCCGGATTTCTGATGCCCGGGTTTTAATCTATGCATACACCGACTCATTGCAAAAGGTGCTTTTTCAAGGTTTTTCTTACGGAGCCCACTCCGTTAAGCTGCTCCCTGAACATTCCCTCTATTCTGCCGCAGAGGCTTGTCTGCGCTAAGTTCAAACCAAATATCACATCATTTGAAAGTATCCCGCTAAGCTGTCCGGAATAGCTTTCGGGGTCGTTCCATACAATGTCCGCAAGCTTTGGCCTAAGCTCCGCCAGCATAGGGTCGGGCGAAACCTCTATAGCTTCACCGTCGTCGCCCACCGCAAGCAGGTAGCGCATCCAGCCCGCTATGGCCAGAGGAATTGCCACCAGCTCCCCAAGGTCGCGGTTTTGGCCTAAGTAGCTTTTTATAGTTTCACCAAAGCGTATACCTACCTTTTGAGAGGTATCCGTGGCAATGCGGCGCGGGTCGTCCGGCATAAACGGGTTTGGCAGACGCTCGTTAACAACCTCATCAATAAAAGCCCTGGGCGAGAGTATGCCCGGGTCGGTAACAACCGGCAGCCCCTCTGCATACCCCAGCCTTTTTATAAGCGCGACAATGTCCTTATCCTTCATTTCCTCACTTATACGCGTGTAGCCAAGCAAACAGCCGTACACGCTCATTGCTGTGTGCAACGGGTTTAAGCAGGTGGTCACCTTCATGCGCTCCACATTGTTAACGGTGTCGCGGTTTGTGAGGTAAACCCCTGCCTTTTCCAACGCCGGGCGGCCGTTGGGGAATTGATCCTCCACAACAAGGTATTGCGGACGTTCCGCGTTTACAAAGGGCGCAATGTAAGTGTTTTTGCCCGTAACAACGGGCGTCATGCCATCTATGCCTTTATCCGCGAGTATTTTTTCCACCTGTGCGTCGGGGCGCGGCGTAATCTTATCAATCATGCTCCATGGGAAGGAAACCTTACCCTCATCGATGAGGTAATCCACAAATCCGCTTTCGGCAAAGCCGTTTTGAACCCAGGCCCGGGCTATCTGCACAACGCCGTCGCGCAGCTTTTCGCCGTTATGGGAGCAGTTATCCATGCTTACCGCCGCAATTGGGTGAGCGCCCGCTAGGTAGCGCTTTAACAAAAGCGACGCCAAAACCCCCATCGCGTGGCGGGCTTTTTCGGGCTCCTGCCGCATGTCGGCTTCCGCCAAAGGCAGGGGCTTATTGTCCGCGCCGTTTATAGCGTAGCCTTTTTCGGTAATGGTAAAGCTCACTATTTGCAAGGCAGGGTTCTGGAATATTTCGGCAAGCCTTGCCATTTGCAGGGCGTCACCCGCATCGGCCTTAACAGCCTCCGCCACGGAGGCTATTATCTCACAGCTTGTGGTCGCGTCCTGGTTTAAAATAACGTTCATTGTAAGATTATCGTAAGGCGTATAAATTTTATCAATAAGCTCGTAATCAAAGGTCTCCGCCACCACAATGCCCTTCCGGGCCAGATTTTCGTTAAGCAGCCGTTGCTGCAACGCGGCGATAAAACCGCGGAAAATATTGCCCGCGCCAAAATGCACCCAAACGGGGGCTTCCTTTGTTCGGGCAACCATTTCAGGAACATTGTAAAGCGGCAGCGCAACCGCTTTAGCCGCCCATTCCGCTTTGTTGTTAAGGCTCTCAGCATTCATAATCATTGTTTGGGGCTCCCTTCCCATGATTTTGTGCCAAACCGTTCCGCGCCGTTAGCGCGGGCGCAGGGTTAGCCCTGCTTGTCAATTGCTTCCCACAGCCCGTTAAGGTAGCATACGCCCAATGCGCGGTCATAAAGCCCGTAGCCGGGGCGCGCCTCCTCGTCCCAAATCATGCGGCCATGGTCGGGGCGCACATGTACATTGGAGCAGGTATCGTACATAGCCTTTACAATTTCGTACATATCCAAATCGCCATCGGAGGAAAGATGGCTGGATTCGCGGAACTTGCGCGCTCCTAAATACTTGATATTGCGTATGTGCATACAGCCTATACGTCCTTTTTCGCCAAAATAGCGTATCATCGCGGGAATGTCGTTTTCGGGGGTGGAGCCCAGCGATCCCGTGCAAAGGCATATCGAATGCGCCTTAGAGTCGTTAATAGCCATCATTTTTTCAAAGCATTCCTTGCTGTAGGCAATTCGAGGCAGCCCGAATATGGGCCAGCTCGGGTCGTCCGAGTGGCAGGCCATTACAACGCCGCATTCCTCGCAGGTGGGTACGATCGCGTCTATAAAATACTTTTGGTTTTGGAGCAGCTGTTCGGCTGTCATGCCCTCATATAACGCAAGTGTTTTTTCAAGCTCCGCAAGGCGTTCCGGCTCCCATCCGGGCAGGGTAAAGCCTTTGGAATCCTTGGCCGTTTTGCGCACGATTTCAACGGGCCCCATGTCACCCAAGTCCTTTTCGTCAAAGTACATGCTGTTGGAACCGTCCTCCGGGATTTCGCGCGCAAGGTCTGTGCGCAGCCAGTCGAACACCGGCATAAAGTTGTAAACAATAACCTTAACGCCATATTTGGCAAGGTTGCGGATTGTCATCTTATAGTTTTCGATGTATTTGTCGCGGGTGGGCAGGCCTATTTTAATGTCCTCGTGGACGTTTACGCTCTCTATAACCTCACATTCGAGCCCCGCGGCGCGAACCTCATCAATATAGGTTTTTATCTCATCCTCTGTCCAAACCTCGCCTGCGGCTTTATAGTCAAGAAAACCCATTATACCGGTCATCGCCGGTATTTGTTTTATTTGTGAAAGCTTTACGGTATCGCTTTTGGAGCCGAACCAGCGAAAAGTCATTTTCATAACGCGCACCTCATACAGTTATTTTACGGGCAGTTGGAGCAAAAGCAGGCTGATACCGCAGAAAAACGGTATCAGCCTGCTGCGGTTATTGCTCCATGTCTATCAGAACCTTGCGCACATTGGGGCCGTTTGCGTCCACATAGGCGAAGGCTTCTTCCATGCGGCTAAGGGGGTAGGTGGCGGTGATAAAGCCGTCCAGCTTAAGCGCGCCCCTTTTCAGCGCGTCTATCACTACGGGAAAACGCGCTGTCTGCAAGCGTGAGCCGCACACATCCAGCTCTTTCTTGGTGATATGCAGCGGAGCTATCTCGCTGGCTGTCTCGTTGAAGCTCATTTCTACAACCCGGCCGGCCGCACTGGTGACGAGCAGCGCGTCCTCAAAGCTCTGTTTGCTGCACACGGCGTCTATTGTCACATTCGCGCCCATTCCGCCGGTTATTTGCATCACGCGGTCAAAGACATTCTCTTGGGCGGCGTTTATTGTATAGTCCGCGCCGGTGGCGGCGGCGAAAGCAAGCTTGTCGTCCACAATATCTGTGATGATTACCGTGCCGCCGTTAAACTTCGCGAACTGCATCACCGTGAGGCCGATTGTGCCCGCGCCGTAGACGAGCACGATGTCTCCCCTCTGCACCCTGCCGCGCAGGCTGGCCTGGGCGCCTATGGTGAACGGCTCGACGAGCGCGGCGCTGTCCCACGGGACGTCTGACGGTACCTTATGCACCTGTTTTGCAGGCAGCACGATGTATTCCTGACAGCCGCCGTCCACATGCACGCCACTGACCTTAAGGTTTTGGCAGACATTGCCGCGCCCCTGCCTGCAAGCATAGCACTCGCCGCAGTAGGCTATAGGCTCGGCTACCACATGGTCGCCGGGGGAGACGGCAGCCTCCGGCCCTGCCGCGGCCACCTCGCCGACAAACTCGTGCCCCCACACGCGAGGGTAGGTGGCGAATGGGTTTTTGCCGTGGAATATATGCATATCAGACCCGCATATTCCCACGCGCTTCACGCGTATCAGTACATCGTCCGAAAGTGAAACGGCGGGAACCTCGCGCTCGGCGAGCTTTAGCGTACCCGGCTTCTCAACCACACCGACTTTCATTACAAGTCCCTCCAATATCATTCAACAGTATTATCCCGCCATCCATTTCAGCGGCACGGTGACAAGCTTGGGGAAGAAGATAAGCAAAAACACCAAAATCGTTTGAAATATGTAATAGGGTATGACCGGCTTTATGATTTGATCCATCTTCACCTTGCCTGTGGCGCAGGCAACATTGAGCACCGGGCCAACCGGCGGGGACGTGAGGCCGAGAACGTTCGCCAGTGTGAATACCACGCCAAAATACACGAGGTCTATGCCGGCCTCCCTGACAAGCGGCAGCATAATCGGCGTCATAATCAGGATCGTGGGCACCACATCCACGCAAGTGCCCATTACGATAATGATAATCATCAGAACCGTCATCAGCAGATACGGGTGCGCGGTCAGGCCGCCGAGGGACTCTGTGAGCACCTGCGGGATGCGCGAAACCGTCATCAGATATGCCGCCACATTGGCTGTCGCCGCAAGGAACATCACCACAGCCGACATTTTGGCCGCCGCGATAAACGCCTTGAAAAGGGCGGCCCTCGAAAGCTCACGGTAGACGAATATGCCGATCAGCAACGCGTAGACAACCGCCACGACGCCTGCCTCCGTGGCCGTGAAAATTCCGCCGCGAAGCCCCACCAGTATGATAACCGGCAGTAGCAGCGCCCACAGGCCGGAAAAAAAGATCCGCACCGTCTCTTTTGCGGTTGGGCGCGGCGCGTTGGACTTTACGCCGTCCTTCATCGAGACAAAAAACCACACAACACACATAATTGCCGTGAGGTATATGGCCGGGGCGATTCCGCCGAGGAACAGCGACTTAATGGAGACCCCGGCGGATATGCCGTAGACAATCATCGGCACGGAGGGCGGCATGATAGGCGCGACCAAATTTGCCGACGCCACCAAACCCGCGCTCTTGGCGCGGTCATAGCCGCTGTCCACCATCATGGGTATCAAAATGGCGCCCAGGGCCGCGGTGCTGGCAACGGCGGAGCCGACAAGGGAAGCGAACATCAGGCAGGCGAAAATGGTTACATAGCCAAGCCCGCCCTTGACGCGCCCGACGAAGATGTTGCAAAAGCCTATGATGCGCTTGGTAAGCCCCCCGCGGTTCATCAGCTCGCCCGCCAAGACGAAAAACGGCAGCGCCATCATTGTAACGGAATCGGTGCCTGACATCAGTTTTTGGGCAATAATCTGCGGGTTGGCGTTCGAGCCGCCGAGTGCGAACGCGGTGCACACTCCACAGAAGATCAAGGCTATGGCGATTGGCAGCCCTATGGCAACGCCGCCCACCAGAAAAACCAGGAACAGTATCAGCATGGTTATCGCACTCATTCGCTCTCGCCCTCCTCGTTCACGGCTTCTTCTGTTTCATCGTCACTGCGGGGCATAAGCAGCGTCATAGGGTCTTCCTTGCCCGCAATCATTCTGGACAGGTTCACAATGCAGATAAGTATGTACACGCCCCCAAGCACTAAGCCGGAAATATTAATGAGGAATACCGGATAGTGCGTTACCGTCCAAAAATCACCGCGCTTCATCATAGCCCATTGCCAGCTGCCGTAGGCGAGCAGGCCCATAAGCCAGATGGATATGCCCTGTATGATGACATAGATTACCTTCTGCGCCGGCTTGGGGACGTTTGCGATCAAACTGTCCACCATTAAATGGGCGTTGTCGCGGGCGGCCACGATAGAGCCGAGATAGACAAGGTAAATAAAGCAAAGGCGGGATATCTCCTCGCTCCACGCAAGGCCGGTGTTGAATACAAAGCGCAGCACCACATTCAGGAAGGTAAGAAAAACCATTAACGCGAGAAATATGGCGATTAGAATCTCAACTGCGCGGAAAACATAGGCCATTGCATTTTTTTGCCGCGGATTTGTTGACATACGCAAGCCTCCTCACAAAATAGTAGCAAGCAGTCACCCGTTCGTTGTGGATATGGGTACTATTCCACCGCGCGGATCTTGTCGGTCAACGCCTCCGCCCAATCGTTTTCAGCGTAGAGCTTGTCAAGCAGGGGCTGGATTTTGGCGATAATTTCATCCTTGTCGGCCTGAGTACACTTGGTTACGGTCATCCCGGCGCTCTCCAGATATTCGCGGTCAACATCGACGCTGGCGATATAATCATCCCATGCCTGTTCAGAAGCGGCCTGGGCGGCGTCGCGTATAATCTGCTGCTGGTTCGCGCTGAGCTTGTCCATCATGTCGGTGTTTGCGACTATTTCCAGGGTGGCGATTATGTGGTTGGTCTCATAAAGATACTTCTGCACACTCTCAAAGCCCTGGCTGCGCACGGTGACCATGCCGTTGTCCTGCCCGTCGACTATGCCGGTTTCAAGGGCGGAAAACAGTTCGTTGAGCGGAATAACCTGCGCGGACGCGCCGAGGTTTTCGGCTATGCCCACATGGATGGGATTGCTGGGCATGCGGAATTTCTGCCCCGCAAACTCTGCTACCGAGGTCAGCGGCTTATTGCTGGTAAAGGTGCGCGCGGAATTCGGTCCCCAGCCAAGCATATATGCCTCGGGGAATTTTTCGTGGAAGCTCTCGCTAACCTCGTCGGCTATAGATCCTGTCCAGACCTTCTTGGCGTGCTCAAGATCGCGGTAGAGAAACGGCCAGTCAGAAATAAGCATGGTAGGGAACTCTTGGTTCATCGGCGTGCCAACGATGGCGAATTCAATCGAGCCGTTGCGGACGCCGTCCCACAGCTCGCCCTCCGCACCCAGCGCACCGTTGTGATAGACGTCAATTTTGAGAGAACCGCCGGATTTTTCCTCAACCTGTTTTTTGAATACGTTGTCTATCGCGGCCGCCATCGGATGGGTGTCGGCCCAGTTGTCGCCAATTTTCAAGGTGAAGGACTGCTCGTCGGCTGCGGGAGCCGCCGCGCTTTCCGCCCCGGACGCAGCGGGCGTGGAGCTCGGCGCCGAGCCACCGCACGCGGTAGTGGAAATGAGTATGGCTCCTGACAGAGCAATTAATGCTGCTTTTTTGAGAGATAACATAGAATAATCTCCTTTCGGTTGTTGGTTTGTTTTAAAACTAAAATGTTAGCATTCAAACATTTTACAAAACAATTATAACATACTTCAATTAATATATTCAATTATCAATTGTACCTAAAATTTTACGTAATTTTTGTGCGCCGAGCCAAGTTGATAAAAATATAACGTTTACTTGCAATAGCGGACGTAAAATGTTAGAATTTATGTTATGCTTAGGCAAGGCAAAGCGGGGGGATACAAATGAAACTTGATATTATGCCCAAGGTGGCGGGCGAGAGCGCGAGCGAATATGCTCTGCGTGTGCTGCGCAGCAATGTGCTGTACCTTAATCTTGAACCGGGTGAGCGCATAAGCGTTGCGGAAATAAGCAAAACGCTGAATATAAGCCGCACCCCGGTGCAAAATGCCTTTGCGCGATTATCAGAGGAGGCCATGCTTGAAATTTACCCACAGAGTGGGACGTATGTCTCCATGATAGATATGAAGCGCGTCTATGAGTCACTGTGTTTGCGCAATTTGATGGATCAGACCGTGATGTACCGTCTGTGCGAGACCGGTGTGTCGCCGGAGGCGCTCTACCGCTTGGAGGCGAACCTGAAGGAGCAGAACTTTTACAACGGCCAAGGCGATTATATCAGGGTTTTAGAGTTGGACACGCGCTTCCACGAAACGCTCTATCACCTTTGCCGCGTGGAAAGCATATATAGCGCGATGCAGACTATCGCCGCCGACCAATGCCGCGTGCGTGTGCTTAAGCTGCGCAGCGCGCTGCGAAACAAAAAGACCGGTGAAGAGCATATGCTGATGTTACAGGCGATTAAAGACCGTAACTTACAGCAAAGCCGTATCATTGCCAGTGAACATGTGGCCGGTTTCTCGGTGGATCTTGAGAGCGTGTATGTGAGCAACGCGCGCTATTTTTCAAATTGGGAAGAATATTCCCCCCAAAAGTTCACCTTTCGCACTGAGGAGTTCCGCAATATTATGGGTATTGTGCCCATATGCACTAACATAAATTTACAACAGGGATAAAAACGTGCTATAATCACATAAAAGGACAGTATGAGGTGTGATTATGTACAGCGTAGCAAGGTTAATAAAAGAACTGCCGGA
>Ga0153947_1001328_pt1 | contig 11717 bp, 9 predicted proteins | sample TSNJ031MetaG_FD_104697 | JGI IMG/M metagenome (GOLD analysis project Ga0153947, IMG submission 104697) | Attine ant fungus gardens microbial communities from New Jersey, USA - TSNJ031 MetaG | ecosystem: Host-associated > Fungi > Mycelium > Unclassified | place: USA: New Jersey, Wharton State...
GTATCACACAATTGTGAAATTAAAATAAATTAATATAAGCGGAGTTATGAAAATTTATCGTGGATGATTTGGCTCAATGGGCTTGTCTTATTTCCGAAAGGTTTTTATCTTATTTGAGGGATCTTCTCGTAAGTACAGGCCACTGAATTGCTTCATTTGAACCATACATATAATTGCATAGAGATAATTCTATACAATTAAAGCGGTTTTAGAAATAATTAGGAAGAAATAAGCCTTAAAGGGGGCAGATTCTAAATAGTACGCATCAGGCGGTGGTCCCTCTCCTTTCTAAAACTGCTCTAATTGGCACGTCAAAGCGGCCGTTCAGTCCATCATAACGTAGACCAGGTCTATGCTGTGTGACAGCTTATATAAAGCGTCCACCAACTGTTCCTTGTGCAGCCGACTAAGGATGCCGGTGCCTGTGGCCGACGTCGCCGCAGACAACATGGTTAGCTCATAGGCTTGGAGCTCCTGGATGAGGATACGATTCTGCTTTTTCAACGCCTCTGGCCGGTCTCCCAGAGATTGCATACAGGCAGTGACAGCCTTAGCCATATCCGCCCAATGGCCCTCTTGCTCATGCGCCAATATGCGTTCCATTGCGCGGAAAACCTCCAATAACCCCACACTTAGGGCGCAGATGCTTTCCCGGTCCAAAATGGGGATAAAAGCGGTATAAGCGTATGTAACGGTTCTGCGGTACAATGCAGTCATTCTGTTTCGCTGTTGCTCCAGCCGGCTTGTGGAGAGGCCTTCCAGAACCTGCGCCATTTCAATATAGACTTGATAGATTTCTTCTGTTTTTCGCAACATAATAAACACCTCCATATCAGTATATGTGGCAGGGCCGCAAAAATAGATTGACGTTATACCCAATCATTTTCATGCCGCCGACATATACTAAAGAGAGGTGTTTATATGAATCTTCAAAACGGCCAAATAACGGTGGCCCAAATCCTTGATCATCCGGAAGCTTGGAACATATTCGTCACAGAGTGGCCTAAGGCTGCCCAATCTCCCTTGTTGCGGATGGCCGAGGGCATGACCCTCAATCAGGTGCTTTCCTTAGCTCGTGGAAGGCTGCCTCAAGAGAAGATTGAAAGCTTGCTTAGTCAATTAGAAGAGATATGACCAAGTCAAAACCACCGGCACACTGTGAACCGGTGGCTTTCTTTCTGCTAAACCTTCTTTAATTCCATCAAATACCCTGCTTAAAATTGAGTATCCAGCCGCCCGCAGAAGGGATCCACTGGGGATTTCCCCACAAACTCGCTGCGGCCCATCAGTTTCTCAATCAAGGCTTCCACAGTGGCGTCATTGGCGCTGTAAGCATTGATAAAGGTCTTGATCATGGAGACATCCAACAAGTGGTAGGGGTTGGCCAAGCTGACAAACATGGTCGGCACCTCGGCGGTAAACCAGGGGGCGTCGTCGCCCATACCCACGATGACATTCCAAGCTAGACGGATGACCGTATTGTTGGAGGCCGTCTCATAGTTGGCCACATACAGGACAAGGTCATAGCTATTCTTGAAGCTGTCTACCTTAGCAAAGACCTCCTGCATCATCTTGAGGGTGCCGGGATCGGGATTGCCGCTCATCATAGCCGCAAAATCCACCTTCATATTCCTGTCACGGAGGGTGACCTCAAAGCCCTCCTTCTCCAAGGACTCCTTTATTTTGACGCAGAGAGGATTGTTCACATCCAGATCCGGCTGGAGCACATTGAGGCAGACGCGTTTGGTTTTATTTGGAGACAGCGGCAGAAGATTCTGGGTATCCTTAACCAAAGTAATGGCCTTATTGGCACTCTCCCCGGCCCAGGCTTTATGCTTCTCACAGCCCACTATGCTGAGGGCCTCTTCTCCGGGAACCAAGGTCCCGTTCTCTTGTTTTGTATGCAGGCTAAGGGATGCCTTGAGGGCCAGAATACGAGTGATGGCTTCATTGAGACGCTCATCGGTGAGGATACCCTCCTGGTAACCCTTCATCATATATTCATAATCCTCTTCTAAGCTCTTGTTGAAGAGGAACATATCGCAGCCAATGGCGATGGAGGTGGGGACCGCCTTCTCCCTGGGCATAGCGGTGGTAAAGCCCAGCATGGTGGTGGCGTCGGTAACGATCATACCGTTAAAGCCCAATTGCTTGCGCAGCAAGCCCTGCATCAGCTCAGGGGAAAGGGTTGCCGGCGTATTGGTCTGCTCGTCGGTCAGGCTGGGATTAATCCTCTTGGCGCAGGCCGGCTGGGAGATGTGTCCCACCATGACGGTCTTGGCCCCTTGGTTGATGAGGGCTTGATAGATGCGGCCATAGTTTTGATCCCAGTCCTCGGCGGACATGCTGTTGACGCTGGTCACCAGATGCTGGTCGCGCTCATCCATGCCATCGCCGGGGAAGTGTTTAATGGAGACAGCCAGGCCTTCTTCATCGGCGGCCCTTAAATAAGCGGATGCCATCCGAATTATCCGGTCAGGGCAATCTCCAAAGGTTCTTAGGTTAGTGATGGGGTTGCGGAAGTTGGCGTCAATATCTATAATGGGCGCAAAGGACCAGTTCAGGCCCGTCGACGCGCCCTCGGCGCAGGAAACCTTGCCCATTCTGTAGCCGCACTCATCGTCGTCGGTGGCCGCCACCTGCATGGGCTTGCCAAAACTGGTGCCCTCCATGGCTACGCCGTTACCCCCGCCCTCCAGATTAGCTGCCAGCAGCAAGGGGATTTTTGCCATGGACTGTATGTAACGGTGACTGTCCTGAACCACCTTTGCGGGACCGGGGCGGTACATTATGCCGCCGATGCCGATGCCCTGTACCATGGCCTTCAGGCTGTCTTCATCTGCCATAAAGCCCACTGGACAAAACAACTGCCCAATCTTTTCCTGGAGCGTCATGGACGCCAGGGTATCCTCCACCCATTTTACCCCATTGTCATCCAAGTTAAAGGGATTAGCGCGCAGATCAACCATTGAGATACCTCCTATTTATTGAATCATTATTTAATAAAAACTTGTACTTAATTCTACCACAAAAATCCTTCCACATCAATGAATATTCTGTGACTATACCCCTAACAAAATATTTTCAGAAATGATTCACAACAGATTACGTTGTCAGAGTAGTTTCCAAATGCCACACGATTAGAGCAGCCCTTCCCATCTTTTCTAAAACCGCTCTAATCACTCACTTTTTTCTCAATAATAGCTCTGATTTTGTTTGTCCGCAGCCGCAGGCGGAGGCTACCCGCAATCTTGGATTTCTCTTTTTTGGAGTTGCTCAGGGTTTCGATCAATTCCTGGGCAAAAAGCTTCCCTACTGCCGGTCTGGAAATGCCCAGTTCGCGTCCCAACACCTTATCTACCCGCAAGGGGAACTGGTAAGGCAAGCGGATTTCCAGCTCCGCCTCCCCCTCCATCTCCCAAATAGACGGTCCCTCCACTCTGAAATCCAAGTGATCATATTGGGCCACAGCCCTATTATCACTCAAGGTGTGAACGTCAAAGGCGTACTTCCTGGCCGTTTCATGGTCATTCTTAGCCATGGCGTGGTAAAGGACAGGGTCGAGCCGGTCACTGGGAATACGGGAAAAGATAGCCATATTCCAGGTGTTATTGCAGATCTCACAGTGATAAATCAGCCACACATCCAATATCTTTTTCTGGGCATTGATGCGAAAGTCATCGCTGTGTATAAACTTGGTCGTGGTTTTACAGCGGCCGCAATTGCGGAGCACAACCGGATCCCCATCCGGCAAGATGATCCACTGGTATTGTTGATAGCGTGTGTTTTCTGTCATTTATTTTTGTTCCCTTCCTGTGGGCAACATAGGTCAAATAAAAAAACGCCGCGCGCTTGTCATTAAGCACACGGCGAATCATAAGGTCCTGGCACTGCATGGACCTTTATCATTATTCATCTACCTTGCCAGCTTAATTTTCATCATGGATACACCAAACAAGCCCTGCCGGAGGACAAAGCTTCAGGCGTATAAACAGTAAGTGAAAATTAAGCCTGTGCCGGCATACAGAAGCCTCCTGTCAAAAACGTCAAATATGTTGATTATAATAACACGCTAAAAGGTCCCTGTCAATTTAAAGCGCCTCATAAAACATGTAAACCATACCTTGGTTTCACATACACCCCAGATAGAATATCAAAACGGATTTTGATAGAGGGAACTTTTCGCTTAATGAGACTTTTGTAATGCTTATGGAAACGACACAATTACAGAATCAGAATCATCAATCTATGATTTTATAATCGAACCTGCAATCAAATTCCGGCTTGATTTTTTTAAGCTTGCGCATTTCTTCCCGGTTCCACTCCAGAATTTCCAGCATTTTATCAACATGGGTCTTTGTAATCTCCGGCAATGTGGTTAAGCCGTATACCTCCACATCCGTATTATACCAACCCCCATACAGCAGATCTCTGAATGCGGCCCAGTGGTTACCATATCATCCGCAATAATACGCATATCTGCGACATCATAATATACCGCTAAAATATATCCGATTGTTTTCTTTACATACATATGGTCTCTCCTTTGCAATATGAATGCCAAACTTATTATACTGAAAGAAAATATGTTCTAAATTCATTGTAGCATGTATATTTAAGCTTTGCAAGATACCTTGATCCTATACCGCAAGTTAAAGGCACCCATGCGGCATACAAAGTAAAAACCCGCCCTTTATACAAAGGCGGGTCCGATAAACGAAAATGGAATGTATGGTTTCACTTTAATCCTGTTCAGTGATGGAGGAAAACTCCGGCTCGCGCCCCTCCAGCTTCACATCAATGGCCCTCAGCAGAAAGCGGGCGGTGTCCAGGCAGGTAAAGACCGGCACTTTATAAACAGAGGCGATTTGCCGGATCATAAAGCCGTAGGTGTGAATATTGTCACCTTTGGTGGGAGCGTTGATCACAATGTTGATGCCGCCGGTGGCAATAAAGTTGGGCAAAGCGTCCTTGGCGATCCCCCTGGAGGGGACGGCGTGGTTGCGGAAGTATTCCTTCGTCTGGCCGATGGCGTAGATGGTAAAGCCCCGTTGAAGGTACATCCTCGCAATCTCCAGGCCCTCCTCCTTATTGTTGTCCGAGAGGGAGATGAAGATGTTGCCGCCGGTGGGAATGGCGTTGCCTGCGGCGGAGAAGCTCTTGTAGATAGCCATATCCAAGTCCTTGTCCACGCCCAGCACCTCGCCGGTAGACTTCATCTCCGGCCCCAAGAAGACGTCCACATTTTTCAGCTTTTCATTGGAAAAGACAGGCATCTTGACCCCATAAAGGCGGGCTTTCTTGTACAACCCAATGCCGTAATCCAAATCGGTCAACTTTTGTCCCAGCATAATCTTTACGGCTAAATTCACCATAGGCACCCCGGTGAGCTTACTCAAAATAGGAACCGTTCTGGAGGCGCGGGGGTTGACTTCAATGACCCGCACCTCTTTGCCGTCAAAGACATACTGGATATTGAACACACCCTGGATATTTATGCCGACGCCGATGCGCTTGGTGTAGTCGATGAGGGTCTCCACCACCTCATGCTGCAGGTTGACGGCGGGGTAGACCGAAATGCTGTCGCCGGAATGTACGCCGGTGCGCTCGATATGTTCCATGATGCCGGGGATGAGGATATTTTCTCCGTCGCAGAGAGCGTCTACCTCCACCTCCTTACCCTGGATATATTCATCCACCAATAAGCCGCCGTTTTCAAGATATTCGTCCTTGGTATCCAGGTAGCGTTCCAGATAGCTGTGGTCGTAGATGATTTCCATGGCCCGGCCGCCAATGACGTAGGAGGGCCGCACAATGACTGGATATCCCAATTTTTCTATGGCCTCGTCCAACTCCTGGCGGTTGGTGACTGCGAAACCTCTCGGCGTCTTGATACCCATGCCGGCCAAGGTCGCTATAAAGCGCTCCCGGTCCTCCGCTTGGTCGATGCTGTCGTAGGAGGTGCCCAGGATGCGCACGCCCCGCTCATGAAGGGGACCTGCCAGGTTGACGGCGGTTTGCCCGCCAAATTGGGCCACAACGCCCATAGGCTTCTCCTTCTCAATGATGGCCATCACATCGTCGATATAGAGGGGTTCCACATAGAGCTTGTCGGCGGTATCAAAGTCGGTGCTGACCGTTTCGGGGTTGTTGTTGATGATGATGGATTTATAACCCGCGTCCTTGATGGCCCATACGCCGTGAACGCAACAGTAATCAAACTCAATGCCTTGACCGATCCGGATGGGGCCGGAGCCCAGCACCAGTATCTTATCCCCTTCCAGGGGCACACTGTCATCCTCCTCATCGAAGCAGGAGTAATAATAAGAGGTGGCGGCGTCAAACTCGCCGGCACAGCTATCCACCATCTTGTAGACCGGCTTAAGGCCGCCCAAATCGACGGATTGTCCGCAGATATTTTCAATTTCCTGCTTGGGATATCCCATTGTATAGGCTTTCCGGGCCACTTCATTGAGTGTGTCAGGGGAAGCCGCGATCAGGGCGTGTTCCATATCCACCATGTTCTTAAAGCCCTTGAGGAACCAACGGTCAATCTTGGTGGCGTCAAAGAGCTGATCCAGGGTGGCGCCCTTTCTAAGCAAAGCGGCCACATAGAAAATTTGCCTGTCGCTCATCTGCCGCACGTTGGCCCACAATTCTTCGTCGCTCAATCCTTCTGTCCAAGGCGCGCGCAGCGAAAGGGTTTTGGATTCCAGCGAGCGCAGGCCCTTGAGCATGGCCTCCTCAAAGGTGCGTCCAATGCTCATCACCTCGCCGGTGGCCTTCATCTGGGTGCCCAGGGCCTTTTCGGCGGTGGGGAATTTATCAAAGGGCAGCTTGGGAATCTTGACGACAATGTAATCGATGCTGGGCTCAAAGAAGGCGGAGGAGTTTTTGGTGATGCTGTTCTTCATCTCGTCCAGGGTATAGCCTAAGGCAATTTTAGAGGCGATCCGCGCGATGGGGTAGCCGGTAGCCTTGGAGGCCAAGGCGGAGGAACGGCTGACCCTGGGATTGACCTCAATGACCACGTACTCGTCGCTGTCGGGATGGAGGGCGTATTGTATGTTACAGCCCCCCTGTATTTTCAGGGCGCGGATAATTTTCACCGCCGCGTTGCGCAGCATATGGTACTGCTTATCGGTGAGGGTTTGGGAGGGGGCCACAACGATGGAATCACCGGTGTGGACGCCCACAGGGTCCACATTTTCCATATTGCAGATGATGACGCAGTTGTCGCCGGAATCCCGCATCACCTCGTACTCGATTTCCTTATAGCCCAACAGGCTCTTTTCCAGCAAAATCTGATGGATGGGGCTGGCGGACAGGCCGTGGCGGCAGGTTTCCCGGAGCTCCTCCAGATTATTGGCAATGCCGCCGCCGGTGCCGCCCAAGGTGTAGGCGGGGCGGATGATCAGGGGATAGCCCTGTTCCCCGGCAAAGGCGATGCATTCCTCAAGATTTTCCGCAATGATGCTGGGGGCGATGGGCTCGCCGATCTCATCCATCAAATCTTTAAAGGCCTCCCGGTCCTCGGCCTTGATAATGGCCTCCCGGGTGATGCCCAACAAACGGATGCCGTATTTCTCCAAAACCCCTTCCTCAAAGAGCTTCATAGCCAAATTGAGGGCGGTTTGGCCGCCGAAGCCGGCCAACAAACCGTCGGGCTTTTCTTTTTTTATGACCTGTGTCACCGACTCCACCGTCAGCGGTTCAATATATACCTTGTCGGCAATATGGGAGTCGGTCATAATGGTGGCTGGATTGGAGTTGACCAGCACCACCTCAATGCCCTCCTCCCGCATAGAGTTACAGGCCTGGGTGCCGGAATAGTCAAACTCTGCGGCCTGACCGATAATAATGGGGCCGGACCCCAGAATCAGCACTTTTTTCAGGGACATGTCTTTTGGCATAACAGCAGAACCTCCATCAACTTAAAAAAGGTCAAAAAAATTTTGCGGCTTTCTTAAAAGGCTTTCGCAAAGTTCATTTTTTAATCAAGGATAAAAACTCATCAAAGATGGCGCCGGACTCCTGAGGCCCTGGGGAGGCCTCCGGATGAAACTGAACCGAAAGAACGGGGCAATTTTTGTGGCGTATGCCCTCCACAGTGTTGTCGTTTAGATTAATCAGCGTCACCTCCAGGCCGGTGGCGTCCATACCGTCGCAGTCCACTGCGTACTCATGGTTTTGGCTGGTAATATAGCAGTTGCCGGTTCGCAGGTCCTTGACCCCGTGATTGCCGCCGTGATGGCCGTACTTCAGCTTATAGGTCTTGGCCCCAAATGCCAGGGCCAGCAGCTGGTGTCCCAGGCAGATGCCAAATAAGGGAATTTTTCCGGTCAGCGCCCGAATGGTCTCCACCATCTCCGGCAGATCCTCCGGATTGCCTGGGCCGTTGGAGAAAAGCACCCCGTCGGGCTTGTGGGAGAGCAGCTCCTCGGCGGTGGTGCTGTGAGGGAAAATGGTCACAGCGCAGCCCCTTTGGGTGAGCCCGGAAAGAATGCTGTTTTTGATGCCGCAGTCCACCACAGCGATGTGAGGTTTGCCGGCTTCGCCGGCAATCATTTCAATTTCCTTCCGGCTGACAGCGGCCACCAGATCTTTCTCCATAACGTGCCCGTCCGCCAAAGCCTTCAGTTCCGTTTGGGACAGGTCCTCCGAGGTGATCACCGCCTTGAGGCTGCCCTGCTCACGGATTTTTTTAGTTAGCTTCCGGGTATCGACGCCCTTGATGGCTAGGATTTTTTGCTCCTTCAAAAAGGTATCCAGGTCCGTCTGGGAGGTGTAGTTGGAGGTGATGGCCGACAGCTCCTTGATGACAAACCCCTTGAGGAAAGCCTGCCGGCTTTCACTGACAGCGGGATCAATGCCGTAGTTGCCAATCAAGGGATAGGTCATGCATACAATTTGACCGGCATAGGACGGATCGGTGAGAACCTCCTGATAGCCGGTCATTGCAGTATTAAAAACCAATTCACCAATAGTGGTGCCCGCTTCGCCAAAAGCCTCACCAATTAATAATGTTCCATCTTCTAAGTACAGCAAGCCTTTCAAATGACAACACCCCTAAAAACTTCAAAACTCTAGGGCAGTCTCACGAAAATAATGGAATTTAAATTAAAGAGGTTGGACTTATCTACGCAAAGCGTTATCTCTATATAAACCCCTTTTATTTTCTAAAACTACCTTATCGACCTCTGCGCGCATAACCGGCTTAACGAATATGGGCCGGTCCGTTTGACTCTGGCAAATAATTTAACGGACAAATCACACAGCCCATGTATAGACAAGGCTCAATTGCCCAAAAATCTGCTCTTACATAGAATACTGTTTTTTGAGCTGATTGTCAACAGTTATTTGAATAAATATGCATAAATATTCTCTCTAAATTATGGCATAACAATGGATATGCAACAAAAATGCATAAAAATCACTTTTATACTTGAAACCCTGGGACTTCCAGTGTATAATACCGGATATATTGAGCTTCGGCGTTGCAAGAAAATACTTCTTGGAGGAGAAAATAATGAATAAAAATTCATACAAAAAAGTTGTATTGGCCTATTCCGGTGGATTGGACACCTCCGTTATGATCCCCTGGCTAAAAGAAAACTATGGTTGTGAGGTCATTGCTGTCGCCGCCAATGTGGGCCAGGGTGATGAGCTGGAGGGGCTTCAGGAGAAGGCTATCAAGACCGGCGCCTCCAAAATCTATATTGAGGATTTGACCAAGGTTTTTGTGGACGAATACATTATACCCACCATGATGGCCGGAGCCGTCTATGAGGACAAATATTTGCTGGGGACCTCCTTTGCCCGCCCCATCATTGCCAAAAGGATTGTGGAGATTGCTTTGGCTGAGGGCGCGGACGCCATTGCCCACGGATGCACCGGCAAGGGCAATGACCAAGTCCGGTTTGAGCTATCCATCAAGGCCTTTGCCCCGGGTATGCCCATCATTGCTCCTTGGAGGACATGGGAACTGAAATCCAGGGAAGAGGAATACGCATATGCTGAGAAGAAGGGGATTCCCCTTAAAATAACAAAGGAAACCAATTATTCCAAGGATAAAAATATCTGGCACCTCTCCCACGAGGGCCTGGATTTGGAGAATCCGGCCAATGAGCCTAATTTGGACGCCATCCTGGAAATGGGCGTCTCCCCCTGGAAAGCCCCCGATGAGCCCACCGCCGTCACCATTGATTTTGAAGAGGGATTCCCTGTGGGCCTGAACGGAGAAAAAATGGAGAGTGTGACCCTCCTGACCAAGCTCAATGAATTGGGCGGCCAGAACGGCATCGGCATTGAGGATATTGTGGAAAACCGTTTGGTGGGCATGAAGAGCAGGGGCGTATATGAGACCCCCGGCGGCACCATCCTTTACCACGCCCACAGGGTTTTGGAAACCATCTGCCTGGATAAGGCGACCCAGCACTTCAAGCAGCATGTGGCCATCAAGTACGGCGAGATCGTCTACGATGGCCAGTGGTTCACGCCTCTCCGGGAAGCCCTCGCCGCCTTTGTGGCGGAGACCCAAAAGAACGTCACCGGCAGCGTGACCTTGAAGCTCTATAAGGGCAACATCATCAACGCCGGCATGCAGAGCCCCTACAGCCTTTATTCCGAGGAGATCGCCACCTTTGGCGAGGACGACACCTATGACCAATTTGATTCCCAAGGCTTTATCAACCTCTTTGGCCTGCCCATCAAGGTGAAGGCCATGCTGGACCAGAAGCGTGAGAATAAATAGTCATTGAACTCATCTTCCGGCAGCCGGAATGGATTTATGACCCGGCATAAATCCATTCCGTGTCCTCCAGGGGCCTGTCCGTCAAATAAGCCGTAAATAACAGCATCAATCCAGGAGGGAATTCCCGTGGACTTTATAAAGGAATACAAAAGAAACAGCAAGCGCCGGTCGGCCAGGATACTCCTATCCGCCTTCGCCATCCTGCTGCTGTTGTTCACTGTGAGCCAGCTGACCCTGAAAGGAGAATCCTTTCGCCGGACAGCCCAGTATTTTCCCCAAAGCCCGGACCGCATCCCTCCTTTTATCTTCCTCCTTGCCTTTCAGTTCTACCCTGTCTCCGTCACCTTGACGATGTGGGGGATCCGGGCCCTCACCTCCAAGGTGCGGCTGGACAGGGTGAAGAGGGAGCTTAAGCAGAGGGACGATCTGCCGGAAAAGCTTCATTATGAATATGTCAGCGGCCATAAAATTGGCCGTTTCACCATTTCTGAGCACTATATTTTTGGCGCTGTACCCCAGAACCCGGTTTTTGCCGACCGCTCCCTTGTCCTCCGGGTGGAGGAGGTCCCCGACGGCGCTTCCCTGCTTCTGGTGATGAAGGGCGGCAAGGGGAAGCTGCTGCGGACTCGGCAATTTGAAAAATACGGGTTGATCGAAATTTTGTGCGGCCCCCAGCCGGATATAATCGACGGTTTTGGCCAAGGGGAGGCGGGCCAAATCTTTGAGCAGTTTTTTGGTGGCGCCGGGCATAAGACTAAGAAAAAATAAATTATTACTTACTGTAGAAGGATGGTGCCCATCATGAAGATGTGGGAAGGCCGGTTCCAAAAGGAACTGGACCAGGCAATCAACAGTTTTAACTCCTCCATAGGGTTTGACGCCCGGATGTTCCGGGAGGATATTCAGGGCTCCATCGCTCACGCCACCATGCTTTGTGCGGTAGGGGTGTTGAATGAGGCGGATA
>Ga0153947_1001329_pt1 | contig 11717 bp, 9 predicted proteins | sample TSNJ031MetaG_FD_104697 | JGI IMG/M metagenome (GOLD analysis project Ga0153947, IMG submission 104697) | Attine ant fungus gardens microbial communities from New Jersey, USA - TSNJ031 MetaG | ecosystem: Host-associated > Fungi > Mycelium > Unclassified | place: USA: New Jersey, Wharton State...
ATGTGATTGTGGTGGATCCGCCCAGGAAAGGGTGCGATTTGGCTTGTTTGGAGACTATGATTCAGATGAAGCCGGAGAGGATTGTGTATGTGAGTTGTGATTCGGCTACGCTGGCGAGGGATTTGCGGGTTTTGTGTGATGGGGGGTATGAGGTGAGAAAGGTTAAGGGGGTTGATTTATTTTCGCATACGGTGCATGTAGAATGTGTGACATGTCTACAAAGGAAGAATACGTAGAATTGTTGAATTTCCGGCACTTTGGGAGGTATATGAGGTTTTCTAAAACTGACCCAAGAGGGGCAAAAAAGGAGATTTCAAACCATGTGAATGTCTCTGTGGTTAGTGGAGTGACAAGGACAGTGAGAATATACATGGGGTGTGCAAATAAGGCTTCTCAGAATAAAAACATATGAAAGTCAAACTAAAAGTTAGCGTTCTCAAACCTGATTGTTTGACTTTTTTCGACGCTAGAGGTATACTAAAAAAGGTGTTCAGTTACAAGAAAGACTACTTGACAGGGAGGGAAGCATATGGCTTCTAGTTATAAAAAGCTCTGGAAATTACTAATTTATAAAGATTAGAAAAAGAAAGATTTAGAGAAAAGAGCGCAGATAAGTCATTATATAATGAATAAGCTGAATCATGGGCGAAATGTGACTACTGATATTTTGGAAAGGATTTGCTGTGCTCTGGAATGTTCGCCTGATGATATAATGGAGTTCGTTTTTGAGCGAAAAGAGGTAAATAAAGAAGATGACAAATGATATTATATATACTGTCTGTTTGGTACAGTTTACTGTGTGTCATTTGAGGTAAAGGAAGGTGTGGATGAAGCATCATGTGGTGCAGAGACTGTAATATTGAGATAAAAGAGAAAAGCTGTCCGGTCTGCGGAACCCATACTGTAGAAGAATCGCTGGTGAAGGAACATTGGTGTACACGTTGCAACATCGAAACAAATGAGGAAATTTGTCCAGTCTGTGGTGGTATCACTGCTGAGGATAAGCCGGTTGAGATCTATTGGTGTGAACATTGTCAAATACCAGTTATTAATGAAGTGAATCAAGTAGATAAGGGTATCTGCCCAATTTGTGGTGGTAAGACAGAATATATGTCTAAGGATCTACGTCCGGTATTTCCAGAAGAACGTTTGCTATTAGAGATTTTGTTGGACAAGAAATCTTGTGAATATATGGATTGCTCAGTGTGGGCAGCAGACAATAGATATTATGTGAATGGAGAAGTAATTGCCCTTCCAAATGAATTTTTTCAGACAGTAGATGTCAATAAGGTTGCATCAAAAATAACAGCTCATAAGAATGAGAATTCTTATAAAATGTTTGATATATATATTTCGAGATTTGTGGAAGCAAATAAAAATCGCTTGAACTATTTGATAGATGAGGCTGGACAGTTTATACGTTCCCATGCTGTAAAGTTCAAAAGGGAAAACTTGGTGATTTCTTTTTCTGGTGGAAAAGACTCCACTGTAACAGCGGAGGTGGTAATCAGAGCGTTAAGTGATTCGAGTCTGATTCACATTTTTGGCGATACAACATTGGAGTTCCCAATGACGTTGGAATATGCGGAAAGATACCGACAAGATCATCCTTATACTATCTTTCAGATGGCACGAAATTATGAGCAGGACTTTGAGAAGGTTTGCGAAGATATTGGGCCGCCAGCACGGTTGATGCGGTGGTGCTGCTCTATGTTTAAGACAGGGCCGATTACGAGAGTTATTAGTAGCCTTTTTGGAAATGAACAGATACTGACCTTTTATGGGATAAGAAAAGCAGAATCAGTCAGCAGAAGTAAGTATAACAGAATTGAGGATGCTGCAGAATCAGTAAAAATACAGCAACAGACAGTAGCTTCTCCTATTTTCTTTTGGCGAGATATTGACATATGGCAATATCTGTTTTCTACAAAGATAGATTTTAACGATGCTTATCGCTTGGGATATGACAGAGTTGGCTGTTGGTGCTGCCCTAATAATAATCAGAAAGCGCAGTTTCTCTCAAATCTTTATATGCCGGAGAAAACTGCAAAATGGCGTAATTTACTAATAGAGTTTGCAAGGAAGGTTGGTAAACCGGATCCAGAAGTTTATGTAGATGAAGGGTGGTGGAAAGCCCGGCAAGGTGGTAATGGCCTGGTGGCCGCTAGTGATGTGAAGATAAAATTTGCAAACTGTACAACAGAGAATCATGCGAAGATTTACCGATTGGCTAGGCCGTTTAGTGATGAACTTATCGGAATGCTTGTGCCATTTGGAAAGTTAGTATCAGAGCTTGGAAGTAAGTTATTGAATGAAACTATCGTTTTGGATGACAGGACGAGCGTGCCGATTATATCTGTCCAGCCATTTAGACAGGAAGAGTATGATTATGCTGTGAAAATCAGGACGATGAATGTAGCTAACCATGAGGATTTACAACGAATGATTGGTTATCAGATTCGCAAGTTCAATGCTTGTAGAATGTGTTTGAAATGTGAATCTCTATGCAGGACAGGTGCTATTTCCATAGTTGATGGCTGCTATTCCATTAACTCAGAAAAATGTGTACATTGTAAGATGTGTGTGACACCGAAGTATCTTGAAGGTGGATGCATGATGGATAAATATTTGAGGACGAAATGAGGTATTGAATTATGGCTGTGAAGTTTAGAGCCCATGACACTTTTTTTATAAGAAAAGGGTGGTTGAATAAGGGGATGAAGCACATAGACAGTAAGCCCAATGTATTCGTTGACCGTAAGGAAAATCCCATGGATGTCTTTGGGATCGGAGCTAATATGGTTAAGGCCTTACGGTATTGGCTTAGGGCTGTTGGGTTAACCGAAGAACCACCTAGTGGAACTAGGATACAAAGATTTACGGAATTTGGACAACTAGTTTTTGATAATGACAAATTTATTGAAGAAATAGGAACCTTATATTTGCTCCATTATAAAATGGTTTCAAATGAGGAGTTTGTTACTGCTTGGTATATTTTTTTTAATAAATTTAATATGACCGAAATCACCAAAGAAGATTTTACAATTGCTGTTAACAGTTATCTCTCAAAGACTGGAGAGACCGTTGCATCTCGCTCAATAGAGGATGATTTTGCGTGTATTATTAACACATATCTTCCAAGGCTTAAGTCAAACCCTAACAAAGTTTCACCGGAGAATAATATTGATTGTCCTTTTGGCGAAATTGGCTTAATTGATTTCATGAACAAAACTAAGAAAATATACCGAAAGACGATACCTTCTGTCAACTCTTTTGACCCTTGGGTAATTTTAGCGGTTATTCTTGATAGAGCTAATGGAAGTGATGAAATTCCACTTAATGATTTACTTATAGCTCCATCTAATATTGGCAAGGTATTTAATCTTGATGCAATTAGCATGTTAGATATATTGTACAGAGTTGAAAAGACAGGCATACTTAAGATAGTCAGGACAGCTGGTTTAGATATTATACAGATTAAAGAACAGATGTCATTTGAACAATGTGTGAGCAAGTATTATCAAGGCATACAAAAATGAGACGAGGAGAAGTAAGGATGAGCGAGATGATTTCCGTCGCTTCAGGGTTTCAATATTCTGTAAATATTGCTTATGACCTAAATAGTGATGATAAATTAAGGAATTTCATACCAACTAAATCTGCGATGGGTCTGTTGGAAGATGTTTTATTGAGTACTAACCTAACTTCTACGAATCGTTCAAGAGTGCTGATTGGCGCATATGGCAAAGGAAAGTCACATATTGTATTGACGATACTTTCCATTTTAATGCGGAAGGACTTGGTTCTATTTAAGAAAATGCTTCCTAAGGTTCGAGAAAATTCGCAGCTGTACCAGTTACTCTTGAACTATTATGATAGTGACACAAAAATATTGCCGGTAATTATTACGGGTAGTAATACTAGCTTGCCGCAGGCTTTCCTACTAGCCTTGCAGAGAACATTGGATGAGAATAACCTTATTGATGTAATGCCGGATACAAACTATAAGGCGGCTATTACCACTATCAAACGTTGGGAAAAGGATTTTCCAGATACCTATAAGAACTTCTGTAATAGCATTGATGTTTCAGTGGAATCGTTTATTTGTGAATTAGAAGAATATAACATTGGAACCTATGAACATTTTGAGCGGATTTATCCTAATTTAACGTCCGGAAGTGTGTTTAATCCGTTTGTAGGGTTCGATATTGTGGATCTTTATGAGAGTGTGGTCGAAGCAATCAAATCACGAGGGTATTCTGGTGTTTTTGTTGTATATGATGAATTTAGCAAGTTCCTTGAAGCGAATATCACCGCAGCATCGGTTAGTGATACAAAGATGCTACAGGATTTTGCAGAAAAATGTAATCGAAGCGGTGAAAAGCAAATGCATCTTATGCTTATCTCCCATAAAGAAATTGCCAATTACATAGATAAGTTACCAAAACAGAAAGTAGATGGCTGGCGAGGAGTCTCAGAGAGATTCGTCCACATTCACATGAATAATAATTTTACACAAACTTATGAAATTATAGCTTCGGTCATTCAGAAAGATAATGGCAGATGGAAATCATTTTGTGAGGAGAATAATGCGGGATTTGAGAATTTAAAGGCAACCTATGCGAATCATGCTATTTTTTCTGATGTTTCCGAAGAAGATTTGGATAGAATGAGCAGAGACTGTTATCCATTGCATTTGGTATCTACATTTATATTACCTAGATTATCAGAACGTGTTGCTCAGAATGAGCGTACATTATTCACGTTTCTTTCGGCCGAAGGGAAATCCACATTACCTGCATTTCTGAAGAAGTATAAGGATGAAACCTTTGATGTGATAACTCCGGACCAGATTTATGATTACTTCGAACCTCTTTTAAAAAAGGAGGTTTATTCGGGCGATCTTCACAAAAATTATATACTAACTAGCAAAATACTGGAAAAACTAGAGCCGGAATCTCTGGAATCAAAAATTATAAAAGTATTGGGTCTAATATATATTCTTGAGCAGTTTGAGAAGCTTAAACCAACAATTGGTGAGATAGCTGATATGTTTAAGACGAGCTATATGGTGGATGACATAAAAGATGCGATTGAAAACCTGATTGAAAAAAAATATGTAATTTATTTGAAACGTAGTAATGATTATCTTCGTTTAAAGCAGACATCTGGCGTTGATATAAATGAGAAGATTAACGATTTGGTGGTGATTCAGCAGAGGTCTGTGACACTTAAAGAAACACTGAATTCTGCAAATTTTGATAATTTCATTTATCCTTATCGGTATAATGATGATAAGGAAATGATAAGGTACTTTTCTTTTGAATTCATAGAATCTTCGGAGGTGACAGATGATATTGATTGGAATGTGAAGAGCGAAGAGGTGGATGCAGATGGTATTATTTATGGAATCATACCTAAAGATGAAGATGATGTATCTAGGCTAAAGAAGATAATCCTAAATTTAAATAAAGATTATTTAAGGATGATTTTTATTATCCCGAAACATTATACGGAAATTGAGAGCATTGTACGTGTGTTCAATGCTGTGGTAACATTACGTGATTTATCTGTAGAGGATAAAATTCTTTTTGAGGAATATGATGTTATCTATGAGGACTTGCGAGAGGTTATTAATAAATTTATCAATACCTATACGCATCCAGAGGAAATGAAGTCATCATATATTTATCAGGGGGAACTTTTATCAATAACAAGAAAGACAGCTTTAACTAGCCAAATATCATCAATCTGTAATAAGATTTTTTCAGATACACCAATAATTAACAACGAAGCACTTAATAAGAGTGAACCTACAGTTGCAGCAGTGAACAGCCGTAACAAGATCACTACAGCATTGCTTAGGACTGAATTAGAACCAAATTTAGGATTGGTTGGTACTGCTCAAGAGGTTTCTATCATGAGGAATACTTTAGTACGTACCGGTATTCTTGTGGAAGATAAGGGGATGATGCATATTAATATGCAACCGAAGGATGAGCTAATTAGTAATATGCTTGCAAAAATTGATAATTTTGTATTGAAGGCTAAGCGAGAAGGTAGTGTGAATTTTGGGGAGATTTATAAGGTACTGTCTTCTCCGGAAGATCATATTGGATTGAGACGGGGACTGATTCCGTTATATCTTGCGGTTGTGTTTCATACCTACAAACAGGAAATCATTATACATGATAGATTTGGTCAGATTTCCTTAATAACAGATTCGCTTCTTCTAATTAACGCTAATCCGGAAGGCTATACTCTTTATTTTTTGGATTGGAATCCAGAGAAGGAACAATATATAGAGGGACTTAGCAAAGTGTTTGGGGATTTTATTATTCCAGCAGAAAAGAGCGCTAGCTCGTATGAATATGTGGTTTCGGCAATTAGACGATGGTTCATGTCATTACCTAAATACACGAAAGAAATAAATGCATCTACAAGTAAACGTTATGCATCTTTTTTGAAAACACTTAAAAGAAATGTTGGCAGTAATGAATTACTATTTAAGAGTCTGCCAAAAGCATTTGATTTAGAAGAAGTTTATAGTGGAGTTGTTGAAGAGATAGCTAGTGCTAAAAGATATTATGATAACCTTCTTAGTGTACTAAAAAAAGAATTAATAAAAGATGTAAAAATGCTGTTTGTTTCACTGGAAAACAGAGAGAATCTTAAGAAGATGTCACTTGCTTCTGTTATAAATGATTGGTGTGACACTTTACAGCAGGGGGTTTTTGAGCAAATTTTTAGTGATAGCACAGGGAGGATGCTTGGATTATTCCAGGCGGTTACTAATGATGAGTATACTTTCATTGAGCGGTTAGCGAAGCTTGCTACGGATCTGCGTTTAGAGGACTGGGATAAGGATACCCGATCAAAATTTAACGAGAATATCAAGTCGTATAAAGATACATCCGAAGAATATTGTTTTAAAGAAGTGAATAGTATCGATAAATCAGACCTGACGGGATTCCTGGTTAGCTTTGTTGATGAAAAGAATGGGACTGTCACAAAACGATTTGCTCCTGTGGAAATAAGCACGCGAGGAAAACAGCTCTACAAATCACTATTCGCTACACTTGATGGTATGGGACAATCTATAACAGAACAGGAAAAGAGACAAGTACTGATGGATTTATTAAAAAAACTACTGTAGGAGAGAGAGCATGGGCTATTTTGACAATGCAGCAACAACATTTCCGAAACCGGAATGTGTTTATACATTCATGGATGAGTTTTATAGGCAAAACGGGGCAAGTGCAGGGCGAGGTCAATACCAACTCTCGCAGAGCGCAGGTAGCTTGATTTCTGATACTCGCGTTAAAATACAGAAGTTACTGCATTGTCCGGCAAAGCAGGTTGTGTTTACTCCGACAGCAACAGTAGCATTAAATATTATTATTCAGGGATTAATCAAATCAGGATACCATAATATATACATCAGTCCATTTGAACATAATGCAGTAACAAGAATCCTTCATCATTTTGAACAAGAAAAGGTCATAAAAGTGCATCGGCTTCAGGTATCTAAAGATATGGAGTATGATTTACATAGGATACGCTATCAGTTTGATTCAGTACATCCGGACATTGTGATTGTTAGCCATGCAAGTAATGTGTGTGGTCTGGTGGCTCCTGTAGAAGATATTTTCTCAATAGCTAAAATTTATGGAGCAATCACTGTGGTGGATATGGCGCAGACAGCTGGACTTGTTGATTGTAATGTAGGACTTGCTACATTTGATTTTGCAGTTTTTGCTGGGCATAAGACATTATATGGACCGACCGGAATTGCCGGGTTTTTGATGAATCAGGGTATTAATCTTCCTGTTGTAATTTTCGGAGGAACAGGTCATGAATCAGCAAACCAGAATATGCCCGCTAGTATTCCAGAGCGTTATGAAATGGGTACTCTTAATATTTCTGGTGTGGCAGGACTGAATGCTGCTTTGGCATGGATTGAAGAAACAGGAATCAGAAAGATTGCGGCTAAGGAAAAAGAAAACAGACAACGGTTACTGGAGTTACTAACAGATTATGATTTCATAAAAATCGTGGGCAATAGCGAAAATGGTGATTATGTTGGTATTGTATCCTGCGTGATAGACGGTCTCAGTAGTGACAGTGTAGGCGTGATATTTGATCAATGTGGCATTTCTGTTCGAACAGGTTTACAGTGTGCTCCCTTTGCACATGAGTTTCTGGGAACATATCCAGCCGGAACAATACGGCTAAGTGTTAATTACTTTACTTCTGAGAAGGATTATGAGGAATTACAGGAGACCTTAGATTATATTGAGGATAACCTTTAGGATGAACTGATGAACTTGTGTAATCACATTATAAAAACGAAGTATTGATTGCTGATTGGTAATGTTGAACGGGATTTGTGCATTCTATTGATGAAAAATGTGATATAGTATTAAGGAAGCAGTTATATTTGTGTGCCTTTAGTAGACCGATTTAAGAATGCATACTCAGAATACTTAAGTCACTCGGGAATCTTAATATTAGGACGAGTGATTCACCGGATTATGCGGGAAGAAGAGGTTCTTGTCAAATATAATAAAAAGCATAGGTACACCCATTTCATATTTGACGAGGCTTTTCTCAGTCAAGAGAAATTTGGGGTTATTATTGAAGAAAATCTCTGAAAGGAGAAGTAATGGGACTTAAAGACTTAAATATTAAAAAAGAGTACAGATCCTTGATTGATGATGTAGTTCATGACTTTTATATTCCATTATTGCATGAAGCTGCATTATATCAGCGTGCAGTTGGCTATTTCTCTTCTTCTGCTTTATCTATGATGTCCAGAGGAATAGAAGGACTTGTCAAAAATGGCGGTAAAATCCAATTAGTTGCATCTCCTAAACTTTCCGAAGAAGACATTGAAGAAATAAAAAAAGGGTATGAAGTTCGGGAAATTTTAGAGAATGCTCTCATGAGAGAGCTGAAGGATCCGGTCAACAGTATTGAAGAAGAAAATCTTTCCTATATTGCCCGATTAGTTGCTGATAAAATATTAGATATAAGAATAGCATTTTTGTCTTCTCAAAATGATATTGCAATGTATCATGAAAAAATGGGAATTATCACAGATGCCCAAAAGAATGCAGTAGCATTTTCAGGTTCAATGAATGAGAGTGAAAATGCTTTTCGTGGAAATTATGAATCCTTCGATGCATTCTGCTCATGGACAAATGATTCAGAGCGTGTGTTTCAGAAACAGATGGCCTTTAAAGCTATCTGGGAGAATTATGAGCCTGGTATAGAAACATTGGGTTTTCCTGAGGCAGTAAAGAATAGACTTTATGAGTATAATCCAGATATTGACAAAACACATATTAGAAGTACCTATGCCCTAGAATCAAGAGAACAGGTGAAACAGAAGCTTAGGGATACTATTTATCTACCAGATGATTTTTCTACTAGATTATATCAGAAGGAGGCTATTCAAAAATGGTGTAAAAATGGATATTGTGGAATTTATGACATGGCTACGGGAACTGGGAAAACTCTTACTGCATTAGCGAGTATTGAGCAACTCTATAGAGATAATAACAAGCGTCTTGCAGTGATTATTGTCTGTCCTTATCAACATTTGGTGGAGCAATGGGTGGAGGATATTGTACGTTTTGGCATAAGACCTATTATTGGCTATTCAACTTCATCACAAAAAAAATGGAAAAAGAATCTTGAACAGGCCGTTCGGTCATTTAATTTAAAAGTGACAGATCATTTTTGCTTAGTGACAACAAATGCCTCATTTGTGACAAAGACTGTTCAAACACAGATTCAGATGCTTTCCGATGATGTTGTTTTTGTTGTTGATGAAGCTCATAATATGGGAGCGTCGAATTATAGAAGATATCTACCGATGAAGATTAAGTTTAGATTGGCTCTTTCGGCAACGATTGACAGAAATAATGATGAATCAGGAACAAATGCATTGACATCATATTTCGGAGAGAAATGTATTGAATATTCGCTTCGAGATGCAATTGATAATCAGATGCTTACTAGGTATTATTACTATCCAATACTTACATATTTTGATGCAGATGAGTTAGAAGAGTATTTGGTGCTTACAGCACAGATTGCCAATTCTATTATAAAAAAGAAAGGTAAAACGGTTCTTTCTGAATATGTAAAACAGCTACTGATTAAACGTTCCCGAATTGTTGCGGGAGCAAAAGGTAAGTTGTCGGAGTTACAAAAGCGAATGGAGCCTCATACTGAGGACAAACATATTCTTGTATATTGTGGTGCGACCACAATCAAAGATGCTGATGCAGGGGATATAGATTTTGGTACTAGGCAGATTGATCTTGTAACTGATTTACTCGGAAATAAGATGAATATGAGAGTAGGCAGATTTACATCGCAAGAATCTTCACAAGAGCGGGCTCAAATTCGCACGGCTTTTGCAGATGGTGATTTGCTCCAGGCATTGGTGGCAATAAGATGTCTGGATGAAGGAGTGAACATTCCTAGTGTAAAGAGCGCATTTATATTGGCGAGTAGCACTAATCCAAAGGAATATATTCAGAGAAGAGGTCGTGTACTGAGAAAGTTTCCTGGTAAAGATGTTGCAATAATATATGATTTTATTACATTGCCCTTTGATGTGGCCTCTATTGGAATGCAAAATTCGGAGATAGTAAGATCGTCAAAAGGATTAGTGAAGAGAGAGCTGATACGAATGCTTGATTTCGCAGAAATTGCAGAAAATCCATCCGAAACATATGATCTCATATACGATCTAAAACATGGATTTGAAATAACAGAAGAAGAGCTTAAAAATGAGGAGGTAAACAGCAATGTTATCTGATGAAATTCAGAAGATTCAGCTCAGTGAGCAAAAGTTGACACAGATGAAGAAACTCATTATTTCTGCGGAGAGGCAGAATATCAAAACCAGTGAGTATACAACTCCGGATATGGTTAAAGCGATTAGAAAAATCGTGGAAAAGAACACAGATTAAGGGAGGAAATTAACATGCTGATAAAAAGCATTACTTTGAACAATTTTCGACAGTTCAAAGGGAAGCAAACTCTAGAATTCTCTAGCGATCCTAATAAAAATGTAACAGTGCTCTTGGGAGATAATACGTTTGGCAAAACTACGATTCTTCAAGCATTTAACTGGTGTTTGTATGGATTGGCAGACTTCCCAAAAGATAGTAATCCAGATTTTCTCTTGAACCTTGAGGTTGCAAATGAACAGGCTGGAATTCAGCAAAAATTTGAAGTATGCGTGGAATTGAATTTGTTCCATAAGGATACAGAATACATTGTGATGCGTAAACAGCCATATGTGGATCGTGCTTATGGCAATTGGAATGCGCTAAATGATCAATTAACTGTATCGTATAAAGAAGAAGGCATTACTAAGCAGGTTCGTAATGGTGAGGAAAGAAACATTATTAACAGTATTTTACCACATTCACTTTCTGGATATTTCTTCTTTGATACAGAGCGTGTGTCGGACATTAGTACACGTAAAGATTTATCGGAGGCTGTCCGTGGATTGTTAGGTTTAGCCGCAGTAGGAAATGCACGTAAACATCTCGGATCCAGAACACTGAAAGGTACGGCTATAGGTCAATGGAATGCATCGTTGGATTCTGTTGGAGATGATAGAGCGAGAGAGGCTCAGGAAACAATTATAAGAGAAACGGAAAAAAAGGAGGAGCTTGAGGGTGAAATTGTAA
>Ga0153947_1001330_pt1 | contig 11716 bp, 9 predicted proteins | sample TSNJ031MetaG_FD_104697 | JGI IMG/M metagenome (GOLD analysis project Ga0153947, IMG submission 104697) | Attine ant fungus gardens microbial communities from New Jersey, USA - TSNJ031 MetaG | ecosystem: Host-associated > Fungi > Mycelium > Unclassified | place: USA: New Jersey, Wharton State...
AACTTTACCGACGCCGCGTCCACTGGCTCCCGCATAATAGATTTTTAGAGCCATTTCTCTCGTTTCTTCACTGTAAGCATGGCGTTTAGGCTCTAAAGTATACGATTTTTTGCAGTGTCTGCATACGATGCGTTGGGTTCCTGAACGATTGCTCCCGTTCTTGACCTGTCCCTCAATTCGTCCGCATATTGAGCATTTTTTCTTTTCATCTATCGTTGCTTTTCTCATGTCCCTATTCTGACATAATAATCTCCTTTTGTCCACTCCCATCCACTCTTACAGATGAACATTTAGCTATGTCTACCGGTCATCATAATACCTAGGCTTAAAAAATAGCACGTTATATGTTATTAAGAGAAGCAAAGGGAACAAATAGGGGCTTTCCATTGCTGTTGAGTAAGAGAATACTTGTTTCCTCCTGACTTACGCAGGAGGAGTAAGCTATATGATCATTTTTAAATGCATTCCTCTCACTTAAATATTTGTGATATATTTTTTATAGCAATATAATATTTTTCCAGCGGCCCCGAAGCCATCTCCAGGTAAAGCAGATACCGCGAACCGCCCAGTCCACCACCATAGCTATCCAGACACTCAACACCCCCATATCAAACACATAGGCGAGGAGGTAGCTGCACCCAATGCGAAATACCCACATAGAGATGATAGAAACGGTCATGGTGTATTTGGCATCTCCCGCTGCCCGCAGGGCATTGGGAAGGGTCAATGACATGGTCCAGATCGTTGCCGCACCGATACCATGGAGCAGCATGATCTGCCAAGCGTATCGCAGCGACGCCTCTGACAACCGGTACAAGCCAAGAATGGGGTTCATGCATACCATAATCAACACATTGATGGCCAGCATAAACAACTGGGACAGTTTCAGCAAATATTTGATGTGTCCATTGGCCTGGTCATGCTCCCCGGCTCCCACACATTGAGCGGTAACTGTAATCATTGCTAGTCCGATGGCCTGGCCAGGGATAACCGCAATACCAGTTAAGCTATTCGCCACAGCATGAGCTGCGATCGATACGGTGCCCATACCGGACACCAAACTGGTCAGAATAATCCTTCCAATTTGAAACATGCTGTTCTCCAGTCCACTGGGGATACCGATGCGCAAAATACGTTTAATCATGCCAAAATCAATGTCTCGAAGGGAATAGGAGCGAACCGAAATCTCCCATTTTGGATTGCGGAGCATCCACATCATAACCGTTGCGGCGATGGCACGGGAAATCAATGTTGACAGGCCTGCTCCAAAAGCACCCCACTGGAATCCATAGATAAAAGTGGCATTTCCAATGATGTTTAGGAGATTCATAATCAAGGCATTGATCATGGCAACTTTGGAGTTGCCCATGCCGCGGAACAAGGCGGCTGCGGCGTTGTAGAGGGCGATAAAGGGATAGGATAACGCTGTTATGTAAAAGTAGCTGCGCGCATTGCTCATAACATCTGCCTCAATTTTACCGAAGAACAGGGATAAAATGGGGCCGTTAAACGCCATAGCAAGCGCCATTATGGTCACTGACAAGAACAGGATAGCCACACACAACTGCTTGGCCGCATGGTTGCTGTTGGCTTTCTCCCGTCTACCCAGATACTGCCCAGCGACAATAGCGCCACCGGAAGCCAGCGCTGTAAAAAGGTTTATGAGCAACAGGTTGATGGTGTCCACCAGTGACACGCCGGATACGGCACTTTCTCCAACACTTGCCACCATGACAGTATCAATCATGCCAACTGTTACGGTCAGCGCCTGTTCGATTACCAGTGGAACGATTAATTTTTTTAAGTCATTTTTTGAGAACATGGGTTGATTGCTTTGGTCAACCGGATTTTCTGCCAGTGCTTGTGTCGCCATTTACCACACCTCAATAGGAAGATTCTGAATAAAAAGCAGCAGTTGGAAGTTATATCCAGCCGCTGCTCTTATAATTCCATATTTGTAGTATACCTTTGCCCAAATGAAATGTAAAATAACTATTTTGCATTATCTATCATGCCTGAAATGTATTTTTGATAAAGTCCAAGAAAAGTGCTGTAGCCGGACTGAAAATCCGGTTTTTTTTCCAAGCCAGCACATGACCCGACGTCCGCCTTGGCGTAAACGGAGTAAAGTGGATCTGCTCACTCCTCCGGATTGTAAATGCGCCGTGGACGCCAATAGCATATCCCAGCCCGCGTTCAACCAGCAACAAAGCGTTTGTACATAGATTCTGTGAGGCGAAAATATAGAGCTGGTCACTCTCAACGCCAAACCAGCTGCTGATCTCATCCCTTACAATGTTACGCCTAGGCAGAATCAATGGCAAAGGGAGTATATCCTCCACGTAAAGAACCTCCCTTTTCGCTAAAGGATCATCCTTGCGCATATAGATTCCCCACACATCTTCATAGGGCAAATGGATGTAGTCATACTTTGCTGTCTCGATGGGCTTTATCAAAATTCCTATATCCACCGACCCTTGGTCCAGTTTATCACGGATATCATCGCCGTCAGCGCTGTAAAGCTCATATTGCACTGCCGGATATTGCTGGTGAAATGCCTCCAAGACATCGGGTAACATGTTGGAAACAACGGATTCCACACATCCGATGGAAACGACTCCGCCCACCAAATTCTCATATTCCGCCAAATCTCTCTCGGTTTTATCCAGTAAAGAAATAATTTCCTTTGCCCTTTGTTGGAACAGAATGCCGCTGTTGGTCAACGTAACCTGCCTCTTTCCACGAACCAATAGCTCTGTGCCCAGTTCCTTCTCCAAATCCATGAGCTGACGGCTCAACGTGGGCTGGGTGATGTGAAGTACACTGGCCGCTTTGGTTATATTGCCCTCCTGGGCAACCATCAGAAAGTATTTGAGAACCCGTATGTCCATCATCTATCCCCTATCCCCTATTGCCATGAATTGCTATTATTATACAACAAATAAATGCATATATGGAACCTATTGATATAGCTTATTTAGGAATTTTTTTATTATACGAAAATAGTATGATAAATTATTGAATATAAGCATTTTACATTTAGAATACCCATCACTATAATGGACTTAAAGCGTTTACGATGGTGGTATCAACAGTTACCTGTGAAGATATATACAAGTGGATACCATTTTACTTCGGATGATTGGGTTGGCCTGTGGGCCTATATCCTTTGAGGAGAACTTTTGGATATAGAGGCAACCGGCCTAATTGAAAAATACACATCTATTAAATGAGTCCGCAGCCCCGTTGGAAGAAAGGCTTGTGAAGAAAGAGAGGCAAAATATGAACTATGTAAAGCTGGGAAATACAGGAATGGATATATCCCCCATATGCCTGGGCTGTATGGGATTTGGTGATAAAGGAGGAGTACATTCCTGGGTTCTTAACGAGGAGGAAAGCCGCAAGGTTATTAAAGGGGCTTTGAATTTGGGAATTAACTTCTTCGATACCGCTAATGTATATTCCCGAGGTGTCAGTGAGGAATTTCTTGGCCGGGCGCTGAAGAAATACGCCAAACGAGACGAGGTGGTCATCGCTACTAAAGTCCATCAGAAGATGAGTGATGGTCCTAACGGCGCAGGTCTCTCCCGAAAAGCCATCATGGCCGAGATTGACAACAGCCTCCGGCGGCTGGGTGTGGATTATGTGGACCTCTACATTATTCACCGCTGGGACTACGGCACCCCTATTGAGGAGACTATGGAAACGTTAAATGACGTTGTTCGGGCGGGCAAAACGAGGTACATCGGTGCCTCCGCCATGTACGCATGGCAGTTCCAAAAGGCGCTTTATGTATCTGAGAAAAATGGCTGGGCCCGCTTTGTCTCTATGCAGAACCATTACAACCTGCTATACCGGGAAGAGGAACGTGAGATGCTGCCGCTGTGCCGGGACCAGAAAATTGCCTCCACCCCTTATAGCCCCCTAGCCTCCGGCCGTTTGGCCCGCGACTGGTCGGAAACTACCGAACGGCTTGAAACCGATCAAATGGCCAAAATCAAGTATGATGGGACCACTGAACAAAATAAGCTGGTGGTCGAGCGTCTGACAGAGGTTGCGAAGCAGCATGGCCTACCCCGGGCCCACATTGCGTTGGCCTGGTTGCGCCATAAAGATCCGGTGGTTGCGCCGGTAATTGGAGCTACCAAACTTTCCCATGTGGAAGATGCTGTGTCATCGCTGGCTGTTGAACTGACCCCGGAGGAAATCACATATATGGAGGAACCGTATGTGCCTCATCCCATTGTAGGACACAATTAAGAAACACCTGAGACTACCCATTCTATCAGCAGGGAGAACGGAGGGTTCCGAATACTATTATCATCAGTCTAACCGGACTGTCTTTTTGAGCCTAAAATGAGCCGCACAAAATGTGCGGCTCATTTTTATAAAAAGAATCTAAAGCTTCACTACAAATTTACATTTTCTTAATTGTATTTGGCCTTACTATAGTGTAACATGAATAAGAAGCTTATTTATGTTACACTATCTATCAAAATGAAGCGGATCGAAGGTGCCAATTTGTTTGGGTATATTAAAAGCTTCCAACCGGAGCTTAAAATGGTAGAGAATGATTTATACCGTTCTATTTATTGTGGCCTTTGTAAGCAATTAGGGCGTTCATTTGGCCCCCTTGCCCGTTTCACGCTCAGCTATGATTTTGCGTTTATGTCCCTGCTCCAGCTTTCAATGAACGAGGATTGTTTGCGGTTAGAAAGGCAAAGGTGCGCGGCCAACCCTTTTATTAATAAAAGCTGCTGTTGCACCAACCAAGCATTGCTCAACAGTGCTGATACGGCTATGATCATGCTTTATTATAAGATCAAGGATAATATTGCCGATAGCCACGGTATAAAGAAGCTCAAGTATCTGCTGGCATTGCCCTACGCAAAGCGGGCTTATAAAAAGGCCGTTGCCAATCAGCCCGACATCGATCAATTAATTAACGACAATATGATGCGGCAAGCCCAGCTGGAGGAAGCCAACTGCAACCATATTGATGAGGTCAGCGATCCATCCGCCTCCTCTCTTGCCGCTATCTGTGAAACTTTCTCAGAGGACCCGTCTCAAAAGCGGGTCTTAAGTCGCTTTGGCTATTGCCTTGGGCGCTGGGTTTATTTAATGGATGCCGCCGACGACTATCTTCAAGACCTCAAAAATAAAGCCTACAACATTTTAGCCTTACAAAATAACTTTAGTACAGACGCCTTCACTGTCAGGCAGTCCATCGAGCCCTCCCTTAACCTGACTCTTGGTGAAGTAGCCAGCTCTTATCACCTGCTTAATATTAATAGATTTAAATCTATTTTAGATAATATCATCTTTCAAGGCCTTCCCTATGTACAAAAAAATGTGCTGGCGGGACAGCCTATCCCCAAGATTCCCAATGTCACCCTGGTGACATCGACAAAGGAGGAGCATTATGAAGGATCCATATGAAATATTGGATGTTTCCCGCAACGCCACTGATGACGAGATTAAGGAGGCCTACCGGGCTCTTGCGCAGAAATACAGCCCTGACAATTATGACAGCAGCCCCTTGGCCGACCTGGCCAGGGAAAAGATGGAGGAGATCGACAAGGCCTATGACGCCGTTATGGAAGAACGCAGGGAACAACGCGCCTCCGGACAGCAGCAAGACTACGACGCCAATGGATATCAGTACCAGCAACCCTATAACGCTTACAACCAAAATGCCTCTCAGTTTTCCGATATCCGCAAATTGATCAACAATGGCCGGCTGGCTGACGCTGAGGAACTTCTAAACGGTGTTCCTCTCCCCTCCCGGGACGCGGAATGGCATTTTCTAAAAGGCAGCATCTTTCATTCCAAAGGCTATATTGACGAGGCTTTTCAGCATTTTCAGACAGCGGCGGAAATGAATCCGAACAATCCGGAATACAGCGCGGTTGTGAACCGGATGCGTTGGCAAAGAAATGGGAATATGCCTAATAACCCTTACGGTACGGGCCGCCAAGGGGGCGTCAATTATGGCTGTGGTGTTTGTGATATCTGCAGCGGATTAATTCTGGCAGATTGCTGCTGCAATTGTATGGGTGGAGATTTAATTGGGTGTTGCTAATCCAGATCCGAACCGCAAAAAGTTGCGGTCAAGCACTAAGATTGCGTTGGCTGGGATTATCGCGTCTCTCAGCGTTTTATTTATGTTTTTAACAGGCGTTTTCCCTTTCGCGGAGTATGCTTTGCCCGCTATGGCAGGCTTAATATTAGTAATTCTTGTGGTGGAAATCGACTTTAAAACTGCCGTCATCGCCTATGTAGCTACTTCTATCATCATTGTTTTAACGGCTCCCAGCAAGGTTTCTGCAATTTACTACGTATTTTTCTTTGGACATTACGGCATTGTTAAATTCAAGTTAGAGCTGATAAGGTTTAAGATTCCCCGGCTTGTCGTAAAATTCCTATACTTCAATGCTTGCATAATCGCGGGATTTTGGGTTATGGTGGCGACTATGGGAATGGAGCAAGTGATGGAATCTTTTGGGGACTTCGGCAAGTATTCTCTTCTGATTTTCCTAGTCATTGTCAATATTATCTTTGTGGTTTATGATTACTGTATTACCAATTTCATAAAAGCCTATCAACTGGTTTTTCGGCCAAAATACCTGCGGTTTTTAAAATAAAATAAAATATATAAGCCAAAACGTCCGGCTAAGCCGGAGGCTTGAAAAGCCCTAGAAGGGCATGATACAGACAATACCCCTAAAGGGGTATTTTTTTTATGCTTTGGTATTCTTGCTACCCGTGAACGGGTCAGTATACTCCTTTAGACTCATTTGATCCGATAGCTGATCCTCCTTTTGATGTTTAGTGCAGTTGGCAGACCGCATCTTGTTTATATCAAAAGGAGTTTCTATTTCACGCGCATAGCTAAAGCAATTCCCCTCTCACCAGCATAGTTGGTGATTGCTTGCGCAATAAGGCAGATGAGATATACAGAAGTATCTCATCTGCTTTAGCTTTCCAGATAGTAATTCCATGGCAACGATCCCGGATTTATATATGTAAGCCTCAGCCCCCAAAAGCTTTACTACAGTAGTTTGATTTATAAACCGCGAAGCTGTATTACAACGCGGCTTTTCGGCACCAGAACACAAACCGCTGGATTCTCGTCAGAGAGCCATGCCTGTAGTATATTGTACTTGATTGAGATGCGCATAAAAACCATCTTTCAGGTTTAAAAGCGCTTCGTGTGTACCGCGTTCCACCACTTCGCCGCCGTTGATCACAAGGATGTTATCAGCGTTTTTGATGGTGGACAGGCGGTGAGCGATGATAAAGCTAGTGCGCCCTTCCATGAGATTGAGAAGGGCTTCCTGGATGTTGAGCTCCGTGCGGGTATCCACGGAGGAGGTGGCTTCGTCCAAAATGAGGATCTGGGGATCGGCCAGGATGGCCCGGGCTATGGCCAGAAGCTGGCGCTGGCCTTGGGACAGGTTGCCGCCATTGTCGCCCAAAACCGTGTCGTAGCCCTGGGGAAGATGGATGATAAACTGGTGGGCGTTGGCCATTTCCGCAGCCCGGATCACGTCCTCGTCGGAGGCGTCCGGTGCGCCGTAGCGGATGTTTTCCCGGACCGTCTCGGAGAAGAGGTAGGTGTCCTGGAGCACCATGCCCACCTTGCGGCGAAGGCTGTTTCGCGTGATTTTGCGGATGTCCACGCCGTCCATGTAAATCGCGCCGCAGTCGACATCGTAGAATCGGGTCAACAGGCTGATGATGGTGGTTTTCCCGGCTCCGGTTGGGCCCACAATGGCGATCTGCTCGCCGGGGGACGCGGTGATACCGGCATTTTTCAGCACAGGCGTGCCGGGGACATAGGAAAAGGTCACGTCGTCGAACTCGATTTTGCCCTTGATGCCGTCCAGCTCGGCTGCATCAGGAGCATCCTCCTCCGGCTTCTGGTCCATGACCTCGAAGACGCGTTCCGCGGAGGCCAGGGCGGACTGAATGCTATTGAACAGATTGGCGATCTGGTTGATGGGATTGCTGAACTGGCGCTTATATTGGAGAAACGCAAACACGTCGCCCACGGACACGCCGCCGTTCACCACCATGTAGCCGCCCGCCACGGCCACAAGCAGGTAGGAGATGTTATTGATCATATTCATGACCGGCCCCATGACGCCGGAGACGATTTGGGCCATCATGCCGCTCCTTTTGAGCTTCTGGTTAAGCTGGGCGAACTCCTCCTTGACCTTTTCCTCCCGGGAAAAGAGCTTGACGACTTTTTCGCCGGAGACGATCTCCTCAATATAGCCGTTGAGAGCTCCCAGCTCTGCGGACTGGCGCTTGAAGAGCCTTCGGGTCACCTTGGCGACAGAGCGGGTAATCAGGATCATAAGCGGAACCACTGTGACGGTGACAAGGGTGAGCATCGGGCTCAGGAGCAGCATGGCGATCAAGGTTCCCACCAGGCTGACGATGCCGGAAAACAGCTGGGTGACGCTCTGGGACATGGTCATGCTGATGGTGTCCACATCATTGGTCAGCCGGCTCATCAAGTCGCCGCTGGAGTGGATGTCGTAATAGGCCAGGGGCAAGGTTGCGATATCGGAAAACAGGTCCCTGCGTATGGTGGCCGTCGTGGTTTGGGTGAGCCGCGTCATCAGCCTCTCCTGGAGATAGGTGGAGGCGACGCCCACCAGATAGATGCCGAGAAGTACGCCGCAGATCCAGGCAAGACCGGAAAGATCTCCCTGCATGATGTAGTCGTCCACAATGGCGCCGCTGATCCGTGTGGCAACGATGGTGACAAGGGCCGTGCAGACGCTGAGGGCAAGGATCACCCCCAGGGACGCCAGGTTGCGGGACAGGTACCGGACCAGCCGCTTCAGGGTTTTCTTGGAGTCCTTGGGCTTTTCATAGATCATGCCTACCCCACGCCCGGGGCCATGTCCCCCTGGCCCTCTGCCCGGGCCCATGCCGATCCTCATGGGAGGTTGCTGTTGGGGCTGTTGGGGCTTTGTGTTATCCTGCATGGTGCAGCACCTCCTCTCCGAGCTGGGAAACCGCGATGCTGCGGTAGATTTCATTTTCCAGCAACAATTCCTCGTGGGTGCCGATGCCGCTGATCCGGCCTTCGTCCAGGACGATGATCCGGTCCGCCCTGCTGATGGCGGAGATCCGCTGGGCAATGATGAAGACCACCGAGCTGTCGTCCCGGTTGGCGATGGCTTGGCGGATCCTGGCTTCGGTGGCCGTGTCCACGGCGCTGGTGGAGTCGTCCAGAATCAGGATTTCCGGCCTGCGGGCAAAGGTTCGGGCAATGGACAGCCGCTGCTTTTGACCACCGGAGAAATTCTTGGCCCGCTGCTCCACAACGGCGTCGTAACCATCGGGGTGGGCGGACAGAAATTCCCCAGCCTGGGCGTCCTCCACCGCCTGCTCTATGACGGAAAAGTCGCAGTCGTCGTCGGCCCACCGCAGGTTCTCCCGGACCGTGCCCGCAAACAGGACGCTATCCTGAAATACCATGCCCACTTTTTTGCGCAGATCGTCCTGGGATACCTCCCGGACATCCACGCCGCCGACCCGGACTGTGCCCTCGTCCGCGTCGTAAAGCCGGGAAATCAGGGAGACAAGGGTGCTCTTGCCGGAGCCTGTGGAGCCGATAATGCCGATGGTCTGGCCTTCCCCAGCCTGGAAGGTGATGTCCTTAAGCACATATTCCGGATCATCGCCGCTGTAGCGGAAGCTGACATGGTCAAACTCCACGGCGGAGCCGGACATGGCCTTGGGCGCGGCGGGGTCCTGAATGGAGCTATCCGTGTCCAGCACCTCGTTTATGCGGCTGGCGCTGGCCTGGGCTCTGGAAACGTTCATCAGGATCATGACCATCATCATCAGGGAATGAAGCACTTGAGTGAGGTATGTCATGAGCGCCATGATTTTGCCCGCCTCTATATTGCCGGCAACTGCCAGGTTGCCGCCGAACCAGAACAGGGCCACCACGTTCAGGTTCAGGATCAGCGTGACGATCGGGGAGAGAAGGATGGTCAGGTAGGAAGCCTTCAGGCTCCAGTTCATGAGATCCGTGTTGGCTTCCTCAAACCGCCGGGCTTCGTGCTCCTGGCCCACAAAGGCCTTGACCACCCGCACGCCCAGCAGATTTTCCCGCATGACTACGTTGACCCGGTCAACCTTCTTCTGCATCTGGGAAAACATGGGGAAAGCCTTTCGCATGATGAACAGCACGGATAAAAAGAGTATGGGCATGGTCACAACAAGAATCAGCGACAGCTTCGGGCTGAGCAGGTAGGCCATCACGAAGCCGCCGATACAGGAGACCGGTGCCCGAACCATCATCCGCAGCCCCATCATAACGATGCTTTGAAGCTGGGTCACATCATTGGTCAGGCGCGTCACAAGGGAGGAGGTGGAGAACCGGTCAATTTCTTTAAACGAAAAGGTCTGAATCTTGTCGAAGACGGCCTGGCGTAGATTTGCACCCAAACGCATGCCCGCTCCGGTAGAGCAGACCATGCAGCCAATACCTCCCAGTACACCCACCAGAGCTACAAGGAGCATATATTTGCCTCGGTCCAGAATATAAGGGATGTCTCCATTGGCTACGCCGACGTCGATGATATCACTCATCATGGTGGGCTGCATAAGGTCCATGATAACCTCCAGGCCCATGGCGATAGGCGCCAAGAGGGCAAGCCAGTAAGAGCCCTTGAGGTACCGCTTGAGAATCCTGCCCATGGGATCAGTCCTCCCTTTCTCCGTGATGGTGGTGTGGGGGCCTTGCTTTATGCCTGGGCGGAGGTCCCTCGCTTGTTTTTTGCAGGTTTTCCAGAATCCTGCGCAATGTGGTTTTGAATTGATCCAGCTCTTCGGGTGCGATACCGTCCAGGCATTCCTGCTGCAGCTGCTGGAACACCCGGTAGGCAAGCTCATGCTTTTCACGACCAAGGTCTGTGAGAAAGACGCGCTGGACCCTGCGGTCGCCTTTCTGAGAGCGGCGTTCGATATAACCGCTCTGCTCCATATTATCCAAGACACTGCTGATGGTGGCTGCCTTTACGTGGCAGTTTTCCGCAAGGTCACGTTGGATGCAGCCATCATTATTGCTGAGGTAACGCAAAATGGGCGGCTGCCCCCAGGAGATGCTATATTGTTCCATCATTTCCTGGGCGGTGCGCCTGTGTATGTGGCCCAAATGTACTATGGTCATCATGATATCATGGTGATGCTCTACCAAACAAATCCCTCCAAAGAATTCAAAATATTAGAATGCATATTATTAGATGTCTAACTATTAATATAATGAAAATAATCGGGATTGTCAATAGACTTCATGAAAAACTCTAAAAAGTTGAAAAATTCCCGAATAAGGAAGTAATTGATAATGAAATACCACAACCGTACTACCCGCATGAATACCACGATTATCAAAGCCTTGAAAAAGCAATAGAGATTTTATACCATTAGCGCTTTCAGCAGTGGCTCGGTGGTTTAACCCCAATAATACCACAGCCTGTTGCCGGCTGCCTGATGCATAAACAATGGCTTCCGATTTGTAATCGGAAGCCATACGCTAATTTTTGTTTTTTCTCTACTTCACAAGGGGCAGTTCAGATCCCGCTGACAGCATTTGAAAGAAAAGCGCTATAGCACGCCCGCGGACACAACAGTGTTGGACATTGCAAAGAAGGTGACCACGAAAGCGTTCATAAACCCGCCAACCCAG
>Ga0153947_1001331_pt1 | contig 11713 bp, 16 predicted proteins | sample TSNJ031MetaG_FD_104697 | JGI IMG/M metagenome (GOLD analysis project Ga0153947, IMG submission 104697) | Attine ant fungus gardens microbial communities from New Jersey, USA - TSNJ031 MetaG | ecosystem: Host-associated > Fungi > Mycelium > Unclassified | place: USA: New Jersey, Wharton State...
CGTCATGAAAAACAGGGTTGGACCATTTTCGACTGGGATAAACAATTCAAAGGGAACGTTTGTACATCAGTGGCGCAGCAAAAAAAATCCGAGTAGTGTTGACAAGATATATATAGAGAGAAACTCACTCGAGCCTGTTCGTTTCGCAAGCCACCTAAGAACATATTTTACAGGGAAGAGAAGAAAAATCGTCCATCCCACACACGTGAGAAGGACGTAAAGTGCCATGAGGCCAGAGCCTGCATTGACAAGTGCAATGCTGAGAGCCAAGAGTGTCCAACCAACTTTTTTTTATAGAAAGATCAGTGAGATCAATAGGGGCTACAAAAATCTCACCAATGTCATTTCCGACACCTGCAGAAAGTACTACAATTCCTACGGTCGTATCCAGCATCTTCAACTCAGTCAAGATCCTACAAAGGACAGGGAATGCCGTGATCGAATAAGCGACCCCAGTGAACAACATAAAATAGGTATACTGAACGCTGTCAGGTATGAAATGATGGTACAATGGTTTCGAAAGTGCCACTCCAAGTCCGAAAGGGAGCGCCATTCCAGCAAAGGCAATAGCGACAGAGAATTTGGCATTGCGTTTGATCAAACCCGAATCGATTTCGAGACCAACGAGGAAAAGGAAGAGACATAAGCCGACGTTTGCCGTTAGAGTTAAGAATGGCCGCGAGTCATCGGGAAAAATATGTTGAGTGAATCCGGGAATTCGACCTACACGGTTGCAAAAAAATTGGTTTCAGGGAAAACAGGGTTTGGAATGGCAGCGGTATTGGCAAATCAAGATACACACCAAATGCAGTGGGACCTGATCAATTTGTCAGTTCTTGAGTTCATATCACTCCGCCTCAAAAAGACATACCAAGAAGAATACCACCAAGTACCTCAGCAATAACTTTCGGTTGGTGGATTTTCCGCAGAACAAGCGAGAGCAAGCTGGCGGTAGCAACAATGATACCTTCAAGTCGCAAAGAAGACAATATTCAAAAAACCAAATCCTGCATCGTCCAAAATGAGACGCGAAGACTGACCGACTTGGATAATCCACAGCCGAAAGGGATCAGCTAAATTGACCACAGTAGGATCATTTCCACTCAGCAAGCCTCCCTACATATACCAATTAAAAAAAACGTCAGCACGAATCATCAACCATGTATAGCCAGGGGGGAGAAAAGCACTTGATCAGTAGCAGCTCTCGTAAAACCAATAATCGTCCTGGAAAACTCTGGCATGACGAAACCAAGTCGACCCTTGACTGCTTCAAGGTATCGGGAAGAAGAAATCGGAACACTCGGTCAATCACAACCGTGATCTAGGTGGGGTGGGGTGGTCATGCAAACGTCAATTAGATAGTGAAACAATTAAGGGTAGGACTTTTTTCCTTGATCAGAGTCTCGGTTGAGAACTCACGTGTATAGCACAAGCTCAAACGATGCTAAATATGGCGGTGACTGGCAAGCTTACGCTGAATAAACTCATTAATCAAGCTGAATGGATTATCCTCAGACTTCTGAACGCATCGACCGGCGGAACACAGTACAGGAAGAAAAAAAAATGGCGTTGCCGCGGCGCCATCAAAGACACTCGGGACTCCGAAGAACGTGCACTATGTACATTACAAGAAAGGCTGCATAATCCCACAGATCGGCAACGCAACATCGGTACTATTTGTGGACGATAGACACCGTTTTCAAGACCCCGGGAGGAGGGGGGGGGAACAGCACATCTTTTGTTCAATTAGCAGAAACTTGCTGTTGCGCAGGCGGCTGAGCAGATCGTGAAATAGCAGCACCAAGGGCTTGCGTGCGAATAGCGAGGCCACGCGTCTTTTCAATTACAGTCTGATAAACAGGTAATGCCGGTCTATTGATCTCGATGATGTTCTGTATTGTCACAGGAAAAAGAGTAATGAATCAAACGTGTAAGTAAAAAAGAGATAAAACGGCCCACCTTTTCGAGATCAATCTTCGCATCTGCACCCATCCGGGTTTCCCTGATAAGATTGACAATCCACTTTTCACCTTCTTCCTCTGAGAGGTTCAACCGTTGCGATAAATCCCTACAGGAAAGATTAAGTAAAATACAGATAGACGAGAGAGAGGTCAAAACTATCTCACCTGATATCGATTATATGATGAATCCTACAATACAACTCACAAATCATATACCTCGCATTATCCAAAAACTCTTCCCTAAAATCTCCCAAAAAAAAATCATTCTTCACAACCTCCTCCGCTCTCCTCAACTCACTCTGCGCAGCCTCAAAATCAAACTCCACATACAACTCCTTAAGAAAAGCAGTAATAGGGTCCTGATACTGATACTCCTCCATCTGAATAACCTTGACGACTTCCCTAATCGCATTCCGAACTCGGGTCGAAATCGGGCCGGACGACGAAGACGAGGTAGACGACGTTTTTCGTGATAAAATAGCCGCGACGGTGAGGTATCGCAAAATCCAGGGACACGCCGTTTGGATGGTGTTCAGGTAGGTCGGTGAAAGGAACGTCTCGAGGAGGAGGATACGTCCCTGTTCATGATTAAAATAGATGAACAAAGACCAGTGAACGAGCCATGTCCGGGAGTGCAACAGCGCCAACGCAGGCTCGATCCTGTCATTCAACACGCCCGGCGCATTGGCATTAGCATTAGCATTGGCAGCAACCGCAAGACTTGAACTCGACGACTTGGCGTCAATGAGATCCCGTACAGTATTCAGCTCCTCAAGCGCCGTATCCCATTTCCCCGTCAAAGTATCCGACGCAAGCTTTCCCCAATGGGCAGAGGTGGTAAGATCAGGATCGGTCGCAAGGATACAGAAATGATAGAGATAGTCCGCAGCATCGCTATAATTGCCAGACGAATACTGGAACTGGCCAAAATTGTACAACGCAGTGATTTGTTCTAGTGTGAGCTTGAGGGAAAAGAGATCAATGACAGCTCGATTCGTTTTAGAGTTGAACACACACACTTGGTAATTATCCCTCAAATACTGTAAATTTTGATTTTTGTCCTGTCGCAAAGCCTGGGCAACCTCAGGCTTCTCTATCACATTCAAAACCGCCTGAGCATCCTGCTGCAATCGCTCATGTTTCGAAACCGCATTCTGCTTCTTCTCCTCAAACTCTGAAGGTCATCATTCTCAACATCAAAAAAAAGAACAACAAAAAGGCTTTCATACCAGCTGGAACCTCTTCATCAGGATGAAGCTGCTCAAACAGTCGTTTCGCATAATCAAACATGTTGGTGCCCTTTGAAAGTTCATACTGGGCCTGTGTCACTTCTTCCACAGGAAACAACTGATATTCTGCAAGATGCGTGAGGAGAGGGAAAACAAGGTGTCGGTCAAGATAAGGAATAATGGTTTTGGAAAGGTCGTGTTCTGTCATCCTAGTTAGCAAATACAGAACCTCAAGACTACATCAAAATCAAGCAATCATTTCAAAAAAATGATCACACAGCCACCAAAATCCCGTGATATATACATTCCACTAGAGGTATATCCAAAGGTATAATTAAAAATATACTTATTGCAAAAATCCATCCAATTTCGAGACTAGACTAACAGTCTCATTACAAGCAAGCATCAAAAATACCCAAGGTATCAATCAATTGAACAAAAAAATAAAAATGAAAATGAAAATGAAAGACCAAAAAAAACCACCCTTCACTAGCCACTTACTCGCTCAGAAACCATCCCAGGTAAACGTAAACATTCAACCGGAATCAAGCCTTGCTCAGACTCTCTCCCTTTCCCCTTCACATCAACCAACCCACAACTCGGATTCTTCTCCACCATCGCCCATCCATCACTAAAAACCTCTATAATCCTAACCTTGTCGCCCGGTACAACACCCAACTCATCGTCCAAAGAAGGATCAAAAGACCGTTTAATCCTCTCAATTTCCATGAACTCGTCATTGAAAGACCCAACGCGGCTGTTGTTGTTGCTTGTCGGACATGGCTCTGGATCAGCAAACGGATCCGTCGTCAAAGAATTCACAACAGCGGCCTCGCGAACCGGAGCATCACCACCACCACCAAGACGAGGAGTAACAGCAGCAGCAGCAGCAGTCGAATAAATAATGAAAGGATCAGGATCATTAAACGGATTCGCCGCACGAACAGGTAAAGCAGGAACTTTCTCCTCCGCCACACTAGGATTCCTAACGCTAAGAACGTGCCCACTCGAAGAGCGGGACGAGTTCACGTTAGATTTCTTCTCATTCGTCGGCGGTTTGGGAAAAGCAAACGATTCCGTAGGAGAAAACGGCCGAACAGACATAGGACTGCTGACTTCAGGAGCGAGAGGATCATCGCCAATTACAAACCATTGACCATCACTGCCAGTGCTGCTGACTGTAGAACCTGAGAATCGGTTTTCGGGGATAATCCTCGGGGACCCGGAACCAACTGAAGTGTCGAGGCGGGCAAGCAATGGTGTGCCCCGGAGCTCTGCCATAGGAGGAAACGACGGAAACTCAAAATCCTCACCCAAACGCGGCGTAAGACTATGGTCCACCGTCGTTTCAAAGCTACTTCTCGCACTTCGCCTATGCTCATCAGGAATCCCACCGCCACTTCCAATCCCACCATCAACCTTGTCATGCGAGGTCCACCACCGTTTCCGACGTTCACCGCGACGTTTTCTGGATCGACGACGAAGCAGAAAGACGACGACTGCAATAACGCCAACTAGAGCAGCGATGACAGTCCCCGCAATAGCGCCTCCCGATAATCCATGCTCCTGTACCCCACCCGTACTGATAGTATCTCCATTATCCACAACCGCGGGTGAAGTCATACCAGGAGTGCTAGTACCAGAGCTCGTCCCACTCCTCAAGCTCGAACCACCAAAGCTCAGACCTTCATTCCCAGAGATCGGACCTCCATTCATATTCCCAGATCCAAGACCGCCATTCCCATTCCCAGATCCAAATCCAAATCCACCATTCCCATCCCCAAAGCCCGACGAACGTCCATTTCCCAGCCCTCCCGCACCGCCCAAACCACCATTCCCATTCCCACCACTACCCAAAGCCGAACCACTACTTGCATTATCCGCACCAGGATCATTCTCAGCATTGGCTGGCGTGTTTCCATTCGTAGGACTCTTGTTCGCAGAGAAAAAAGGCGTGGCGGCAGTGGTGGTGGTGGCGCTGGTTGTACCACTAGGGGTTAGGCTGATCCCTAAATTCGTACCTGTGACTCCACTACTACTACTACTACTACTACCACTAGCATCATTTCGTCCGTCTCCACTTCCGTCCGTCGTCGTAGGCGCCAAAGACCGCGTCGAAGTATTTGCTCCATTCCCTCCTCCATCACTGCTAGACCCAGGGCTCTGCGTTTTGGCCTTGTTGCCATCGCCTCCCGCGTTGGCGCTGCTACTGGGCAATGCGTCACTAGTAACTGACGAGAAACCACTTGCGTGCGCATTCCCAGGTTTAACAGAAGTGGTTATCTGTTGAGGGGGCGTCGTCGTCGTCGGCGTTGTTGGCGTTTTATGAGACGACGACAGGTTTGTCATTGTTGTCCTCGAGAGTGGTGAAGATGACAGCGACTGACTCGGACTCGGACTCGAACTCGGCGACGAAGAAGGCGTTCGAAAAGCTCGAACAGTAGACACAGAATCAGGCTCCGTACTCGACAACGAGCGTAACGAGGGCGAGGACGAGGGCGGAAAAGACAACAATTCAGCAGGCGACAACTGACGAGGATAGAGTAGCGCATTCGCATTCGCATTCGAATACCGGTTATAATGAGGAGATCGCATCTTTCGTCTCCTCATCCAGAAACACGTCAACGTCAACGTCGTGAGAGGTGAGAGGTTGTAAGAGAGCGAGAGTAAAAAAAAAAAGAGAAAAAAAAGGAGTGTATGATCACGCTGATATTATATGGAGGGTTGGAAACGAACAAAAAAAAGTGGCAAATCAGTAGTAATGTCCCCCCACAACTAAATAAATAACACTCCCACACCCCCTTGCAACCCTTGAAATTTACCGGTATCCGTGTCCCGTGTCCCAAAAAAAAAACTCGTCCTTTTTAGGGTTTAGCCTGGATTGCAAAAGGAACCTCACAATTCCATATAATCATTCTGCCACAGCTTTTCGCTCAATAAATATGTCAGGACCCTGTTTTACACCCGGCCCGGTATCGCTGAGAATGTAGTCCAAAAATTCAACTCCGACAACTTATTGTTTGTTATTCACTCAGCCTTGGTGACACTGAACAGACCCAGATCTTCTACGTACTTCTTCCTCTCCATCGTCTCCAATAACATGAGTATCCACATCTCTCTCAAGTCGTCGCAACTCCTCCTCCTCCTCTTCCTCACCTCTCAAAAGTGGTTTGTACCTTGAACCCTCCCTAGTCCTACCCATCGCTCGTGATAGCCAACCACTATCATTGGTACGGCCTGATGATGTATGAGACTGTGGCGGATACACACATGGAGAGGTCGGTTCCAGAGAAGATCCAAGTGGCAGATGTTCTCTATACGGTTCTGTGATCGGGTTCTGTTGTTAGGACTTGCTGTGCAACATTGAGATCCTCGCACCTTCACCAAATACAGCATCCATCTCTTCCAACGGAACACCCTTCGTTTCAGGATAGACTAAACAACCCACCTCATCAACTGACCAATAGCAGGAAGAGAAACTACATACGGAAATACACTTCATTCTTTGCATCAGCATTTTCATGTACACTAACTAGATCAAAATACTCACCGAGGATACAACTGCAAACACAAAAGGTCGCGTGCATATAATACAGTCTCCATTCGATATGCTCCTGTAAATACGGCGTCATCTCACCCACTATCCAATTGAAAGCCCAGTTGGTCGCAGTCGACAGTGAAACTCCCTTCGCTCGTACACTCAGCGGCATAATCTAATCAATTCTTCGTCTTTAAATCTTCTCCATAAATCATATTTCACTTACCTCGGGGGGATAAAGCCATGGTATAGGTCCCCAGCTATAGCCAAATGCAGCATTAAAGACGATGACAGATGCTACAACAGCATCAGGCGTCCATGATTTATTCAACTGTATCCAATATCCCGTGGAAAATAGCGCTAAACTCATCTAAAGCCAGGTGAATACTAGGCCATCTCCACTAAAGGCCACATACCACAAGCGCACCCGACAGAAGAATCGGACGACGACCCCAACGGTCTACCAGATACCATCTGCCATAATTTATTGGACATTCTCAACACATCAGCAAATTGAACTTACGGAGGAAGAGTACTTAGAGTATAAACAATGGCATTGATACCCGTCATCAAAATTGCATCACGACCAATCCAACCAGCCTCTGGAAACTACGTCAGTCACTTGCTTTCCTCGACAAACGTCGTCGACAAATCTACCTTCGAACACACGAGCTAAAACCATGTCTGATTAGCATCATCAAGGGTAAAATCAAACGCGGCTCACGAGCATAATATGATATAACTAACAGCGCCTCAGACATTTAGACACAGACAATTTAATTTCTTTTCAACGTACCATTAATACCATTCTGGGCCAACAAAAAATGAGCTCTACAAAGAGCACTCTGTTCGAATAAAACTCTCACCAATTGAGCAAACGCTTGAGAGGACATCGCAAGCAGGACACGCTGCTTGTACCGTCTCCACATCATCCGATAGGTCCTCGCTCCTCCATTTTGGCGCTTGGAGAATGGACTCAATCAACACAACAGAACACACCGTCAGATAAAGATTCACACCTCATCAAGTACCTTTTCTTTGATCTCTTGAAATTCCAGCCGCGCCTGCTCATTGGCCACGTCTCCCCCATACAAGTCCACCAAAACGCGCATCCCAGCGTCATCGCGACTGACATCAATCAACCACCTAGAACTATCGATCAGACCTCTCCACTCTAAACCGCTCGAAAATATAAGAGCACCTCGGACTCTCCGGCATGATCAACGACCCTAAAGCCAAAACAGCGCCAATGACACATTGGAGTAAAAGTGGAATTCTCCAGGACAAGTCGGAGTCTATGAAAGAGCAGACGTAGTCGGTCCACTTTTAATCACCCATTCAAAATAGATGTCGCATGGCAAGTCAAACGAGGTTTACGCACGACAGAAAATGCATAGCCAAAAATATTGCCAGTGAACTCTGCGCAGGCCAAAGCACCCCGCTAAGAAAAAGAAGTGAGTAGGCAAAAAACAGACAAAAAAAGAAAATGCATGAGACGATCATTTACAAAAAAGACGTACATGATTAGGTGGGGATATCTCACTCTGGTAGATCGGGACGATTGTCCTTTTGAGAAAAATGTCAGTTAGGAGATAAACCGGCTGATTCTATTCACTAACGAAAGAAGACCGACACCAAAACCACTGATAACTCGCCCGAGAATCATGGACCAGAACCCGACGGTAAGCGTTTGCAGAGCACCACCTATCGTGAACACGACCGCGCCAACAAAAAGGGTCCCTTTCCGACCTATCATGTCTCCGACTCGACCCGCAGCGAGTGATGTAGCTAATAGAAAGGGCAGAGAGAAACCACGTCAGCTGCGGATCCAACAGAACACAGCTCAACTCAACTAAATGCGCCAATTTCAAGAACAGCAACCATCGTCCCAACCTGAATCGCATCCGGCCCGCCAAAAAATCGAATAAAATGAGGTCCTGTAATAACGCCCGACATGACGCTACAAAAAGCAACAGCGTCAAGACATTTTTCAAGCCTTGCAACATGGCGTGCGTGTGTGTGTGTGTGCGCGCACGTACCCTTGGTCGTAGCCAAACTATAATATATAACATATCCAACTTGGTGTTTGTATAAACGACAGCCATTTCCATACGAATGAACAAAAGGAGTAGGGGGAGGGGGGGGAGAGGAAGAAATTACATACAAGAAAAACGCCGAGACTCGCAAATGTCGAGATGGCGTAGAGGAGAGGCTGTCCGACAAGCCTCCGCCGGGGTTTTGGGTACTTGGGCGCAACCATGATTTAATGATGAATGAGAGAGTTCAAATTCAAATGTTGAAACACGTCGATTTCTCACGCGAATATGCGCGTCATGTTGGGAACATAGCTTTTTGTTATTACAAATAAGAAATTTCTTAAAAGCAGTAGAAATACGACTGTTACAATGCTCAGACGTCTTCTACAATTGACGACTGAGGTACTGACATATATGCTGAGACTCCCTAACTACAAGCGCATCCGCTGCCCGAGGTTATATGACTATGCCACTGCATCGCGGGTATGGAGTAACTTCCCGCATTCTTCAATCCTAGACCACACCAGAGTGGGCCAGCTCCTTCCAACACGACTCCGTTTCAATTTTCACCCTGGAGGAGACGTCTATCACCTAACACATTGACTTGGTAATTGATGGGAACTTCATTTCTTGTTGTTCAATTAAGGAGAGAACCTCCAAACTTCCCAACACACCATTCTTGTCTAAAAAACACATAACAAGATATATGTGTACATTATCTAAGGTGAAGGTATATGGATTACTACTGCTTACCCCTGATATGAATATCTTGACCCAACTTGCTGTAAAATATTTTATATACAACTGACATTAGCTCGCCTCTGAGCAAAATAGCTTTTGTAGAACTTGTTCAAATCCAGTGCTTGCAGATTGATTACGTCTTGGGCACACCGATCTTTTGACAACAGGAGTTAGTGAAAGAAGTGTCATCACATATGGAAAACAATACATTGTCTGGTTCAGTTCCATCAGAAAATGGAACCGAAATCAATTGACTATCTGCATTAACACCCTGAGACGAGTTGGATTGCTAAACACACTATGAGAACAAGTTGCAAACAAATTAGAATACAACTTACTTGTGAAACCATTATTCGGACCTTGAGGAGACCCTCCGTATTCACATCAACTTTGCGAACAAGGTCCTCCACCTTGCGGTCAAGCGCTTCCACCTTGCGATCAATTGCGTCCACCTTGCGATCAAGTTTCCGATCAAGTGCCCCTACCTTCCCCTCAACCTGAGTGATTGCACGACTCAACTGATCAAACTTTTGTTTAGATGTAGCTTGCATAATCCGGACTTGGTTTGTGAGCTCCGCAATTGCACTATGAAGAGGTACAAGGTCCGGATGCGCCACTAGGCCTTTGTCAGCAATCTCCTACCTAACTCGCACGAAAATACTTACGACCCTTCACCAGATCCTTATTATATAGTTCGAACTTATACTTTTCGGTCTTTGCATAGGTTTCATAGGACACATCATGTCGCCATGGGCATACTCCACTACGTGATGTACTTTGGACAACTTACTGTGAGCATCCCTGGTCACATCAACGAGAAAGCTTGCCCATTTGAGGTCCATCAAAGTAGGAGGGTCCTGGGGAGGTGGGATAGTTATAAGTTTGTCCATTACACTTTGGTCTCGGCCGAACTGAGGAACGATAGACATGGTTATGGGTTAAGGAGAGTGTCGCGTCTGCGTCACATCTTAAATAGCAATGACCTACGTCATCCTGACAATTACATTACTTAATAAAGGTAACGGAATCCCTTCCTTCTTTCCAAGGCGTCCTCGAAAGTTAAACCTTCTAAACGGCCCGCCTCTTCAACTCGTTCTCGATCAGTACCATCCATTACTGCCTTCTCATCCCTGTCAAGTATCCTATTCCGCCTTACGAGTAATTGGCGGATCACTGTCATGGCGGGTCATTGAAACGGAGGTATTCTTTAGTGAGAGCTCACCAGATGACAGTAGCGAAGCCAAAAATTTCAGGGATATGACTATAGAGTGGTGATATTTAGAACCCCATGTTGATTTCCTCACTTGTCATTCACAGTTGACAGGAACTTCATTTCTTATTACAGCAGAGCGCTTTCAGATGATTTTTTTGTGAAAGAAATCTTTAAGTTCCCGAAACACCATACGTATAATGTGACAAAAAAAACAGTTCCATAAATTCTCTACTGCTACTCCTGATATGGATATCTTGACCCAACATGCTGTAGAATTTCAGAAATCTTTTGCCCACGACTGACATTAGTTTGCTTCTCAGAAAAGTATTTTTCTCCTTGCCTTTTTTCCTTCCTCCAACTATCTGCCCCAAGGCGTCTTTTATCCCCCGCACCTCTGACACCAAATCGTCGAACTTCTTCAGTAACGTCTTCAGAAAAATTTGAACCTCATCCCTCCACTCCTTTTTGTGTAACTGGTCTAAATTTTCAACTGGCAAATCAAGGATATCTTGGACACGCCAGACCTCCTTAAAAACAACAATAACAAACTTTTCAGGGGAAGAAACATCACTAGATATATAAAAAAAAAACAATACATTATTCAGGATATGGAGGTCAATTCACTATTTGCGGCCGCACCCAGAGTCAAGTTACACTGCTAAATTACCACACACAACATAAAAAACAAGTTGTCAACAAAAGTAAGAATACAAACTTTTGTAGCCGTTTTTTGAGACATTCCTATCAACCTTCTGACCGAGTTCCCCGACTTTGCGATCAAGTTGCCCAATCTTCTGATCAAGTCTGTGCTCGAGTGCCTCAACCCTTGTCACGATTACACGATCAATTTCCTCGAACCCATACTCCATCTTTTGCTCAAGGCTATTTTGCATCATTTGTGAGCGCACCTCGTAGTGGCTGCAAGATGGGCCAATCAGTCTTTTTCAGCACTCGACAAACATCGAAATACATTTCCCTAGCAACACGATTACTTA
>Ga0153947_1001332_pt1 | contig 11711 bp, 8 predicted proteins | sample TSNJ031MetaG_FD_104697 | JGI IMG/M metagenome (GOLD analysis project Ga0153947, IMG submission 104697) | Attine ant fungus gardens microbial communities from New Jersey, USA - TSNJ031 MetaG | ecosystem: Host-associated > Fungi > Mycelium > Unclassified | place: USA: New Jersey, Wharton State...
CCTGTTTCAAGAATGATATGCATCCTTGTATTATCAACAACATCTGTAATATGCTTCCCAATGGCGTCTTCTTTTACTATTCCTAGAAAATTAATATATTCCTTACTCATTTCGCGAATACAAGCATTTTCATCAACTATAATTAGGGCTTCATTCGTGTAATTGACCAGTATATCTAACAATAATTCAACATCCATAATTCTGTACTCCTCTATTTGACACAGCATCACTCCTTGATTGAATTATATTATATCAGAATCTTAACAAATATTTTTATGAAAATTTAACCATACACGCAAATTTAATTTGATTTAAAACGTTAAATGCTACATGTTTTCAATCACAATCGAAACTCCCATACCACCGCCAGCACAGGCTGAAACCAAGCCGTACTTTACGTTTCTTCTCTTCATTTCGAATATCAAAGTGTTAATCATACGAGTTCCTGTCGCACCAACTGGGTGACCTAAGGAAATGCCGCTGCCATTTACATTTACGATAGACTGATCGAAACCAAGCTCTTTTATACAAGCACATGCTTGTGCAGCAAAGGCTTCATTTAATTCAACAAGTGCAATATCTTTTAGCGTGATGTTAGCCTTATTTATAGCTGCTTTACAAGCGCTAACAGGTCCAATCCCCATGAGGTCAGGTGAAACGCCCTTTGTAGCAGTAGCAATTACTCTTGCCAAAATAGGCGCCCCTACTTCTCTAGCCTTTTCCTCTTCCATGAGAATTATACCCGAAGAAGCATCATTCATCCCAGAAGCATTTGCAGCAGTTACAGTTCCATTTTCCTTAAATGAAGGTTTAACCATTGCTATCTTCTCCATTGTTACATCTCTCTTTGGATATTCATCACTATCAATTACAGTATTACCTTTTCTACCTTTAATTGTGATGGGTATAATTTCATCCTTAAATTTCCCGGAATCTAAAGCGATGCACGCTCTTCTTTGAGATTCCACTGCTAATGAATCCTGCATTTCTCTTGTTATTCTGTACTTTTCTGCAACATTTTCCGCCGTAATTCCCATTCCAGGACCAATACCAAGGTTTGTTAAAGAATCCCACATAGAATCTCTCATTTCCATGTGTCCAAATTTTTTACCATACCTTGCATCAAATACCATATGCGGCGCTGTACTCATACTATCTGTGCCACCCGCCATAATGCAACTCGCTTCATCAGCCTTTATTTGATAATAACCCAATTGAACTGATGATAATGAGGATACACAGTTTCTATGAATTGTTATCCCTGGAACCGTTTCAGGCAAACCGGCTTTAATAGCGGCTACTCTTGCCAAATTGTTTTCTAAATATGTTCTTTGATAATTACATCCCCAAAATATATCATCTATTAATGATGGATCAATACCAGCTCTTTCTACTAAATTTTGCATAACTGGAATTGTTAATTCAACAGGTGGAAGAGATTTAAACTGACCTCCGATTGTTCCTATTGGTGTTCTGCACGCGGATACAATTACAACATTTCTCATAATTTTTATTTCTCCTTAATTTAAACTTCAATAATGCGAAGCTCATCTGAGCATAGTGTTAATCTTTCTAAGCCATTACCTGTAACAATAAAACAATTTTCTACTCCTACTGCCCCAATTCCTGAAAAAGCGAATTTAGGTTCCAAGGCAAATACCATGCCTTCTTTTATTATTTCCTTTGAACCTTTGCGTATGATTGGAAATTCATCAACTTCTAATCCAATTCCATGTCCAATAAAAGGCACTCCTCCTGAGGCTCCCATAAAGCCTTCTGTATAATCAGCTTTATCGACCATTGTTTTGGCCATATCATAAAGTTCTCCACACGTTATTCCAATTTTCGCATTTCTTACTATCAAATCCTGTATCTCCAAACACAAATTATATGCATTATTTAATTTGGAGTTAAGTTCACCAATAGCAAAGGTTCTTGTTTGATCTATCGTATAACCAAAATAATTGGTGCCACAATCGACAACGATTGGATTACCATAATCTAATATTTGGCCAGAGGAACCAAACGGGAAATATTGGCTAATACCATTACCTGAAAGAGGCACTTCTGTTAATGTTGGAACGGCACTCGCTACACCTGTTATCGTCAGTGATGTTGACATGTCAAAATTAAAACCTCTACACCTAAAAAATCCCATATGCCCTTGCCTTCTAAACTCAGATTCAATTTGTGCAGAAAGTTCAAAATCAGACTTCGATTCTCTAATCATATCTGGTATTTTCGACCATACATTTAAATCTTTCTTGGCAGTTTCTCGAAAAATATCTAGTTCCCAATTTGATTTAATAGCACGTTGCGCACGAATTAATGAACTTACATCTAAGAATTTTGAATTTTTAAAAATTGACATTATGTTTATGTAAAGTGCGGCTGGTAAGACATCTCCTTCAAATCCAATATTATCAAAATTATTAATTTCGTACTCTTTTAAAATATCCAACATTTCGCCCCAAGCTTTTATCTTCTTTACTGGCCAAGGCAATGATGGAAGTTCACCACGCATTCGAGTAAATAGAATTGGAGAACCTTTTGCTGGCACAAAGAAACAATTAGGTCCCGTTTCCCCAGTATAATAATACAGGTCGACGTTTTGAAAAATGACAATCCCAGAAATTTCTTTTTCTTTAATGCTATTTTGTAAAATGCTACATCGACTTTGCAATTGCATCCACGGTATCAAAATCATATAGTTTATTCCTCCATTCAATTGTACGACACCGGCTTCTGCCAAGAAGAAAAAAGTGCTTCAATTTCTACCGACAATTTAAGTTAATAATTATTTTCAAATTACTACAGTTTAAACGAAATTAAAGATACTCTGTAAGAGAATTACGATAAAACAAGTACTAAAAGGAATAACCAACGTACACATACAGATATCCTTATATGCTTGTCTATGCGTTAGTCCAGTAATTGCTAAAAGTGTAATGACTGCCCCATTGTGAGGTAGAGTATCGATTCCGCCTGATGCAATTGCCGCAACTCTATGTAAAAGTTCAAGACTTATACCTGATTCATTTGCCCAATTAATATACTGTGTACTAAAAGAATTCAACGCAATAGTCATACCCCCTGAAGAAGAGCCTGTGATAGCAGATAAAATATTAACAGTAACAGCTTCGGATAAAAGTGGACTTCCTCCCGAACCAATACGAAGTAACGCATCTGCAATAGTTTGAAATCCAGGCAGAGCCTTAATTACATTACCATATCCAACTTCAGTCGCAGTGTTCAAAACACCTAGTAAGCATCCTGCTGCGCCAGTGTTTACAATCAACTTAAGACCTCCATTTTTGCATGTTCTTGGATTAAGTAACAATGTTATTAATATCCCTATAATAAGCGCCATTATTAGCGCCCAATTGTTCATGGTACCAACAACCCCTGTTTTAGCAATATTATAAGGTGCATCCGTTACTACTGAAGCTACGTCCCATCTTGGGAATATAATCTTCTGAAGTACTAAAGTTGATAATAATACAAATCCCAAAGGAGTTACTGCCAGTCCAAATTTGGGCAGTTTTATATCGCCTACCGCTTCAGGTTCGTTTAAAAGATGAGTTCCATAACCTTCCCCAGTTTTTTGTGCTTTCCTTCTCGAATATTCTAGCCATACAACTCCACAGCCAAAAATCATAACTGCACTGATGCAGCCAAATACTGGTGCCGCATAAAGATCCGTATTGAAGAAGGCCATTGGAATAGCATTCTGAACCTGCGGGCTTCCAGGAATTGCTGTCATAGTAAATGTAAAAGCGCCACATGCAATTGCTCCCGGTAGTAAACGCTTTGGAATGTCTGCTTCTTTGTACAGAGCAGCCCCCACAGGATAAATTGCAAATGCTACTACGAAAAGACTAACACCGCCATAAGTAAGAACTGCCGCTGTTACAACAACTGCAACAACTGCCGACTTTTGACCCATTTTACCCACAATGCCTCTTGCAATAGATTCGGCGGCGCCAGTATGTTCCATAGCCTTTCCAAATATAGCGCCACAAATAAAAAATGGGAAATATGTTGTAATGTAACCACCTAGCGATGGCATAAATATGTGTGTGTATGTGGCTAACAAATTCATCCCTGCAAACGAGGCCGCAAACAGGGCCAAAATTGGGGCACAGAATAGAACTGAATATCCACGATATGCGACAACGCACAAAAGTGCTAAGCTCAATATAATTCCAAACACTTGCATAAAAAATCCTTCCTTTCATTAATACAAATAATATAAACTTCATGTATTTATTATAGATTCATTAGATCTGGATAAAATATCCTACTATCCATTAGTTTTAAATTTTTTGAAATTATTGGTTTAAAGTTCATAAGTGCTAAAATATCTTTTTCCAAATCAATCCCTGGTGCAATTTCTATAAGGAGAAGACCTTCTTCATCTAACTTGAATACCGCTCGCTCCGTGACATATATTACATCCCTCCTTTCTTTTATTGCATAATCTCCACTATATGTGGTATGTTGAACGGCTTCTACGATTTTACATATTTCTCCTTCTTGTATAATCTTTAATTGACCATCGCCAACTGCCAATTCTAAGCCCTTTGCGGTGAATGCGCCACAAAATACAACCTTCTTTGAACCTTGAGAAATATCAATAAAGCCTCCACACCCGGCAAGCCTGGTTCCAAATTTGCTGACATTGACGTTTCCTCTCTTGTCTAACTCGGCCATCCCTAAAACTGTTACATCAACACCTCCACCATCTAAGAAATCAAACTGATCACTGTGGCGCATTATACATTCAGGATTGATACTCACACCAAATTTTAATCCACCAACCGGTACTCCACCATGTGATCCCGATTCAACCGTCAACACAAACTGGTCCAGTACATTTTCTTCTTCTGCAACATTTGCAACCCCTTCAGGCACACCAATTCCTAAGTTAACAACCTTCGCTTCTCCAATTTCCATAAAACATCTGCGTGCAATTACTTTTCGCTCATTAAGATCTATAGGTGGCAATTTTAAATTTGGAACCTTAATCTCCCCAATATATGCAGGATTGTAAGCTTCATTAAATAACTGCCATTGATATTCAGGGTCACTCGCAACCACGATCGCATCTACCAACATCCCTGGGATAATAACATCTTTAGGTTTTAAAGTGCCCGATTTAGCTATTCGTTCTACTTGAGCAATAACTATTCCTCCACTATTTCTAGCTGCTTGGCAAGCAGAAAGTGTCTCCAAAATAAGTATTTCCTTTTCCATTGTGATATTTCCGTCTTCATCTGCAGTTGTCCCTCTTATGAGTGCAACGTCAATAGGAAATGAATGATATAAAAGATGTTCCTTCCCTCTAAGATTTACTAATTCAACTAAATCTTCTTTCGTTAAATCATTCATTTTTCCACCGGCAACACGGGGATCACAATAAGTCGATGTGCCTATGCGTGTTACAACACCCGGTCCTCCAGACGCAATGTCCCGAACTAAATGACTTAAAACACCTTGTGGGAAGTTATATGCTTCAATGCGATTTTCGACAGCCATCTTACCTATTTTAGGAACAAGGTTATAGTGTCCACCTATTGCTCGTTTTATAAGCCCATCGTGCGCTAAATGGTTCAGTCCCTTATCCTTAGCATCTCCTTGACCCGCGCAAAACATTATGGACAAGTTCTTAGGATGCCCAACTTCAAGAAATTTCTTTTCAATGGTTGCTGTTAATTCCTCTGCATGTCCAATACCAATAAACCCTTCAAATATGATCATACTATCATCCTTGATTAAATCAATTGCTTCACTAGCAGTCAGGATCGGTTTTTTCATTTAAATATATCCTTTCTTTAACTTCCAATAATTGCTGTTACTCCATGGCTTTCACATATCTTAACAAGCGTAGCTAATTTTTCATTAGTCGGAGTAACTGCATTTGACATCGTGTAATTTAACCCAAGTTGCTCGCATTTTGATTTTCCTCCTTCATGATAAGGAAGAAGTGTGATTTTTTTGATTCCCAATTCCTTTGCCATAGCGGCTACTTCATTAATATTTTCTTCTGAATCATTAAAATTTGTAATCACAGGTATTCTTATCCAAACCTCTACTAATTTGGAAGTATTAATCAAATTCTCCAATATTATCTTATTTTCAACTCCCGTTACACGTTTATGTTCATCAGAATTCATGTGCTTAACATCAATCAATGCCAAATCTGTAAATTTTATAACTTCGTGCATCTCTTCCCATAGTACATATCCAGAGGTCTCTATTGCTGTACTAATACCTTCTTCTTTGCATTCTTTTAGTAATTTGGCTACAAATGCACTTTGGCACAAAGGTTCTCCGCCAGATATGGTGATTCCACCTCCAGAGTTTTTGTAAAAGAGTGTATCCTTCTTTACGATTTTCATAATATCTTCAATCGTTAGATACTCTCCTGAGGTAATAATCGCATTTGCTACACAAGCATCTACACATTTCAAACACTGGGTACATTTGCTCCAATCGATTACACGCCCTTTTTCCAAAGACATGCCAATCGCCTTACTAGGGCAAGCTTTCACACAAGCGCCACAGCCTATGCATTTGATATCCCGCGTATATATCCTAGGGCTCAAGTTTTGGGATTCTGGGTTACAGCACCACGGGCAACGCAAAGGACACCCATTCATAAATACAGTTGTTCTAATTCCTGGTCCATCATGTATGCTAAACTGCTGTATATTAAATACCAGACCCTTTTCATTTATTCTTTTTAATTCTTGTATACTCATATTCGTTCTCCTATTTGAATTTAAGATTTAGAAGATGCCATTGTTGTCAGGACGATTGACATGGGCATCCCCAAATCTTAAAATTTATAAACCATAAAGTAGTCTGCTGGCATATGTAATATTTCCTAGAAGGCTTGTATGTTCCTAGCCATGAGGTGATCTTGAAGACCCTTGGTAAGATCTACGTAGTATGCACTATAACCTGCAACTCTTACGACTAGATCCTTGTATTCTTCTGGATTTTCCTGAGCAGCTTTCAATGTTTCATTGTCAACAATGTTAAATTGAATATGAGGTATTCCCATGTCATGCCACGTTTTTAAGTAGCTAGTAAATGTGTTTTCCATTTCGCCCTTGATTGAATTAGGTGCAAATCTCTGATTCAATAAGTGGTTATAGGATTCAACTGCGCTAACATTTGCACAAGATCTAAGAACTGCTGTAGGACCTTTATGGTCTGCACCAGGCACTGGTGCTAAACTAGAGTCTGAGAAATAACCACCATTACCTCTGCCATCAGGAGTAGCAGGTGTATCAACTGCTAAACCATAAGTTGCTGAAACGGCACTTCCATCGCCTCTCATACTATATCCATAATACGTCTTAACCTCTGCCATCTTTTCCTGTGAGCGATGATGTACAAGCGCGCAAATTTCATCAGCGTATTTATCATCATTACCAAACTTAGGCGCATTTACGCAAAGTTGTCTAATGTCTTCGTGCCCTTCCCAATTGTTATCCATTATCTTGATTAATTCTGCCATAGATATCTTTTTGTCTTCGAAAACGATCTTCTTAAGGGCTACTAATGAATCTGACACATTCGTAGTTCCGATTATATGTACAAAATTGTAGCACATCGAAGGATACTGCCATGTCTTGCATTCCTTACCTTGTTCAATACAACCATCTAACACTGCTGAGAAAAATGGTCTTGGAACATTTTTAATATATAGATCCATTGACGTATTTTCAACTTCTGCTAATCTTTCTGTGAAGAATTTAACCTGTGTCAGATATGCTTCAAATACATCTTCCCATGACTTGAACGTAGCTGGATCAGGCGTTTTTGCACCGAACTGTTCCCCTGTTTTATCACTTATTCCCTGATGTAAAGCATAATATAAGCACCTAGGTAATACAAAATAACCTTCCGATCTATGTGTCATGTTTTTGCCTGGTATCTCCATATAAACACACCCTGTTATTGAATAATCCAAAGCGTCCTGATGTGGAACGTTCCAAGCTTCTAGCATTGGAATTGTAGCTTCATCATTGAAAAGTGATGGGTATCCGATACCAGAACTAATTGTTTCAACAGCTGCTTCATATAACTTTTTAGGAGTATCATCATGAACTCTTAAGCAAACACTTGGTTCATTCAGCTTCATTTCTCTACTTGCTTCAAGCACCAGATAAGTAAGCTCGTTGGTTACGTCATTACCATTTTCATCTGTGCCGCCTAAAGTAATAGCCTGTAATGAAGCTACACCACCGTATACAGAGGTCACCAATGGCGAATATACTAAGCCTAATTCGTTAAACTTTGCATATAATAGCATAATTAACTCTTTTGCTTCTTCCCTTGTAATTCTACCTTCAGCTATATCTTTCTCATAATATTTTCCGAATAGTTTGTCAAATCGAATACCAATACCAAGCGTTGAGAATTCGAAATATCTAATCATATGAATGATCCAGAAGAACTGGAGTGCTTCTTGGAAAGTCCGAGGACCTTCTTCTGGGACTCTAGTACAAGCTTCTACAATTATTTCTAATTCTCTTTTTCGTTTTAGGTTATTTTCTTTTGCAGCTAATTCCTTTGCACATTCTGCATAACGCTTTCCTAACCCAATCGTTGAAAGTAACGTCATTTTTGCGCTATTCAAAAAATATTTTTGATCAATATAATCAGGAGGAATTGTTTCTTCAATTTCTGCTATTCTGTCATCAATGTTCTTGATATATCCTTTTAATCCAATGTCAAACAACCTATCATAGTTTGGAATTCCCAGTTCTGACAGATGCGTCCATAGATAAGTACCTTCATACTTATAATATTTTGTTAACTTTGGGCCGAATTCTTTTTGTTGAATATCGCTGATGCTCTTTCCATTCCAATATTTGCAGATTTCATCAAATTCTTTTCTCTCTTCATCCGTCAAAAGATTTGCACCCTTAGGGGTATTTACTAATCTCTGCGGAGACTTCCAGTTCATATCAATTGGATGAAAAAGACCATTAGGATCTTCTGTATTCCATCCTACAATTCTTTCATGGTCTAAAATATATACCTTCATATTATCTAAAATATTTGATAAAGCTTTTGCTCTACGCATAATCATTGGTTCACCCTCTGTTTGCTTGAAAGACTCAGTCATTAATCTGGATCTTTGCAAGTCCAGCTTGATTCCATCCCTGTACATTGTTGCTCCAGATTCCAGTTCTTCGTTCTCTCCTCTTTTCACGTTCTTAACAGCTTTGACTGCCATTTTACTTCTTAATTCTTCAGCAAATGTCATAAAATTTCCTCCTAACATTATTTCCTTATAACAAATAGATACTATAATACAATTGACAATTAATTAAATTCCTCACCCCATTCCTTTTAGACGTTAGTTACAATATGCGCTTCACTTATTGTATTCATAAAATCCCTTTCCAGATTTTCTGCCATATTCACCCTTTGAGAACCTCTCTGTCAAGCATGTTGCTGGTCTGTCTGCTACATCGGTGGACACCTTAAATTTTTCCATATATACGTTATACTCGAGGTCTATGCCTGTCATATCTAATAGCTCAAGTGGTCCCATGGGATGTCCTAGTCCACCTTTAACGGCTTTATCTATATCCTGAACAGAAGCTATACCCATATCTACCAAGTAACATGCTTCTTTTGTTAATGAACTAAATATCCTATTTACTATAAATCCATAAATTTCTTTTTCTACCAGTACCGGATCTTTTCCAATGTTCTCTGCAAATTCATATACCGCTTTAACGGTTTCTGATGATGTGTGGGGTCCCTTTACTACTTCAACGATTTTCATTACAAGAGCTGGGTTGAAAAAATGCATATTGCATACCTTCGCTGGATTCTTTACAACATCACAAAACTTCGAACTTACTATATATGAACTGTTGCTAGCAATTATTGTATGCTCTTTTGCAAAACTACCAATATCAGCAATCACCTTTCTCTTCGTTTCTAAAACGTCAGCAACAGTTTCAATAACTATGTCCGCTTTTTCACAAGCAGACTTTAAATCTGTAGTAAACAAAAGCTTTTTCTGAATCGTAATTGCATCTTCTGAATTAATTTTTCCCTTTGATATATTTTTTTCTAGCCAATTAGTGACAAACTCCATTGCTTTGTTAACCGTTTCCTGTCGTCTTGAATAGCATGTAGTTTCAAAACCATTCAAAGCTACTTGTAACGCTATTTGATTGCCCATTAATCCAGCGCCTATTACTGCAACTCTCTCTATTTTTTTATTTGTCATTTATTTTTCCTTTCTTTTTCCTTGATATAGAGCTAAATCTCATCCAGCATCTGCTTGCAGCAAGTAGATAGCAAGTATTGTGCCAAACCAAAATAAAAACCATTATGCTATTGAATAAACCATTAATTCCAACACTTTCTCGTTTTCTAAGAAATTAAATTTTCTTGTTTCTAATTAAGGCCGCTTAGCATAATGAAACAAAAACAACAAAATGTTCGGATATTCTTACATTTTTTTATAAAACTCAGTTTTTGTGTTTATAATTCCGGACTTTCAAACATAAGAAGAGGTCATGATCTCTTCTTGTCCGCTATTCGTTTTCCACTATCAAAATACAGTTCTTTAATTTCACCATTGCTGTCATCTATCATTCTGCATACTCCTCCTCTGGTAAATTCAAATATTGCTTCTTCTCCCACTTTAATTAGTAAATTTTCATTATTTAATACCTCTGTTATGTTCCCACATATCCCATCAAATGTAGAAACCCGATCTCCAACTTTTAACCCCTTACGCATGTCACTCATTGATTTGTATTGCTTACCCCTTGGTCTTAGAAAACAAATGGATGCAATGATCATTATCAACATAGTAATAAATCCAAATAAATCCCCCATTTAACACCAATCCTTTCTAACTAAAATAAGTTCTAAATCAACCATATGCAAATTATTAATCTTTCTCACTATGTTAAATACGCAAGTAATATGCCATCATTGAAACAAGCTCTTTTCTCATTTGATTTGCCCAAATTATCGAACTATTCCACGACTTTTGCTCTTGAGAATACAATTATGTACGCATTATCTTACACTCTTGCTTTTTTCTAAGCCTATCCATGTTTAGTTTTAATGACAAAAAAAGAAGTTTACCGTTGTTATATATAGAATTCACGTCAAATATTGGATTTTCAATTGGCATACTTCTTGCTATATTAAACTGAACAAGATGGTTTATTGGAAAAATGAAAAATATTCAAATAGTCTCTCGAAATCCCGAGAGGAAAAAGCCCAAATAATGGGCTAGTGAACAAGGAGGAAAACACATGGATTTAGGTCTTCAAGGGAAAATTGTTGTTATCACTGGCGGAACATCTGGAATTGGCAAAGCTGCCGCTCTCCAATTTGCGAAGGAAGGATGCAAGGTGGCTATATGTGGTCGCAATCCTCAAAAACAGATAGATGTTAAGCAAGAATTCTCTAACCTTGGTTTTGGATTGTTTATGCAAGTTATTGAAGTATCGAATTATGATGCGATGTCGCGTTTTGCAGAAGATATAATTAGCGAATATGGCAAAATCGATGTATGGATAAACAATGCAGGTTTTATGCCTTTAAAGCCTGTAATAGACATGGACGAAATAGAATGGGATTCATTATTTAATGTTAATCTTAAGTCTGTTTTTTTTGGCTGCAAGATTGCCGCGACAAAAATGAAAGACCAG
>Ga0153947_1001337_pt1 | contig 11673 bp, 8 predicted proteins | sample TSNJ031MetaG_FD_104697 | JGI IMG/M metagenome (GOLD analysis project Ga0153947, IMG submission 104697) | Attine ant fungus gardens microbial communities from New Jersey, USA - TSNJ031 MetaG | ecosystem: Host-associated > Fungi > Mycelium > Unclassified | place: USA: New Jersey, Wharton State...
CAATCCCCATATAACCGTGACCAGATTGCTAAAGTTAACCCCTGAGCGAAACCCATTAAGGGATACCGCTGCCCCTATCAAACCAGCAATCAAAGCATGGCTCTCAGAAGTGGGGATGGAGAAAGCCCAAGCCAGCACCGCCCATGCCACAATAGAAAACATGGCAGCCGCCAGCGATGCAATAGCGTGTTCCCTGCTACCGGCAAAGCTGATCATGCCAGTGATGGTGTCCGCCACTTTCCTGGAAAAAAGGGACATAACCAATACCCCGAAGAAGTTGAGCACGGCACAAAGCACAACAGCCGTTCGCGGCCGCAGACTTCTGGTTCCCACGGCGGTGGCAATGGCATTTGGTGCGTCGGTAAATCCGTTGACAAAAACCACCCCCATGATAAGCATAGGCAGCAAGATATTGAGTATGGAAATTCTTAGGTCCATTAGGCACCTCTTTACAGCTTGTTTTTATTCATTCTATGCTGAGGGGGAGTAGTTTAGCCGTAAATAGGAAAATATGGGACACTGGCAAAGACAATCCGCTTTGTGAAAACGGATATGTACTGTTTGTTGACTATAATATGGAGAGAATACTGGTCTGTTTGGCCTTATGTTCTACAAAGGATTGCATAAAGCAGCCCCGCAAGCTTAGCTTGCGGGGCTGCGGAAGATTGGACTAACTCCTCGGGTTAGTGAGCTCTGTTGGCCCGGCAGGGCTCAAAATTCTTCTGGGCAGGTGATATTTATAGAATCACACTTATGCGGAAAAATTATTGAACAATAAAGGATATGTCATCCAAGTCTAATGATTGTTCATCGCCTGCCTTTGTGGTAAAAAAAACTTCTGCGGTAGTTGATCCAGCTGGCGCCTTAACAGTAATTCCGCGGTAAAATGCAAACTCTCTATCGTTATCAGGAATGTTATTTGGCATTACGGCGATTTGTAAGCCAGGAGTATCGTCACCTTGTGGTGTCTTAAAAGTAACCGTGGCCTCAAGTTCGACCTGAGAGCCTACGCCATGAGCGAAAAAGGACAATTCATAGAAGCAGCCGGGATTAATTGACACAATTTGGCCTAATCTTGCTCCATCAGATAAATTTACTGATGAATTTCCGGAGTGAACACGTCCTTGCTGTGTAACTTGCGAGATATCATGCGGCGTAGTTGTAATCCATCCGGTTGGAATATTGACCGTAAACAATTCCATTCCGCCATTTGTAATAAGTTCTCCTGTAGATATGTAGGCGCATGTACATGTGCCTGTAGATCCAGCGGGCCCCGTATACCCTGTAGGCCCGGCAGGGCCTGTGGGCCCCGTGGGCCCGGTACGTACTAACCCATAGATACTGCTATAGGTTGAGTTACCCCCATTGGTTCTGAATTTGGCAAACGGATTCAAAGCGTCGAGGTTTTCGTCGAGGGAGACATTCTTAAATTGCTTCATCTTGTCAATCACCCTAATCTTTCCATTTTAGAATCATAACCGTATATTAAATCTTATGAAAAAACATCTTTTCTTGCTAATGATTTATAAAAAAATTCATAAAACCGGGTGATCAAGGGGTAATTGGAATATACAAAAACAGATGCTTTCTTACCAGCACCTGCTTTTGTAAAACATATCAGAATTTGCCGCCGCCTGAACTGCGTGAGGAGGAGCTGGAGAAGCTTCCTCCGCCGCCACTGGAGCCAGAGCCGGATGATCCGCCGCCGTTGTCCTTTGGGATAGCGGTGCGGGAGGTATGGGTGCGGAGAAACCGGTCATCCCGGTAGCTCAGCCGCAAGCCCGGCCCCTGGATATATTGGTTGGCCCCCGATGGGCGGGAAAGGCTCTTTTTATGTGCCGCCAGCATGATAAGCACCACCACCAAGGCGGCGCCAAAGCCTATGCCCAGAGCGCCCAACCCGATCTGCCAGACGGCATACTGGTCTCTGAGAGTGACCCGGGTATTGCCATCTCGCACCCGGGTGATTCTGCCATCCAGATTGGACATAAATGTGGTTGCCGCATCGTAATACTCGCCCTCAAGCAGCTTCGCCAGCAGCCGGTCAATTAAGGGATCGAGATAATCGTTGGTGAGGATGTTCCTCATCTCGCCGATATTGCTAACCTGCAAATACCAGGATTCCAGGTCAATCAGCATCACAACGCCGCCGGCAGATGAAAAGCCATTGGCATTATAAAAATCATTGGCGTACCCCTGGGACCCGCGGCCATAGGTCCTGTCATCGGTGAGGATAACCACATCCACTCCTTGCCGGGCACTGATTTCTTGAGCGGCCGACTGAAGGGCAGCCATCTCCTCATCGGTGAATATGCCGGCAAAGTCATACACTAAAGCGCTTTTGTCCACTGAGGGAACATCCGGCAAGGGTTCGCCCTTGACAGATGTTCCGTCGCCGTAATACCGCTCCGCCTGCTCCTTCGCCATAGAGAGAAAGGTGCTTATTGCGCTGTAGTATTGGCCGCCGCTCATGCTGCTGACCATGGCATCGTAGATAGCCTCTATATTGGTGTTGTGGTGGATGACGGCGCCGTCGCCAAAGCCCCGCATCTCAATGTCCCGCTCACCCATGTCGATAAACAAAAGAAAGCCGGAACTGTTGGCGCCTCTTCCAAAACCATTGTTTACAAAAAAATCCTCAGCGTATTGGGCGGGGGATTTTCCGCCGGCGCTGTCGGTAGTGACAATGACGTAGTCCATGCCATAAAGGTCGGACATCTCATTAGCAATACCGCTGAGCTGCTGTACCTGCGTATCCGTCAGCAACCCTGCATAGTCATAGACCTTGTCAGCGGGATCTACATCATCGGCGGCTACAGACAGGGGAAGGATTGAGATACAAAGAAACAGCATTATTATAAAGACACCTAGCCTCCTCATATAAACATCCCCCCAATAAACACGATCAGGGACAGCAATGCTCCAATGATGCCTAACAGGGCAAAAAAACGGCCCATACTTAAGGGCAGCTTGCCCACCATCTTCCCGGTTTGCCCGTTCATACCAAAGGCATAGGTCTTATCCTTATAAGGCACCATCATCATCCAAACCGGCAGCATCACATTCATGTGCCGCAAGTTGCGCTCCTGTATCTGCAAGTTGTCCACCCGGACCGAGCTGTAACCGGAGACAGTGCCCCGGATCATACCTCCGGCGCTGTCCCTCATCCTGGACACCGCCCGGGGCGCCGCTTGAACAGCATCCACATCATAGCTTTCCGCAAAGTGGCCGGAGAGGTATTCCATAGTGAACTCAACCATATCCTCATAGCGGAAGGGTTCCAGGGCATCCATTAGCTTGTCGTCCATCTTGGAGGAGCCATCCGCCGGTACATGGCGGAAGGAGGCCTCGCCGCTGCGCAACACCTGGTAGGTATCGGTTTTGGTATAGCGGTAATTGCTGTCGCTCCAGCTTTTCACCCTGGTAGCGGTGGCGCTCATCTGGGCGGCCACATCGGCGCTGTAGAGCCAAAAGGGCACATACAACCCGGACACCTCCCCACTCAGGCCATATTCCCTGAAATCCCTGGGTAGCAAAGGGCGCTTCTTGCACAGCTTTTGCAGCGCACCCGCCGCCTCATCCCTTTTTAGCTTAAAGGGAATAATCCGAACCGGCCGCTTCTCCTCCTTCAAGTTGGACGCTATAACAGTGGGGTTGTGGCAAAAGACGCAGAAGGTGGCGGCAGTGGTGGCGTCGGTGACGATGCGGCCTCCACAGCTGGGACAGGAATAGGCCACCGCTCCGGATTCATAACTGGCTTGGACTTCAGGGGATGGGGCCACCGGTTCAATCTTTTCCGTGCCCCCCAGGGCTTCAATGGACTCCAATTGACTTCGCTCAAATTGTGAGCCGCAGAATTTGCAGTCCCAGTTTTGACTATCCACCTCAAAGGTGAGAGGGGCGGAGCAGTTGGGGCATTTATAACTAACAACATCCATCGGCAATTCCTTCTCTTCCTGTTGGGATTAGCCCACTTTATTGCCGCAGGCGCTGCAGAATTTGGCGTCACCGGTTAAAGCGGAGCCGCACTCCATGCAAAATTTGCCCTGGGGCCGTTTGCCGCCGCATTCAGCGCAGAACTTACCGCCGCTGTTCTTAGCGTTGCATTGGGTACAGGTCCAGGCGTCGGAGGGTTCCTGTGCTGTTGCAGACTGCTCCTTGGCAGCGTTTTGCTGCCGCATCTGCTCCTGATTGGAGGCGCTGGCGGAAGCCATGAAATTACCGCCGCTCTGCATACCCATGCCCACGCCCATAAAGCCCTGCATGGATCCGGCGGAATTGGACCCGGCAGCCTCAATCCCGCGGGCTACACTGCCCTGAACGTAACCTTCCCGGACCGACGCGTCGGAAAGCATAGCGCCCTGGTTGCGCATGTTGATCAGCTTCTTGGACTCCTCATCGTAGGACAGGCTGGAGATGCCCACCGATTCAATGATCATGCCCCGGCGGGCATTCCATTCCTCATCAAGAACAGTGGTCATATATTTGGCAAGCTCCCTACTTTTGGAGGTGACGTGGGAGATACGGAGGCCATCCACAGACATCTGGTTGAGGGAGGTCTGCAAGGCGGTGAGGAATTCCGCAAGGTATAGCTTATTGATATTCTGGATATCCACCTTGGAGGCGTTGCGTGGAATGGCCTCGGTAAAGAACTTCAACGGGTCAATAATCCGGATAGAGAAGTAACCGTGGCACCGGAGATAGAGCTCGGCGTTGTAAAATTCGTCGAAGTAATTTACAGGATTGACGGTGCCAAAGGGAATATTATTGATTTCTTGGGTGTTGATATAATAGACCTGCTGTGATTGGGGGGAGATGCCGCCGTATTTTACACGGCCGAAGGTTTCCTTGACAGCCTCGCCAAAATCCCCGTTAAAGAGGGAGGGGGCGGATTTATTGTCCACGGTGTAGTAGCCGGGTTCAGCACTGAAATCAATAATTTTCCCCCCATCCACCAGGATCATAAACTGGTTGACCCCTACATGAATGACCGAACCGTCGGTGATAATGTCGGGGGAGCCCTTCTTGTTTTGGTTGCGTTTATCGGATTTTTGAACTCCCTTAACCATCACAGTGGTTTCGCCCATGTCTGCGGGCACAATGGCTTCCAGATACTGGTCGGCCAAACCGCCTCCTATGGCGGAGGTTGCTGCGCGGATAATACCCATCTAAATCAATCCTTTCATCATTTATCCGGAGCCTTTTTAAGATCTTCTCAAAAATGTCCGGTACTTGTTTGTCCAATAGGGTATAAAAAAATTTGCCATGAAATCCAACAAGCTAAATTATATCACACTTAACAAGTATTTACAAAGGAAACAATAAGGCTTTACAGCATTGCAAAACTTACGGATCAGAAATTTTCCGAAACCGCATTTTTCATTTAAACAAAAATCAAATTGTGGTATACTATTTAAAGCTTACTCTGTAGGCATTGAGGAAACGATGAAGGATGTGGACTTTTGAAAATTGTTGCGGTGGATTCCAATAGCATTTTAAACCGGGCATTTTATGGCGTCCGGCTGCTGTCCAATAAGGACGGCGTGTACACCAACGCCATCCACGGCTTTATGAATATTATAGCCAAGGTGATAGACGAGATAAAACCCGACGGCTTCGCCTTCGCCTTTGACCTGCCCGCCCCTACCTTCCGGCATGAGATGTATGGCGAATATAAGGCCGGGCGAAAGGGAATGCCTGATGAGCTGGCTATGCAGCTGCCGCTGGTCAAGGAGCTGCTGTCCGACCTGGGATACGCCATAGTGGAGTGTCCCGGTTATGAGGCTGACGACATCCTGGGGACCCTGGCCCATATCTGCGACGGTACGGAAAATGAGTGCGTTGTGGTCACCGGCGACCGGGATTGCCTCCAGTTGGTTTCCGACAAGGTTCATATCCGCTTGGCCTCCACCAAAGGGGGCAATCCGGTGGTCACCCTATATGACCCGGACACGGTCAGGGAGCAGTATGGAGTGACCCCACGCCAGCTCATTGAGGTTAAGGCTCTCATGGGGGACAGCTCGGACAATATTCCCGGCGTGGCAGGCATCGGCGAAAAGACGGCTCTGGATTTGATCAGCCGGTTTGACGGCGTTGACTATATCTATGAAAATCTGGAAACCCTGGACATCAAGCCAGGGGTGCGCAATAAACTGCGTGAGGGGGAAGAATCCGCCCGGATAAGCCGTAAATTGGGGGAGATTGTTTTTGACGCCCCCATCTCGAACGATATGGAGGCCTACCGCATCCGGGAGGGTGATCCCGGTGGAGCGGTAGGTTTGCTAAAACGGCTGGAGATGTACAAGCTCATTGAGCGGCTGGGGCTTGACCTCAGTTTATCCCCGGCCCCTTCGGCAAACTCCCAGACCGGCTATATTCCCCCTAAGCTTGTCACGGCGCGCCCGATTACCTCCCTGGGGGAAATGAAGGCTTTCATGGAGGCCGGGGAGCGGTATTATTTGGCCCCGGAATATGAGGGGGATATCCCCGTGGAATTGGCGGTCTGCAACGGCGGGGAGGCGGTCTACGCCGACACCATGTGCCTGGAATTCCAGGCCATGCTGGGCTATGCCCTGGCTGTGGATAAACCTAAGATCGTCGCCGACGCCAAGGCTATCTACCGCCAAGGATTAATGGATAGGTTTCCGGTCAATGGTATTATTTTTGACGCCAGCTTGGCCGGCTATATTCTCAACCCCCTCTCTAAATCCTATGACCTGCCCCGCTTGGCCGATGAATATGGAAACGGCGTCCAGGCGCCCTTGAATGTGCCGTCTGTCCAATCAGCGGTCAATCTGTCCGCTGTTCATGAGCGGATGCAAGCTGAGATTGAGGAAAACAAGCAGCAGTTTTTATTACATGAGGTGGAGCTGCCTCTGGCCCGGGTACTGGCCTCTATGGAGGTATTGGGTTTCGATGTGGATACCGATGGTATCCGGGCCTTTGGCCAGGGCCTCACGGCCGAAATCAACGAGCTGGAGCAGACCATCTACGAGGAGGCTGGGGAGCCCTTCAATATCAACTCCCCCAAGCAGCTGGGCCATATTCTTTTTGAAAAGCTGGGGCTGCCGGCCAAAAAGAAGACCAAGAGCGGCTATTCCACCAGCGCGGAGGTGCTGGAGGAGCTTCAATATGACCACCCCATCATTGCACGGGTGCTGGAGTACCGCCAACTGAGTAAGCTCAACTCCACCTATGTGGAGGGCCTGCTCAAGGAGGTGGATGCCGACGGGCGGGTCCATACCCGGTTTAACCAAACCGAAACCCGCACCGGGCGGATCAGCTCCACCGAACCCAATATGCAAAATATCCCTGTGCGCACTGAGTTGGGCAGGGAAATGCGGCGCTTTTTCCACGCAACCCCCGGCAAGGTGCTGGTGGACGCCGACTACTCCCAGATTGAGCTGCGGGTGCTGGCCCATATCGCGGAGGATGCCAACATGCTTGAGGCTTTCCGGGAAGGGGCGGATATCCACACCATCACCGCCTCGCAGGTCTTTGGGGTGCCGGTGGAGATGGTAACCCCCAAGATGCGCAGCGACTCCAAGGCGGTCAACTTCGGCATTGTCTACGGCATCTCCGCTTTCTCCCTCTCCAAGGATATTGGGGTCACAGTCCGGGAAGCCAAAAAATATATTGATGATTATCTTGAAAATTTTTCCGGTGTGCGGGATTATATGCACAATACAGTGGAGTACGGCAAGAGCCACGGTTATGTAAAAACCCTCTTCGGCCGGCGGCGGAAGCTGCCGGAGTTGGCGGCCTCTAACAGGGCCCAACGGGCCTTTGGGGAGCGGGTTGCCATGAATATGCCCATCCAGGGTACTGCGGCCGATATCATTAAGATTGCTATGGTAAAGGTCTACCAAAGGCTTGAAAGAGAAGAAATGGAGAGCCGGTTAATTCTCCAGGTCCACGATGAATTGATCATTGAGGCGCCTGAACGTGAGGCGGAGCGGGCGGCACAGATCCTCAAGGAGGAAATGGAGAACGCCGTTTCTCTCAATACGCCGTTGGTTGTGGATGTGAATATGGGTACGGATTGGTATCAGGCGAAAGGCTGAGTATTCTACTCAGCGGCGTTTTTTTTAAATATATTATCAACTTGTAAGGAGGATATGTATGCAAAACAGAACTTTCCCCCGCACGACCGTGGGAGGGATATCGGTGTCCCGGATGATTATTGGCACCAATTGGCTGTTGGGTTGGAGTCATAAAGGCCCAGCCGCCGACCACAGCATCACCAGCCGCTACAATGCCAAGGAGGCATTTCTTCCGCTGTTGGAGGCTTATTTGGAGTACGGCATCGACACATTAATGGCCCCGGTGACCCAACATCCTTTGATGTACGAGGCCATCCAATATGCCCAGGAAAAGACGGGCAAAAAGATTATTGTGGCGGACACCCCTATCCTCAATGTGGATGACACCCCTGGGGCGCGGGCGGAGTGTGAGAAAATCATCAAAAAGAGTGCGGCCAACGGTTCCACCTTCTGCTTGATGCACCATTCCAGCGCGGAGCAGTTGGTGAATAAAAACAAGGGCGTCATTGACCGCATCGGCGATTACACCGCCATGATCCGGGATGCGGGGATGCTGCCGGGGATGACGGCCCATATGCCGGAGATCGTCGTCTATTCTGACGTAAACGACTATGATGTGGAAACCTATGTCCAGATCTACAACTGTGTGGGATTTATGATGCAGGTGGAGGTTGAGACAGTAGCTCAGATTATTCACAGCGCCAAAAGACCAGTGATGACCATCAAGCCCATGGGGGCCGGAAGGTGCACCCCCTTTGTGGGCCTGAATTTTTCCTGGAACACCTTGCGGGAGAAGGATATGATTGCGGTGGGCTGTGCCACTGCCCAAGAGGTTCATGAGGACGTGGAGATTTCTTTTGCCGCGCTTGAACGCCGTTTGCCCGATCTCAAAGTCCGTTCCAGCCCCAATGAAAACCAAGCTGCCTTTGGATAAGGCTACATACGCAATTGGACTGGTTGGGAGGAACCGTCTCAATATTCTTAACGTTGTGCATAAAATGAGGCCGTTGCAAGCTAATTGCAACGGCCTTTTTCACAGTTATTCTCCTTTAGGCTTTTTCAAGGCCAGCCCGTTTCATCTCTTCCCCTCGCCATAAATTATGGTATAATAACCGCAAGGGCAGCGGTTATTGTACGGATTTATAGGCCCGCCTTCGGCGATGGCTAATTATACCATATCCGCTTCGCTTCTATGGTATAATAGAAGTCGTATTTCGCAAAAAAAACAAAATTGTTATGTGGGGAGCAGGATAGAGATGTTTAACGAGGTTATTGCCGCCCGGACCATGAATTCGCTTTATATCTGGCTGGATATTGTATTTCTCCTTGTTTTGCTGGGTATTTTACTGGTAACTAAGCGGTACCAGGCCGCTGTTGTAGGAGCTATAGGAGGTGTGATCTACTTTATTGTGGATTACGGGATTTTTTTCAGACTGCTGGGAACCCGTGCAGTGGAAGGGGCCGACCCCTTTTGGTTTTTGCTCTGGCTCTCCATCAGCTACGGCTTCACCAACTTTGTTTGGATTTGGCTTTGGCTGGACCGGGACGGACACGCCCTGGAGTGGTCGCTGCTGATCGTCACAGGCTGGTTCTGCACAGCTTTGCTCAGTCAAAACTTTGGAGGCGCAGCAACCATCGCTATCATGCGTGGAACTATGGATTACCACGGTGTCATGGCCCTGTTGATGTTTGTGGGATACACCCTTTTATGTATACATAATATCCGCTGTCGTCCGGAGGAAAAGGTGCCTTTGAAATGGATTTTGGCTATTGGGGTTCTCGTTCAATTTGGCTGGGAGTTTGTGCTGGCCGTCACAGGGATCCGCAATTTGAGCCTGAATACCATTATTACCAACTCCCTCTTGGAGACCAATATGGGACTTCCCTATCTCTACTTGATTCATCGGAGTGTCAATAAGCGGTTTGGCGAGAATCTCAAGCCTGTGAAGGAAAGAATATGGGGCCATGAGCCTGGCATATACATACGAAAGTCAGCTGAAAATATTATAAAATAGCAGCGTATATTTCAAAGAGGATGTGAAAGGGATAAATCTATCACAGCGGTATTCCTTTTTTCTAAAGCAGCCTTGATAAGAACAAATAATCATTGCCCAAAACGCATTTAATTTTCAAAGCCGCAGGACTCGATAGATGAAGTCCTGCGGCTTTGGATTGTATAGGGTAAAACATATTAACCATTGTGGCATTAAACCGGATTAGGGACACTTTGGGTGGACGCAGAGTGTGGCAGGCCTGCCGCAAAGATTAATCCTCTACGTCAAAATGCTCCAGCACCTTTTTCTTTTTTACAGGTTTCGAGTCCCCATGCCGGACCCGGGACATTGTGAATAGGGCCAGGAGAGAGAAACAGAAAGCGTAAGGAAACAGTGTCTGATATGATACATATTCCAAAAAAACTCCGGATAGCAAAGGCGTGACCGCTTGGGCCGCCATAGAAAATGTATAGTAATAGCCAGTATATTTTCCTATATCCGAGTTGCTTGCTATCTCCACCACCATGGGCAACGAATTGACATTTATGGCGGCCCAAGCAATTCCGATCAAAGCAAAGCCAATATTGATAACCGCATGGTAATTGATGAAAAACGCGGCAAATAGATAACAGGCCGTCATGAGAATAATACCGCCTATGATGGTTTTCTTTCTGCCAATATGGCTGGATATAAATCCAATTGGCAAATAACTGATAACGGCGCTGACAGTCGCCACCATTAAACAATCCGCGTATCCCCCGCTTTCCAATCCCCAAACAACGGTGGCATAGCGGGAAAAAGCGGAAGTAACCGCGTTGTACGCCGCAAACCATAGAAATATAGATACCAGGATCCATATGAGGCTGCGCCTTACCTCAGGAGACAGTTTGCCGGCCTGCTGCTTATGGTTCAGAGATACATCTGTTTCATCTTCCACTAGTTCGGGTATGGAGGCCCGTAATTTGTTTTCCCGAATGGTTAAAACCAAGATAACAACAGAGACTATCATGAGGGCGCCGATGGATAGGAACAATAGACTGTAATCAGGCGTTTCTCCAGGACCAACCAGAACTTTTATCATCATAAGCGCATAGATAGCGCCGACGGTCCCCATTAAATTGATAACGGCGTTTCCTTTGCTCCGCAACGGCTTAGGCGTTAAATCCGGCATAAGCGCGACAGCTGGAGAACGGTAAAGAGCCATGGAAAGCAACACAACTCCCAACGCGACAATGAAAATCGGGAAATTTCGGATATTGTCGGCCCATGGCAGGATCATCAAAGATATAACGGCTAAAATAGTGCCGCAGATAATAAAAGGGGTGCGCTTCCCAAAACGGCTGTTGACCTTATCGGATAAGGCCCCAAATAGCGGGAGCAAAAATAATGCCAGGATATTATCAATTCCCATAATCATTCCCGTCATGGTTTCTTTTAGCTCAAAGCTATTTTTTAATATTAGAGGAATAATGTTATCGTACATTTGCCAGAAAGCGCTGATGGAAAGAAATGCAAAACCAATCAAAATTGTTCGCTTGTAATTTAGCTTCATTTTTGACACCCTTTCACTAGAGCAGTTTTAGAAATGACCGGGAAAATGAATGGGAGAAGCGGATTCTTAATAGTGCGTTGCCGGA
>Ga0153947_1001338_pt1 | contig 11665 bp, 13 predicted proteins | sample TSNJ031MetaG_FD_104697 | JGI IMG/M metagenome (GOLD analysis project Ga0153947, IMG submission 104697) | Attine ant fungus gardens microbial communities from New Jersey, USA - TSNJ031 MetaG | ecosystem: Host-associated > Fungi > Mycelium > Unclassified | place: USA: New Jersey, Wharton State...
AAATTTAGATGGTGCGTTCATTCTATCTAATGTAGCTAACAAGCTACTTTTTTTAATCCCCCTTTTTTGCGAGTTTAGAAGCTAGAGATCGACTCCTTTTCGGGTTACCGTATCTATCCCAGCAGGGGCACGCTTTTCGTTCGCGGTGACAGCAAGGTATAGCTGATTCTGCTTTCCCTTGTCGATTCCAATTTCAGTCCATCAGGTCTTTCGTTTTGAGTCCTCGAAAAATGCTTCTCTCTTCGCCCAGCGCAAAAATCCTCGTAAAATCACTTGGACCCAGGTCTTTCGTAGGATGCACAAGAAGGGTATCACGGAGGAGGTTGCCAAGAAACGTTCTCGCCGTACCGTCAAACACCAGCGTGGCATCGTCGGTGCTGATCTGAACTTCATCACTGCAAGGCGGAACCAGGCGTCTGAAGTCCGCAATAAGGAACGGACAGCTGCCATCGCTAAGGCTAAGAGTGAAAAGAAGGAGAAAGAAGCCAAGAAGGCCAAGGTATGTCTCTCAATTGTCTTTGAAGCGGCGATGTTGATTTATCTCCTGTTCACTAGGCCTCCCGTCCTGTCGCACCCTCAGGCCCCAAAGTGTCTAAACAACAGATGAAGGGTGGTAAGGGTGGCCGATGAATGCATCGAGGGATGTAGTGTAGCATAATTGGTATTCTTTCAATCGTATGGCTTATGTTTTCTTGTGCAAAATTCTATGTTATATGGCACATAAGTCTATGTATCTCCTGCTTTTCAGAGGGAAAGGAGTGCATGAATAATCACAGCGAGTACTTTCTGTCAGCGTGCTTTCGTACTCTATTGTCAAGTGAAAGGGACCACTTTCAATCTGTGTCATCTAGTAGAGAGAAATTACTAGTGTATGCACAAAGTACTAACTACTACAAGACAGGAGAAAAGGACATAAGACGTAAACAACCATACACCTAGCCACAAGCCGGTAATTACAAAAATCCATTTACTTCGTCGCTTTGACGACAGAGACAACAATGATGACAATAATGACCGCTATTGCGACGCCAATGATGATGCGCATCTAAACCGTGCGGTCAACAACTGGTTCGCAACGATTTGTTCGAATACACACACACCTTCATATCCTTCCACCTTGAACGACAAACCAGATCAGTTCCATCAGTTCCATCCACGTTCAAGAGAAGTAATCATCATGCTTACCACATATTCTATAAAATAAGAGAAAAAATTGATCCGAAGGATCTTCAATATCTGAGAACTTTCGGAAAACTCACCTTACGAACACGGTTTGCTCCTCTGCGAAAGCCCTGTGCGGAAACAGCAAGGTTATCTGGTCAGGTTAATTTAGTCATTCTTGAATAGATTCCCAAGCACAAATCCGTATCGGAAAGATACAACGCAGACACACACAGAAAAAGGAGAGTAACACTCAACACACACCTGTCTTGTCGTGCAATGAATCCACCAACTCTCCTCGTTCCATTACTTTGTCTAAATTCGTCTTCATGATGCCCACTGTATCATTTATCTGCGCCTGGATGGCAGCAGTTTTGGCATTCCCTTGGTTCCCTTGGTTCGCACCAGAGGAAGGGCCATCGCGGGGAAGATACGGGTCGTATGGCTCAGACCTGCATAGTTGTCAGCATATGCCATGGTTTATTACGCCTTGAAACAGACATGAAGAAGGCGTATAAGTCTGACCAGCGCCTATGAGTACTTGTCCCTGATATACAATTGTAGGTGTGCAGCTTACCGTATCAAACGAGCAAGGGTCAAGGATGTACAGTGAAGCGCAGGCGCAGCTCACCCACGGTTTGTCACAACCAGTCACAGGGAACTATGTGATGATCAAGACAGATCTATGACAAATCTGTTAGGCAGTTGAGGGTACTACTATTGTTGCTGTTGTTGCTGCCGCTGCTAAGGCAAGACCAGAACCCAGGGGTATATTTAGAAGGGGATACTAATACATAACAGGTGATACTAAAGACGAAAGAAAAGAGGATAGTCCCTGACGCTCACAATGAGTGAGATACCAACGAAAAAATAAATCATTACATTTTTACTCCTCGTCTTCATCTTCATCCTCCTCCTGAATGGCCTGTCTAAATGCAGGGCCAGATCGTATAGTAGGAAGCTGTCTCCTACTCGTTCGCGTCTCACCAGTAACCTGCTCTTGGGGTATTGGCGACACACGCTCGGTCAGCATCTTCGGCTTTGGGTTTCCCTGCCCCGACAACATCGAGTCACCCCTATTTGTGCGCGTTGTACTTTTACGGTTTCCTCGTGGAGTCACAACGTCTATAGAATTGCGGCTTAGGGATGTCCCCATCTGACCAAGACCACCCGCAAACACAGGTACATCCTCATCTTCATCCACCCAATCGCTCTCGTCTCCAAGGGTCAGTGACTGACGACCTGAAAATACATCTCGTATTACAGTAGGCTCATTTGCAGGTGATATAGCCAAAACTTCAATGGGAAGGTGTGCAGTGCGCGTTTGCCATCCAGGGGGCTCCAGGCCCCATGACTTTTTCCAACTCGATCGTCCCGTAAGGTTATTAGATAATATGGGGCTCAAAAATGGCCCAGGTCGCTTCTGAACGAATAACGAACTTCCACTAAGTAGTCTATCTCTTGACCGAATTCTAGACTTGAGTGGTGATGCCATGGCCGTATTTTCGCCTTCGGAGGGCTCATACCATGACGCGGGGCGAGAATTCGGTGGAGAATGAATAGAGGATGTAACCGAATTCGAGGGACCATGAACACCCCCACCTCGATTCGTTGGAGCCAGTCTGATCACTCTCGTAGATGACCCAGACCCAGCTCTCCGATGATACTTCTGCATTGGTGAAGTGGTTCTAAAATGCATAGAGCTTGCTGAACTCTGCGAAGGTGATTTGCGGTGTCGAGGCTGCATAGAAAAACTATGGATAGACGACGGTCTCGACGAAAACTCTCCACGGTCCGAATTGGGTGTATGACTACCAAACGAACGACGAGATGTAATTTGAGGAGATTCAATTAGAACACCCGAAGACCGTCTTGAGTTAACGCTACTGGATCTTCTTGAAGACACAGATGGGCGATGCGCACGATGTGTATTGTTACCTGTCCTTGACACATATTTATTACTGGAAGTGCTTCCTCGCCGTTTTTGTGTAGCCACCAGAATTGGTTGATTCAACCGAGCGTGGTTAGTTTGAGATAAAGACGCGTCCTTTTGTTTCCCCTTTCTATCTTCATTGAACCAATGTCGGAAAACAGTCAGAAAATTAGCACGAGGTCGCATGACGGGTCTATTTTGATCGACTTCATCCACGTTGGGGGCAGACTGCGATTGAATTTGGCCGTCAACGGTCAAATTAGTGACAGTGCTGATATAGATGGGTTCTTTGGATTGGGCCGAAACCCAAGGAGAAGAAGCAACAGGGTGTTGTTCGGTCGGTAGAGGCTCAACAGGAAGTAGGTGTTCCTTGTCCTTGGAGTTCTTGAGACCAGGAGACTTGGTCAACTTGGAGGATGCAGCACTCCCATGCGAGCTTCTGGGCTCGTCCCTTGACTTGTCCCGTTCTTTTTCTTTGACAATTTCGGTAGATTTCTTGCGTACCAACCCAGCAGCTTCAAGAGCGGTCGTGGCACGCTGCATGATACTGACGCTCCCAGAGCGAGCCTTCCTCTTGTCTTTCTCTTTATCTCTAAGACTCCCTCCAGGGGTGGATGGCTGCGAACGAGTAGATGAATGTTCACCAGTTATGGTGGAGGCTGATGGAGAAAGTAAAGGTGAGCGAGTGCTAGGTGTAGTCGGCGGAGTTTTGGGTTTGACTGTGGTTGGTGTAGCAGGAAGGAATGCGAGCTGGGGTGCAGATTGTGCGGAAGGTATGTAGATTTCCGAATCTGTTTGAATCGCTCTGTCGGTCTTGCTGGGATTCTTGGGTGTCTGTCCATCCACAAGGGGTCGGGAAGTTTCAAGACTTATCGCACTAGTTGGTTCAGAATCTTCTATTGTCTTGCGCTCGGCTTTCTTCTTGAGCATCCACCAAACGGCGGAGGCGGAATCACAGGCATTGCTCAAAACCGAATGCACTATCTGGCCTGTGTCGAGACCTAACGAGCTGAGTGTGTTCAAGAGGTTGCGCTCAAGAGGAGTAGAAAAGATGATTGGAGTTGGCTGAGTCAATAAGGAGACAAAATCAAAGTCACGGTTCAGCAAAGGGGGCATTGGAGTTGAAACTTTGTCGCCCTTGGCGTCTGAGTGATCGGAAAGAATGGACGAGATAGATCGATGCTTCGTGCGGACTGGGGTGCGAATTGGATACATAGGTACTTTCGTTCGAGATTGAGAAGATGAAGGTTTGAATACTTCGTCTGCGTCTTCTTCAGAAACGGTAGCTGGTTGACAGTTTTCAAAGGGTACTACTAATCTCAACGAAGATTGGGAACTTGCAGTCTTGCCTATTGTGGAGTCGCTTGGTGCAAGACGCAAACTTGCATCAGGAGGAGATGGAATCAAGTCGTCCAACTGTTTGTCAGGGGTAGTAGGTGTCGATACATCGAGAATAGTAGAATCAATAACGGAAGAAGAGGATGAAGCTTGTGTGGGAACTTTAGATGACTGGTGGGACAGAGACACAGGATTTTCGGAACGAGAGATAGCTGGAAACTCAGCTAGTAAAGGAGATTCACTTTCGTAAGTCACCTTCCGAGCGGTAAACCAAGGGTGCGCCAAAATTCGAGGAATGGTGATTCGCTCAGAAATATCCTTTTGCAATATCTTCTGTATGAGATCCCGTGCATCTGAAAAGATGTATTGAATCAGGTATCCTGAGGCTTACGGGAAACCATACCCATAGACAACCAAGCAGGATCTTCAAAATCCCCTTGTATGATCTTCGCACGCATAACTGTCTCATCATCATCATCAAAAGGCAAAGTACCCGTCAGGAGACAATAGAAGATAATGCCCAGAGACCAGACATCAACCTCGGGACCCTGGTACTTCTTGCGCTGCAGCATCTCTGGGGACGCATAACCGGTTGTCCCACAGAACGTCTCCATCAATGTATTCGGATCATACTCGCGGGTAAAACCAAAATCACCCAGTTTTACCCGGCAGTGTTCATCCAACAGCACATTCTCCAATTTGAGGTCCCGGTGGACGATTCCCACCTCGTGGAGGTATGCAACCGCTAGACAGAGCTGACCGAAGATGATACGAGTCTCATCCTCGGAAAGACGACCCTTCTCAACGAGATAGTCGAATAACTCGCCACCGCAGCAAAGTTCTGTGACGATCCAGATCGATGATTCCGTGGCAATGACTTCGTACATCTGGGCGATGTGTGGGTGATGGAGTTGGCGATGATGATGTATCTCGCGAGTGAGGGCAGCAGACATAGACTTTGGAATTTGCTTAATAGCTACGCGGGTAGAGGTAAGGCGATGTGTGCCCATACGCACTTTACCGTAGGTTCCTTGGGTTTCGGGTGAGTCCTGACTCTGGTTATGGTCCTGAGTGTCACTTGCCTTCCCCAATGACCTTTCCAAGTGTATAGTTACCTACAACTCGGACCTTCGACGACGAAAGCTCCTTCCCCAGCTCATTATAGGCGTTAGCAAGTTGGGCGCGGTGGTTCTGGCTGATGGAGCCTGAGGTTCTATGACCATGGGTGACCAGCATAATAACAGCAATGAGAAAGGAGTGTGTGGTATGTTGACTAGGTGTACAATGATAGAAACAGCTAGCCCGTCTGGCACGGTAGTGAACTCTGCTGATATCGTTCAGATAAACAACATAATAGTGGCGTGGGAACAGAGCCGTGTAAGTTACAGAATTCCAACAGGGTATACGAACATAACAATATCAGATACAACTATCAGTCAGATCGTTTCAGAGCACTTCTATAACACCTATGAACAAGCAACAAAAAATCAAAATCAAAAGCACATACCTCCAGACGAGGAATAGTAATGGGTTCGAATCCCGTTGCAATTTTGAAACTTTGGACAAGGGAAAAAAGAGAGACTTCAGTCAAGTAAATATTCATGGGGCTCGACCAAAATCAGAGGCATAGAGTTCGGTCCTGCCGAAAACGGGACTAGAAGAAGTCCTGATTGCCACGGATGGGAGCTAAAAGTGGGGGTGTGGTTATGCTGAAGAGGATAAGAGAGCCCTATCCCAATCGCATCGGGGTCACTGACACAATTGTTTAGTTCCTTCTTTTCAGCGGCTGCCTTCGCATTTTCTGTTATAGAATTCCTATTTCACTAGTGCTAAAAAGGAATCACCTCAGACACCTTTTGCCATCGCGCCTGATACCAAAAATCAGACAAGTAAGACAATGAAATTCAGGCTCGGATGTCTATAAGATCTCTGTCAAGTTTTCCAGGATGCACCTAGTTTTATAACGTTTGTTTGGCTGAAACCAACAAGTCCCATCTATTGTGACGTCAACAACTTTTTCACCTGCCACCATGACGACCGAGGTCTGGTATCTCCTTTTCGACGATAAGAAAAAATTACTTTTTTCACCTTCCAAAATAAAAGTGAAAGTCAGCGACATCTATGATTTGAGGAAAGCCATTAAGGAAGAGGCATTTTTGTATTTGATCACTGTCCAGGCTCCCCATCTGATTGCATGGCGATGCAATAAACTATTGTTATCGACTCAAGAAGACGATGAGCTGCAGGAACACGTTTCAAAAATCGATTTTCTTAATAGGGAACAAGTCACCAAGCTTGCTGGTGGAGCAGACCTCGAAGACCTTCAGCTTGGTAAAAAGGAGATATTATTGGTGCAAGTCCCTGGTGCAATCAATATTAATCCATCTTTCTATCCTCTTATTCTCAAATTCATCTTTTAGACTTGCACCCTGAGGAGCGAAAGTTTGAAGAGGAGGGAAGTTACTTGAGTAAGTTCCTCAAGGGTGAGAACTGCATTCTTTTACTACATGATCAGGCTCGCTGACCATTACCCCAAGCCCGTGAAGATGACATTTTAGCCGCTCGTAATGCCCCCAGGCCCTCCTCAGCTGCCAGACCGTCGACGTTTCCGTTCGAACAACAGCACAGACCAGTTTTGAATGGTCGCCCATTCGAACGCCATGGCGAACCTGTAGGCTTATACCATCCAGTCTTCAACGAGTTTCAAGATGCTATGAAAAATACAGAACCCTTTCATGCTGATGCAAAAACATATACTGCAGTTAGGAATTGCCTTGCTGCCTTTACCCGAGTATTCTATGGTGAGAGGAAACAAATTGAAACAATAAAAGAGACTGAGACATCTCCTTGGCCGAACACTTTTAACTGTGAGAGATGACAAGGTCGAATCTGATGGAGTGATAAAGGAGTCATGTGGTCAATCAACAGCATATCTACTAATACTAGAGGTTAATGATGACACGGACACATCTGACCCTTATAACCGGGGTAGCCTTGCATATCGGAAGTACTGGGTTTCTCGTAAGTTAAATTAATTAATTGAATGTGATTTTTGCTGATGTTATCTCGAATAGAAAATCGCCTCATAGACCGATGTTGCTGCCCAAGCATTATCTTAGCAATTGCAGGTCCATGCCTGTGTGTCATCGGCGCTGTCTATGGCCAAAGTGCAATCGTGCAACCCTTGACAGACTATATTTGGCTTGATAACAGTCCCTTTAATGCGCCAAACTATGTTTTTGTGGCAAGGCTCTTCACAGCACTTAAATCAGCAATTTTAAGTCTCAGCAAATACTACGAAGCCCTTGAAATGGATCCGTCGCCCTCGACTGTGAGCCCCTATCCCTACATCAATGAATACGGACCAGACAAAATCAAATTCACATACATATCTCGCTTTACTTCTCATGATTCATATAAACTCCTGTACAAGGCGACGCTTGACGACACGCATAATACCCCGATCGTTGTCAAATTTACCCAGAGATACAATGCAGAGGCACATCGCTTGCTGGCTGCTGAAGGCCTAGCCCCAAGATTGCATTATTCTAGCACTGACGATAACATGTGCTATGGTAAACAGTTCATGATAGTGATGGACTTCGTCGATCTCGAGCCCTCTTCGGGCCGCCTCACCGAGGATCAATATAACAGTATCAAGAAAGCGATTGGTATCCTTCATTCAAATGACATGGTTTTTGGTGATCTCAGGCTACCGAACATCCTTGTTGGGAACAACACCACGATGCTCATTAACTTTGATTGGTGTGGAAAGGCAGGCAAAGATTGCTACCCTCCTAACATGAACCGTGACAAAAGTATTGACTGGCATGATGACGCTGGACCAGGTCGCCTTATGTCCCCTGATCATGATATGTATATGCTGGCCAAACTAGTCGACTAGACATTGTAATTTGGTACCTGAATACATTTATCTTGGGATACCTTCAAAATCCCCACTTCCTGAGAGTGTGTTGCTTGCACCCAGTACTCAAGGGCACGAAGCTTAACACTGGCACTAACCTTCGGAATTCTGATGCTTGCTTTAATCCATCACATCTCCGCTTGTGATCCAGCAGCCAGTTCCATCCTCGCTGAAGGCTCCAATTTTGCCAGTCTAGCAAAAGAAAGATCTCACTAACCCCTCTAACCCTGGGGCCACAGGACTTCATTGCCCTTTGTTCGACCTCCGACAGTTCCTCAAATGCGATATCAATCGCCAACAACCGTCTCTTCAGCTCGCTCAGTCAGGAAGCATGTACCTGAACGCACTATTGTTCGTGTGGGCCAGGTATTAATAAGCTAAAACCGATGTTAAGGTATATACTAGGCACTGAAAGAAATTCACAATGTCATATAACTGAAGTCCATATTTACCAAAAATTGAGTACAACAGTGGTATAACAGTGAGCTTCAGGATAGGAACAATATACTGCTACACTTCCCATTACAACGACAAAATGCTGAATTTAGACACACGAGCCACCAGACTAAAGAGGAAATTTTTCTTTCACATGAAAGGAATCCCAATGGACATTGTCTTTTGATAGCGGACATCATTCCAATGTTTCAAGTGCTGGCCACACCCAGTATACAAATAACAAGATGTGTATATGGTAATAATGAACCCCAAAAGAGAGCCTTCCTATGCCTATCTAATTACCTCGGAAATGCACCCAGAAGAGGAATCAACACAAGACTAGAGTCAATCGACAACCAGAGGATCAACCATCCGGGCGTCGAACTCGGTCAGGATACCCCAATAGTTTCGGTTCTGAACATGGAAGGCATGCTGATGGTTGTGCTAAGGCCATTACTAACCTACCCCTCCCGTGCGAAGTTCCCTGTGTTTCTCATCGAGATCGCATAGCTTTGACGAAATTTGGGTGATGTTGAGCAGGGTCAGGTATAGGTCCATCCTCTGGGTCTTTTCCCTCGGCATTTGCTGACGAGTAGGTTTTCGCCTCACAACGGCAATACAAAAGTTTTTCGGCGCTGTTCTCTCCGCTGTTCGCATCCATCATACCCATCACCTCAGAATTCTAGGTCTCCTCCTGTCCTTCCTGTGTCTGTCCCTCAGTCATATCCCTCTTGCTGAAAGAATCTTATTCTTCTCCGTTGCCCTCGATGTTTTTTATGCAATCGATCCGGATGAACAATCCTCGGTACAGGATTTGCAACTTTCTGCATTGCAACAGGTATTGTTGTAAGCTTCTGAACAACAGAACACAGCTGCTGAATGTAAGACTCCCAATCCAAAACAGACCCATATCTTTGAGCCATCTCCGCATTTGATGTTCCCTTCAGCTAAAAATATGACGACAGGCACAGCGCGTTCAGTTACTGGTGCACCCACGGGTTTGGCTGAGATGATAAATTTGCAAGCTAAGCCTTTGTCCTTGACCATTTGATCTCCCAAGGATTCGACTAGCCTCCGCACGGTATTAATCAAGGTCGACTTCTGCCCTGCATATTCAGCTAGCGTCTTGAGCATATTTCGATTTCCTGCGATGATTCAATCACTGAGATTCTGAGCTTGACTATACAAAACGTCAAGCCATTGATCAACGGCATAACACTCCTGTGTTGTCGTATCGAGAAATTTCTCGAAAGTTTGAGATTGGAAAATCTTGATCAACTGTAACTCTCCCTTTCAATGAACCATACTGCATATCGTTTCTTCGAAAGATTATCCTCCTTCTTCAATGATGGTAATATCCTTGTACAGTCCATTCAATTCAAAAAAAATTGACTTTTTGCTATGCATTTTGTGCCCCATAGTTTCAGGATCAAGATCATGATTCGTGGATTTGTGTGAACGAGATGGCTGAGCACCGTACACAGATTAGGAAAACCCAATCAATTATTCACTCTTCAGCTTGAACTTGAAATTCTCTGGGAAAACATCTGGTAGCATACACCATATTTGATCAGTACCCAACTCTATTGGGTTCGACAAGTGCACGAACCATTTGAATAATCGTTGCACCCGCCACATATTATCTCTGCCTTTCCAGAGAGTGCCAATGTGTGCCTTTCTGCATGCATAGCTGTAGGAAGAGTTCGAAATGGATTTATGCGCCGGTTGTAGTGAATCTAGAGGACAAACATTTTCTTTGCTACCTCAACATTGGGAATGTGTCGAACTTCACTACTGATCTCGTCGCATTTTTTCTTCCACATTTCAAGAAAACATTTCCACTCATAATGTCAGTCTTGGAAACGACGGACGGGATCAACATAGACCTTCTAGCATACAATAGTTTCGCGATTTTCGACGTTGGTCTCTTTGGTCTTTTCTGATAGACTTTACGTGAATAACCACCGAGTCGTTTATGGAGGAGAGCTGTCTGATCAGAAGTTGACAAGTTTGCGTTCGGGGCCATCTTGATTTCTTGGCACAAAGTCTTCCAGACTGAGTGTGTGTTGAATCATATCGAATTCATCAGGGTAAAAACTCTCCCCCTCCATGCCCTCTTCAAACAACAATCGCAGGTCTTTCCAGGACGATTATGATCGCAAATTGCACAAACAGATTCATCCACCATAGAATCAGGTTGAAGTCTATCCAAAAACATGATGTTGCCCTACATGGCGGCAATGTCCAAGTAACAAATGAGTGGCTTGTCAAAGCGTCTGGGACTATCGCGCATGATTTCGAGAGCTTTCTGGATCTCTGCTTTAACCTCGTTGTATTTTCAAACTTCATGTTATCTCCCTCGATTACGCAGAATCAGAGTGCGGCGTCAAGTTCTCCAACAAGCTAGTCAATTGCTGCTGACACAATCCTGAAGTCGGTGGCAATAGCATCTCGAAACACGCTTCGAGAGCTTCGACGCGACCGCCGACATAAGTTCTCGAGGCGAGAATATGGCCTTCAGGCATATTCTTATGGGATTCTTCGTGCCTTTTGAGCATGATGATACGCCCTCGATAGGCCTTGACCTGATTAATTTGTCACAGGGAAACAACGGAAGGGCTGATTGACGACACACCAAGAGCAATGTTTCATACAGAGTTCCGCTTCCCCCTTTCACAAAACTTCGATTGGGAGAAATGATACCACAAAGGGAGAGGATGAAAGAATGCACATGTTTCATGCAGAGATAATAAGTGGCCCCGGCATCGAGACGGGGTACTGAGCTAACGTTCGAGGTTGTTCCTTGGCATACCTGAAGGTTAAATATTAATACCTGAATCTAGGACAATAGTTTCACTCACGGTGTCATGAGT
>Ga0153947_1001341_pt1 | contig 11656 bp, 9 predicted proteins | sample TSNJ031MetaG_FD_104697 | JGI IMG/M metagenome (GOLD analysis project Ga0153947, IMG submission 104697) | Attine ant fungus gardens microbial communities from New Jersey, USA - TSNJ031 MetaG | ecosystem: Host-associated > Fungi > Mycelium > Unclassified | place: USA: New Jersey, Wharton State...
CCGAAAGCGATAACTGGGCTTTGATAGGAGCAGCCGAGGCCTATGGACAAAAAGGCGGGCATATCATTACCTCTGCAATTGAACATCATGCAGTGCTGCATACATGTATGTATCTGGAGAGCAAGGGCTATGATGCAACCTATCTCCCTGTGGACGAAGAAGGCATTGTGTCGGTTGCGGCTTTGGAAGAAGCCATACGGCCCGATACGTTCCTGATCAGCATCATGTTTGCCAACAATGAGATAGGAACGATCCAGCCGGTAAGGAAAATCGGTCGGCTGGCAAAGGAGCGGAAAATTCTATTCCATACGGATGCCGTCCAAGCGGTGGGCCATGTTCCCATAGACGTAAACGAGTTGAACATTGATTTGCTTTCCCTGTCGGCGCATAAAATCTATGGTCCCAAGGGCGTAGGGGCGTTATATATCCGCAAAGGCGTAAAACTCAAAAGTTTCGTACACGGCGGGGCGCAGGAGCGAAGCCGTAGGGCGGGAACCGAAAACGTGCCGGGTATTGTTGGCCTTGGACAGGCGATAGAGCTTATCTCGGCGGAAATGGAGGAAGAAAACAAAAGGCTTGCATTCTTAAGGGAAAGGCTCATAGCATCCATGCGTAAGGATGAACTTTTTGACGCAGCCAAAGAGTTTCAGGTTTCGTATGAGCTAATCCTATATGTCCACGATAATGGCAATCTCCCGGTGGTCAATTTCGCGGCCGGCGGCATTGCGACGCCCGCCGACGCGGCGCTCATGATGCAGCTCGGAGCGGAGGGCGTGTTCGTGGGTTCCGGCATATTCAAATCCGGCAATCCCGAAAAACGCGCGGCGGCGATCATCAAGGCCGTCACCAACTACAACGACGCAAAACTGCTCGCAGAGCTTTCCGAAGATCTGGGCGAGGCAATGGTGGGTATCAACGAGCAGGAGATAGAACTGCTCATGGCTGAAAGGGGTAAGTAGGTGAGAATCGGTGTACTCGCCCTTCAGGGTGCTTTTGCAGAGCATATCGCGAAGCTAAACGTGCTGGGCGCAGAAGGCTTTGAGATTAGGCAGCGAAAGGATATCCGCGAGCCGTTAGACGGCTTGATCCTGCCGGGCGGTGAGAGCACCGTCATGGGCAAGCTCCTGCGTGATCTGAACTTGTTTGACCCGCTTCTCTCTCTATTGCGTGAGGGGTTGCCGGTATTCGGCACCTGCGCGGGGCTGCTTTTGCTGGCCGATTCCATCGTCAATGACGGCGCAAGTTGCATTGCGACAATGAGCGTCGCCGCCCGTCGCAATGCCTACGGGCGGCAACTCGGCAGCTTTTCTACAGAGGCGAAGTTTAAGACTCTTGGGAAGATTCCTATGACGTTTATCCGTGCGCCGTATATAGAATCGGTGTTCGGAAACGCTGAGGTTCTCGCGGATGTTGACGGAAAAATTGTAGCTGCACAGCAAGAAAACCAGCTCGTGACGGCGTTTCATCCCGAACTCAACAGCGATCTGTCTGTACATAAATATTTTCTTGAGCTTGTAAAAAACAGCCTGCCCGACAATGAGGGCCGCACAATGATGTTCCGGACTTATAAGTAATTTAAGCGGCTGCTTCAGCTCAGCCGCTTAAACAATTCTATTTGACAACGAAAGATTTTGCTACTTCTGCAGCAGTAGCGGCGTCGGGAGTATATGCGTCTGCGCCGATCGGATCACAAAAGCTCTGTGAATTATACTTTGCCTCCATATATATACCTTGGTAAAATCTTGTGAAAAATTTCATGAAAAAAGGCTGGTATTTTCAATACTCGCCTTGTATAGATGTTTATAGCCTTTTGGATATAATTTGAAACATTTTTGGATGATCTGCCACCGAAGCCAGCACAGTATGGCAATTTCTATATGCTATAATCGTCCGCGCTTCCGCCGTTATAACCGTCAATGATGTCCTGTAAGGTGATGCCGTCCAGATATTCGTTCACAAGCTTGTCCAGGCCCTGCCATACAGGCAGTGTTTTACAAAAGCCGCTTCTCTCGCAGAAATTAGACTCTGTTTCAAGACAGGCGACAGGGCTGAGATTCCCCTCGGTAATCCGGAGGATCTGCCCCACGGTGTATTGGCCGGGCGGCTGCGACAGCATATATCCGCCCTGATAGCCGCGGTTTGTGCGCAGGATGCCGGACTGGTTCAGTATCCCCACAATCTGTTCCAGATACTTTTTGGAGATACCCTGCCTTTCGGCAATGTCTTTGAGCGGGATATAGCCGTCATCTTTATGTTCCGCAAGATCCAGCAGCATGCGTAGCGCGTACCTTCCTTTGGTTGAAATCTTCATGTTTCACCTCTAATTCATACTATTTCTCAGTATATCATAGACAAACTATGCTTTCAAGTAAATAAAAAAGTCTTATTCTATTGACAGGGCGATCTTTTGCCATTATAATCATACTAATACCATAGGTAATATAGACATAATGTGAAAAGGGGCCGCTACTATGAACTTGTGTTTTGCAAAGCCTGCCAGGCATACCGTTAATGGCCGAATGTGACTTATCTAAAATATTAGGCGGTTCATCAATCATCATGAAAGAAGGAATGAAATAATGAGCAATCATAAGAATTATAAGTTTGAAACACTGCAGCTCCATGTCGGGCAGGAGAATCCCGATCCCGTCACCGACGCGAGAGCCGTGCCGATTTACCAGACATCCTCCTATGTTTTCAAGGATTCCGCACAGGCGGCGGGACGTTTTGCCCTGACAGAGAGCGGCAACATCTATACGCGGCTGATGAACCCGACATCCGATGTGTTTGAACAGCGCATCGCAACACTGGAGGGCGGCGTTGCTGCGCTTGCCACGGCGTCGGGCGCCGCCGCAGGGACATACGCGATCCAAAATATCGCAAGGGCGGGGGATCATATTGTTTCCGACAACGCAATTTATGGCGGAACCTACAATCTGTTTGCCCATACCTTTGAGGATTATGGAATTGCAACAACCTTTGTGGACGGCGGAAATCCCGAAAATTTTGAAAAGGCTATCCTTCCCAATACAAAAGCCATTTTTATCGAGAGCCTTGGCAATCCCAACTCCACCATCGTGGATATCGAAGCGGTCGCCAAAATCGCCCACAAAAACGGCATCCCGCTGATTGTGGACAATACGTTCGCCACCCCCTATCTGCTGCGTCCCATTGAGTATGGCGCGGATGTGGTGATCCATTCGGCGACCAAGTTCATCGGCGGCCACGGTACATCCATCGGCGGCGTGATTGTGGACAGCGGCAAATTCGACTGGGCGGGGAACGACAAATTCCCCGGTCTTTCAAAGCCCAATCCCAGTTATCACGGCGTTGTGTTTACCGCTGCTGTCGGTAATTTGGCTTATGTCACCAAAATCCGCACGACTCTGATGAGGGACACGGGTGCGGTGCTCTCCCCATTCCACTCCTTCCTCTTCCTGCAGGGGCTTGAAACGCTTTCCCTGCGCGTCGAGCGGCATGTGGAAAACGCATTAAAGGTAGTGGACTATCTTTCTAAGCATCCGCAGGTCGAAAAAATCAACCATCCGAGGCTTCCGGAACACCGCGACCATGCCCTGTATCAAAAATACTTCCCGAAGGGCGCGGGCTCCATCTTCACCTTTGAGATCAAGGGCGGTGCGGACAAGGCCAAGAGCTTTATAGACCATCTGGAGCTGTTCTCACTCCTGGCAAACGTGGCGGACGTGAAATCTCTTGTGATCCATCCAGCCTCCACCACACACTCGCAGATGAGTGAAAGCGAACTGCTTGCCTCCGGCATCAAGCCTAACACCATCCGTCTGTCCGTTGGCACCGAACATATCGATGACATCATCGGCGACCTGGACAGTGCTTTTCAGTCCGTCAGGTAAGCGGTACATATTTATCAAATAAATGTGTGTCAATGGAGTGCGCTTTAAGGGCCGGTGACGCCATATTCACCGGCCCTTTTTAATATATCAAACGAGACGGCTGTGCCGTTTATGGAAGGATCATCACCTATGTCAATTAAAAACCTGTATCAATCCGGGCGTCCGGTTGTCTCCTTCGAGGTGTTTCCGCCGAAAAAGGACGCCAATATAGAAAGTATTTATGAAGCGATTGGGCATATTTCCGCGTTTTCTCCCGATTTCATCAGTGTAACATACGGCGCAGGAGGTTCCAGCAACGTAAACAAAACTGCGGAAATCGCTTCTTTTATCCTGCAAAAGTATGGAGTTCCGGCTCTTGCGCATCTGACCTGCGTCGGCGCCGATAAAGAAAGAATCCGTCAGACGCTTGACGAGATGTACGCAAAAGGAATCCGTGATACGCTTGCCCTGCGCGGCGACCTGCCTGAGCGCGGAACGCCGGATGACGGTTTTCAATATGCCGAGGAACTCATTCGGGAAATTCGCGGCCGCGGGGATTTTTGCATCGGCGCCGCCTGCTATCCGGAGGGGCATATCGATTGCTTCGACCTAGATATTGACATCCGCCGCCTTCGCCGGAAGCAGGAGGCGGGCGCGGATTTTCTCATCACGCAGCTCTTTTTCGATAACGACGCCTTTTTTCGATTTATGGAAAGAGCCAGAAAGGGCGGGGTCACACTGCCAATATCGGCTGGCGTTATGCCGATATTGGGGCGCAGCCAGATCGAGCGGATGATCTTCCTATGCGGCGCTTCGTTTCCCTCCGCTATCATCAAGCTATTGCATAAATACGAAAAGAATCCGGATGACCTGCGCAAAGCGGGAATCGAACACGTGGCAAAGCAGCTTGAAGGATTGCTGAAGCAGGGCGCCGAGGGCGTGCATATCTATACGATGAACAAACCGGACATCGCAGAGTATTGCATGAAACATATCGGAAGGGTATAGCGATGGAAAATGCAAAAGCGGAGGTGCTTCGCTATCTGGGATATTGCGGTCAGGCGTTATCGCCCGAGCTTGATGTTATGATAGAGGAATGTATGCAAAGCATGCGCGAGGCCGTAACCCCCTTTCAAACACGGATGACGTTTTGCATTTGTTCCCGGACAGACGGAATCCGTCTCGACAATACCGGGATCGTCTTGGGCGGGAAGGATATTTGCCGTCATCTGGCTGGATGCGGTCAGGTTGTCTTGTTGGCGGCGACCCTTGGGGCCGCGGCGGACAGCCTGATCCGCCATTGGGAAAGGTTGGACATCACACGGTCGCTGGTACTCGATGCCTGCGCAACGCAATACATTGAACAATGCTGCGATGAATTGGAAGAACAGGTAAAACAGGAAGAGAGTGAATGCGGTCTTGCGATTACTTCCCGCTTCAGCCCCGGCTATGGAGACCTCCCATTGGACACGCAACCGAAGCTACTGGCGGTATTGGACGCCGGCAGGAGGATCGGGCTGACCTGTACGGAGCGCTTTATCCTGATCCCGCGCAAATCCGTTACGGCAGTAATCGGACTGGGGGAAAATCCGCACAAAAGGCCGGATGACTGTGACAGCTGTCCGCTGAAGCATACATGCAGCTTCACGAAAGGAAAAAGAAATTATGGATATACGGAAATTGATACGGAACAGAATCATGTTCTTTGACGGGGCTATGGGCACTATGCTCCAACAGCACGGGTTAACGCCAGGAGCGTTGCCCGAACTATATAATCTTACCCATCCGGATATTGTTATTGATATCCACCGGGCGTATGTGCAAGCGGGAGCCGACATCGTCACAACGAACACCTTTCAGGCTCATGAGCTGAAGCTCAGCGGCGAGCACAGTGTGGAAGCCGTTGTACGTGCGGGCGTCCGCTGCGCCCGGGAGTCGGGCGCGCGGTTTGTCGCGCTGGACGTTGGGCCGCTCGGACAGCTTCTGGAGCCGATGGGGACCGTCAGCTTTGAGCGGGCATATGAAATATTCCGTAGGCAGATGGCTGCCGGTGAAAAAGCCGGGGCGGATCTCATCGTCATTGAGACCATTTCCGACCTCTACGAGGCAAAGGCCGCCATTCTCGCCGCGAAGGAGAACACCAATCTGCCGGTCATCTGCTCCATGACGTTCCAAGAGGACGGGCGCACCTTTGTGGGCTGCGACCCGCTCACCGCGGTCGTGACTTTGCAGGATCTCGGCGTGGATGCACTCGGCGTCAACTGTTCACTCGGCCCTGAATCCCTGAAACCCGTCATTGATATGATGCTAAAATATTCTCGGTTGCCGGTGATTTTGCAGGCGAACGCGGGGCTGCCGGTGATTCAAAACGGACAGACCGTCTATGATCTGGGGCCGGAAACTTACGCCGAACAGGTCATGGAGATGGTGCGACAGGGCGTGCGCCTCGTGGGCGGCTGCTGCGGCACGACGCCGGAATATATCCGCCTGCTCAAAGAGAAGATTGGAAATATGAGTCCGGTATATACGAATCCCATTCGCGTCACCGCCTGTACCTCCGGTACTCAGACGGTGATATTGGACGACAGGATCACTGAGATCGGGGAGCGGCTGAACCCCACCGGCAAAAAAGCCATGCAGCGGGCGTTACGGACCGGAGATATTGATTTTTTGCTTGATGAAGCAATCGCGCAGGTGCAGGCCGGGGCACAGGTACTAGACGTCAATGTCGGACTTCCGGATATCGACGAGCCCGCGACGATCAGCAAAGCAGTCCGTGAAATTCAGTCTGTAACCCGCGCACCGCTTCAAATTGACAGTTCCGATCCCGCCGCGATTGAAGCTGGCATCCGCATTTATAATGGGAAACCGATCATCAATTCGGTCAACGGAAAAAAGGAGGTTATGGACAGCATCTTCCCACTGGCAAAAAAATACGGCGCGCTTGTCGTTGGGCTTACTTTGGACGAAAGCGGCATACCGACCACGGCGCAGGGCCGATGTGAAATCGCCAGGCGCATACGGGACACGGCCATATCCTATGGTATCCCGGAGGAAAACCTGCTCATCGACTGCCTTGTCCTCACCGCTTCAGCACAGCAAGCGCAGGTGAAGGAGACGCTGGCCGCGATCCGTATGGTGGGGTCGGAGCTTGGTATGAAAACGGTGTTGGGAATCAGCAATGTGTCATTCGGCCTTCCCGACCGCGAACTGCTCAATTCCACTTTCCTCGCATCGGCTCTCGGCGCTGGGCTGGACGCTGCGATCATAAACCCATATTCCAAACGCTGCTGCGAGGTGCTGGACGCCAGCCGTGTGCTGAATGATGAGGATAGGAACGCCGTCAACTATATCGCCAGACATACAGGGGAAACGGTGATAACAGCCGCTCCCGCCAAAACAGATTTGTCGCTTGCCGAAATCATTGAACGGGGGCTCAAGGATCAGTCGGCGGGCGCTGTGGAAAGGCTACTTGAAAATACCACGCCACTTGATATTATCGACAGGGAGTTTATCCCAGCGCTGGATCGTGTGGGGAAACGGTTCGAATCCGCAAAAATTTTCCTTCCTCAGCTCATGCTCTCGGCGCAGGCGGTGCAGAACGGTTTTGCCGTTATCAGCAGCCGGATGCGAGAGAGTGGACAACAGCGCATGACAAAAGGAAAAATCCTGCTGGCAACGGTTCATGGGGATATCCATGACATTGGAAAAAACATCGTGAAGATGCTGCTTGAAAACTATGGTTACGAGGTAGTGGATCTCGGCAAGGATGTGCCGCCCGAAGCGGTTGTGGACGCCATCCGTGAAAACGATATCCGGCTTGCCGGCCTCAGCGCGCTTATGACCACCACGGTCAAAAGCATGAAGGATACGATTGCCGCGGCTCGTAAGTCGGGACTCGGCTGCACGTTCTTTGTCGGTGGCGCGGTTTTAACCCAGGAATACGCCTCATACGTGGGTGCGGACTACTACGCCGGGGACGCGATGGAAAGCGTGGCCATCGCCAACCGCTTTTTTGCCGCAAACGCCTAAGCGGGCTGTGCGGCTCACAAAGGAAAGGATGCGGACAAAATGCGGGATAAGGCACTGATTGCTATGAGCGGCGGCGTGGACAGCTCGGTGGCGGCTTTCCTCATGCTCAAAAAGGAGTTTGACTGTACGGGCGCCATGATGAAGCTTTATGCAGACGAACATGCTGAAGGCATCCGTAATAATGGATGCTGCTCACTTTCGGACGCCGAAGACGCACGCGCCGTGGCGTTTTCCCTGGGCATCCCATTTTATGTATTCAACTTTACCGAATGTTTCACCGAAAAGGTCATCCGGCGTTCTATGCCCGCACCGGTGTATGTCTGCTCCATCTGCTCGGAAAATAACAGCGTGGTTGTGGGAACGGAACATGAACTTTACTCCAAAACGCTGACCGCCAATGACATCAACCTGATTCCGGTTGAAAAGCTTGATACGCCGATAAAGGCCAAAGCAAAAATCCGCTACAGGCAGCCGGAACAGCCTGTGACTGTGCGCCAGATTGACCCCGACACGCTTCATCTTACGTTTGAAACCCCGCAGAGGGCGATCACGAAGGGACAAGCCGTTGTCCTGTATGACGGCGACATTGTAATCGGCGGCGGAACGATTGTGTAAGCGGAAAACCGATAAATGTTTTCAAGGATGGGACCCGAGTGAAGGAGGTCAATTCGGAAATGGAAGTAGAAGTAAAAACAAAGCAGCTTAAAATCGGCGGTATGACCTGCATAAGCTGTCAAAATAAAATTGAAAGAAAACTGCGCAACATCGCAGGCGTTAAAAGCGTTAAGGTGAGTTACAGTGCGGGAACCGCTGAAATTACATACGATACCGAAATTATTTCCTTGAAAGGCATATACGCTGTAATTGAAAAGTTGGATTATCAGGTGCTGATGGGTAACGAAAAGCAGGAATCGAATATCATCCGTGTCATTGGGATTCTGGTGATTATCGTTTCGCTGTATGTACTGTTACAGCAGTTCGGTGTTTTGAATCTGCTTGTGCCGAGCCAACTGGCCGACACCAAAATGGGATACGGAATGCTGTTCGTCCTCGGTCTGATTACATCAATTCATTGTGTAGCGATGTGCGGCGGTATCAACCTTTCCCAATGCATGCCACAGGACGAAGCACCTGCCGAAAAACAAAGCCGTATGTCTACGTTCGTTCCGGCTTTCCTCTATAATCTTGGACGGATAATCTCCTACACAGTTATTGGTTTTATCTTGGGTTTTGTGGGCTTGCTGTTTCAGATTTTCTGATTCATGCTCCATCAGGTAATCCAAAATGCCGACCTGCTTCGCGCGGTCGATCTGTTCCTCCGTCACCCACGGCATGGTCGCTCACGCGCCCGACGTTTTGCTTTTCGCGCTATGGTCATTACACGCGCCCCCTTTCTTCCTGCTGCCTTTTCAAATCTTCTTTATTCGGTTTTCTGATCGGTTTTTTCGTCTGATATGCCCATCGCGTCCGCCACGCGATAAAGCGGCCGCAGGTCTATTTTCATCTCGCCCTCCGGCGTATCAAACCGCTTATTCGCCAGATACCCAAGCCGCATATCGCGCAAATAAGGGTTTGGCGGCTTCGGCTCTCTGGCCGGGATAACGACAATATCGTCACGCGGTATCTTGACGGCGGGCGGCTCCGCGCCGTTCTCCAGAACATCAAAGAATTGATCTTCTGTGAGGATGGCTAACATGCCTTTGTCTTGAAGCTCCTGCGCCTTTTTATACAGCTTCGTGTTTTCCGCGCCATACTTCCCAGCATAATGTTTGCGAGGGTAACGGGTAAATCGTCCGGCTTTGGAAAGCCGAGGCTGATGGTGAGCGACGCTTGCGTTCGTTTTACCTGTTCCCCCTTTTTGATTTGATAGACAGATCACGGTTGCCATTTTGACACCTCCACATTGTAGACAGGGCAGGCAGAAAATGAAGATGTACTCAAATCTACCCTCCCATTTGATGATATTTGCCTGAAAACGGACAGATAAAAATAGGACTATAACCGGCGAAACCCTTTTGTAATAAGGAATTTCTCGAAAAGAAAGGGTTGCGGCATATCCGTTTTCACGATCTCAGGCATAGCTGCGCCAGCCTGTTAATGGCTAAGAAAGTGGATCTTCGGCGGATACAGGAGTGGTTGGGGCACAGCGACATTACAACCACATCCAAACTTTACATCCATATGGCCTATGCAGACAAGGAGGAATCCGCCGCAGTGCTCAATGACAGCCTTTCGATGGGTTATCAGAGCAGTAATTTGACCGCCGGGGCGGTTTGAGACGGCTCACCAGGCGGATTTAAGGGCGGCGTCAGTTCTACGTTTTGTTCTACGATTCGGCCTCTATCGACCTTAGAATACAAAAATCGGCTGTCTATTATCACCAAAAACTGATGAAACAAACAGCCGATTTTCTCAAATTTGGTGCGGATAAGAGGACTTGAACCTCCACGAAGTTGCCTTCACTAGAACCTGAATCTAGCGCGTCTGCCGATTCCGCCATATCCGCATATTTATGTTTTCGATACAGTACCGTAGAATTCGTAGAACTGCACTGCTTAATTCTGACTACAACTTAAGGGGTAAACGACCATCAAACTTTGTTTGAGCGTCGATTTTATCCTCACCCGAAAGGGGGAGGGTAAAATCGACCAAATTTGGCTGGCACAGAAGATAAGGTAATGCATCGGCCAATTGCGGTTCGAAAGCTGGCAATGCTGGAACTTGGATGTTGCGCGTCTGCCAGTGATAAATTTGATTTTTCACGTACATGGCGTGACCTGAATCTAGCGCGTCTGCCGATTCCGCCATAGCCGCGAATCTATAAATTACGAGCAATCTACTCGAAATTTATCTTTATAAAATTGATGAGGAACAACGCATGGTACTCCTACACTAAGGTGGCGTTAGCTAAATCTGGAGCATCTGCCAACTTAGCCACCGTAAATTCATTTTCGACAACGTAAATTATTTTACCATATAGCATACTGTTTGTCAACAACAAAAAACAAAAGCTCCACGCTCTACGCATGAAAGAGGTTTTCAAGCGAAAGCTAAGGGGATCGAATTTTGAACCCTTGTGAGGCTGATTACAGCTCCGTGTAAATGGTAATAATCTCCACAGGAAGAGTTCTCTCAGAAACCTGACGGATAAAAAAACAAAGAAGCATACAGAAAGAGCAAGACGACAGGCAAGGTATAAAACGTATGGCAAATAAGCCCGCGAAGAGGTGAGCGAGAAAGATAGAAGGCGAGGAACCGAGCTCTTTGTTGTAATAGGAAATCGAATTCCACGATATAGCTGCTCCATTCTAAGCCGGTTGTCGTAGCAATCAAGCAGGATTAGCTGATGGCGCTGATGAATCCGCCCTCGCCCTGGAGGACCAAGGCCCAGGTGTGAATGGAGAGCGCCCGGATGAAGCAGCTGATGAAAGTGCGGATTTGCTCGAACCAGGCGGCCCTCTGCCGGAGGGTACAGGAGAAAAGGAATTAGACCCGGAGCCCGGGCTTGATTCTTCCTTTGAGCCGGAGCCCGATTCGCCGGGAGAACCGGAACCGGCGCCCGCCACACGGCGCTTCCGCTTCCCGCCGCCCCGCCACGGTTGACGCCATCGAAACTGGTGGAGAAGCGCTCCCCCGGGTGGTTTTTTACGTTGGCACCGTGAAGGTTCTGATCCCGTTCAATCAGATGGGATTTGACCTGGACCCGGAAACCATCACACAGCGCGAAGCGCGGCTGCTCATCGACTCCATGCTGAGCGCGAAGATCGACTACA
>Ga0153947_1001348_pt1 | contig 11611 bp, 10 predicted proteins | sample TSNJ031MetaG_FD_104697 | JGI IMG/M metagenome (GOLD analysis project Ga0153947, IMG submission 104697) | Attine ant fungus gardens microbial communities from New Jersey, USA - TSNJ031 MetaG | ecosystem: Host-associated > Fungi > Mycelium > Unclassified | place: USA: New Jersey, Wharton State...
CTATTTTCCGCCCAGCGTTGTCATCCTCCTTGCCGGGCGACAGCCCGCCTGCGTCGTCTTCCTAGCTGGTCGAAAAATATCCTCGCAATTTATTATCACTTTTTAATCAGTGTTCAGTATAAATAAGGCAGGTGATATTCCATGCATCCAAAAATACGAATGATAAGCGTGGCTGCGGCGTTGATCCTCCCTCTGGCAGCGGGCTGTGGTCTACAGAGCGATGCGCCTGACTCTTTTGGCCAGGATGTGTCCGTGGAAGAAAACGCCGAAGTGGAAACGCCTCGCCCTGCCGTGGACGGTGAGCGGCTTTACAGCATCCCGCTTGGAGAAGCTTGGGTTTCCGATAAGAGCTGGATTGTTGACAGCGACGGGAACGAGGTGCGGAGGGACGACGTGCCGGAATACATCGAGCTGACCGACCTTGCCACCGGCGAGCCCCGTTACCAATATCTGAGGCGATATGAAGACACCGGCAGGCGCGACGAATGGGGCAATCCGGCAGTCAGGACGTTTTGCTCTCTTTACGATATGGAGGGCAACCAACTCATCGATTGGGAGGAGAAGGATTACCTGTCCGCTTTCGGCGAGTATATCATACGGCAGGATCAGCGGGACATGATGATGGAGATGTTGGAGCTTCCCGAAGATTATCGCACGGCGCTTTTCCATGTGCCCACCGGCACGGAACAATACGAGGGCGTCTTTGCCGTCGTGAAGCTGAATGAAGACGCTTTCCTGCTCTGCGACGGCTGGCGCACACCGCAGGGCGTGGTGAACGCGGCGGGGGAGGCGCTCTCCGGATTCCCGCCGCCAAAAACCTATTACAGCGCTTATGCCTGGAACGGTTACTTTACCGCATCCCTGGTGCATCCCTATGAACAGAGAAAGAATGAGATGGAATACATCATGGACCGCAACTTCCGGGAGATATTCGCCGCCCAATGGATGAGCGGCGTCTACGGTAACCTGAAAGGCGACTGCCTCGCGTACCGCAATGGCGGGGAGTATGGAATCTTTCACCCGGAGGACGGTATCCTGTTTACGACTGATGGGGCGTCAATTGAGTATTATGACGGTGAGCTCGCCGTCGTGCAGACCGGATCGTTTCGCTCAGAGAACGATCCCATCAACGCCTCACTGGTCACGGTGGAGGGCAAAGAGATCGCAGGCGGCTTCTCCTGGCTGGTCCCGGCTCAAACCCATTACGACGAGGAGCCAGCCGGGAAGTTTCTGGGCATCACCGATGGAAAGGCCGTGATGATCGACCGGGCGGGAAGTGAGCTCGCCTCGGTGGAGCTTCCGGGAGCGCGTTCCTTGAATGTACTGGGGGAAGACCTCTACACCTACTATGTAGAGGATGATGATCGTTATGGAGACGGTCTGCTGGGACCGAATCTGGAGGTGATGATCCCCGCGGGCCGCTACACCAGTTTCGAGATCGTATCCGATTACAAGACGGATTACAGCGAATGGGGCGTCAATATGGAAAACTTCCTGCTGCAGGCGAGCAAGGAGCTTGGAACCGACGAGCCCGGCCACAGCATCTACCGCACGGACATATTGGATCATGCCGGCAAGGTAATCGTAGATAACATTACTGCGGTCTACGATGTGGGTCCCGGCCGCATTGCCCTGAGACGCGGCTTTGATGTGGGCCTCATGGCTTGGGACGGCAGCTGGATCGTAAAACGGCGATTTTTTACCGGTTTCGGCGATGATTAGGGCGTGTTTGAAAATTCGCTTTGAAAGGCAAAATATGGGCATTTTGACGACGAATTGGGATTTTCAAGCACGCCCTAACGGGAGGATAACAGAATGATTGGAAAACGAATTATCTTTTTTATGACAGCGATGCTATTGACGCTTACAGCCTGTGGCGGCGCCGGCAACAATCCGCCTGCAAGCGAGGTGCCAACCGAAACCAGTTCCGGCGTTTCTGTCATTGTACCGGCCGGCATAAACGCGGACAATTATCCCCGTGTGGACGGTTCTACCGCCAACATGCCGCTGATGGCGAAGCTGTACAGCGAAATATGCGGTGTGCCGCTGGAGGAGGCCGAAACGCTGGTACAGGCAAGCGGCGGCACCGGCGCCGTATGGCGCAACATGATGTACGAGGGGGCCGACCTGCTGTTGGTGTACGAGGCGCCGGAGAACATCAAGGCAGAAATGGAGGAAATGGGCATTCTCGACCAGCTTGAGATCGTCCCCATCGGACGAGACGGCCTTGTGTTCCTCGTCAATTCCCAGAACACCGTTAACAGCCTTACCCGGGAACAATTGATAGGCATCTATACCGGCAGCCTCACCGACTGGTCGGATGTAGGCGGAGAGAGCGGCCCCATCGCGGCTTTTCAACGCAATCTGGAGAGCGGCAGCCAGACATTGTTCCTGGGCCTGCTGATGAAAGGCATCCAGCCAATGGAACCTCCCAGCGAACTGCGGCCTGCCGGGATGGGCGCACTAATCGACGCCGTCGCGGAATACGATGGTTCCGGTGGTGCAATTGGCTTCTCGGTTTACTATTACGCCAATCTGATGTATGAAAACCCGAATCTCAAGCTTTTGGCGGCGGATGGCGTGGAGCCTTCCACCCAAAGCATTGGGGATGGCAGCTATCCCTTGATCAATGACTTTTACGCGGTTATCCGCAAGAACGAGCCGGAAAACAGCCCCGCTCGTATTCTGCGTGATTGGCTGCTGACCGACGAGGGCAGGCAGCTACTCGTTGACACGAATTATGTGCCCATTACCCGAACCTGATCTGAAGCGAGATCGAGCGAAATGCTGGGTATTTTTATATTTAGTTTTCTTCATTATAGCAATTCAACTTCAAAATAATAGTATTTTAAAGTTGATTCACTATATCAACATTTTACGCAGATTTTACACGCAGCCTTAGTTGGCTTATATATTTCTCCAATACTATTTGTATGTAATACTAAAAGCAAATAAAAATGGAGGAATAATTCATGAAGAAATTAATGAGTATCATGCTTTTGCTGGCAATGGCGCTTTCCATATTGACAGGATGCGCGAATAGCGGTTCGCCCTCAGCGGCGGCCTCATCATTTGACACAGCAAAGTCCATCAGCGTTGTGTCGCGTGAGGATGGCTCCGGCACACGCGGCGCGTTTATTGAGCTTTTCGGAGTTGAAGTGAAGGGCGACGACGGCAGTAAAAAGGATATGACGACAAAAGAGGCGATCATCGCAAACCAAACCAGCGTTGTTATGACGAATGTTGCCGGGGATAAATATGCCATTGGTTACATATCGTTAGGTTCGCTGGGCGATACGGTCAAGGCAGTCCAGATCCAAGGAGTTGAGGCCACCGCCGACTATGTGAAAAACGGTACATACCCCATTGCACGCCCCTTTAACATTGCAACCAAGGGCGAGCCTACGGGATTGGCGAAAGATTTCGTAGACTTTATTCTGTCGGCTGAGGGTCAAGACGTTGTCGCAAAAAGCTATATCGCTGTCGCCGACAACGCCCCCGCCTACGCGGGAGATAAACCGTCCGGCAAGATTGTAGTGGCGGGTTCTTCCTCCGTAACCCCCATCATGGAAAAGCTCAAGGAAGCGTATCTGGCAGTCAATCCGGACGCCACCATTGAAATTCAAGAGAGTGATTCGTCCGCCGGTATGACGGCTGCTATCGACGGAACATGCGATATCGGCATGGCCAGCCGCGAATTGAAGGACAGCGAGCTGGAACAGCTTACTCCAACGCAGATTGCCGTTGACGGCATCGCCGTTATCGTACACAACGACAATCCCCTGGCAAATCTTACCAAGGAGCAGGTGCGGTCGATTTACACGGGCGAAACGCAAAAGTGGAGCGAAGTGAGTAAATGAACAGGCTGAAGGAGAAAACAATGAGCGCCGTGTTTTTACTATCGGCGCTCACCTCTATACTGGCCGTGGGGCTTATCTGCCTGTTCCTGCTGGTAAACGGTATACCGGCCATGCAGAAAATCGGGTTGTTCAACTTCCTGCTGGGAAGGGATTGGTCACCGGCGGACACACCCGCCGCGTTTGGAATCCTTCCGATGATACTCGGAAGCCTGTATGTCACGGCGGGAGCAATACTGATTGGCGTACCCATCGGAATCCTGACCGCCGTTTTTCTGGCGAGGGTATGCCCCAAAAGGCTGTATAAAGCGGTCAAGCCGGGCGTCGAGCTGCTTGCCGGAATCCCGTCTGTGGTATACGGTTTCTTCGGTATGGCGGCCATTGTGCCGCTTACCGGCAACAGCATATTGTCCGCCTGTATTCTGCTGGGCATCATGATTTTACCCACCATCATCGGTGTCGCTGAAAGTGCTGTACGCGCCGTGCCGGAACAGTATTATGAGGGGGCGCTGGCGCTGGGCGCGGGGCATTACAGGAGCGTGTTTCGCGTGCTGCTCCCCGCCGCGAAGTCGGGCGTGCTTGCCGCCGTTGTGTTGGGCGTGGGGCGGGCTATCGGCGAAACAATGGCGGTAATCATGGTCGCGGGCAATCAGGCCCGTATACCCGTGTCGCTGCTCAGAGGCGTCCGCACGCTCACAGCGAATATCGTGCTGGAGATGGGATACGCCGCCGAGCTGCACCGTGAAGCGCTTGTCGCGACGGGCGTGGTATTGTTTGTGTTTATCTTGATAATAAATCTGAGCTTTTCCGCTCTCAAAAGGAGGGCGAAATGATGAGAAGAAAAAACGTCTCCGAACACTTTATGGCTTTGATTATATGGGCGGCGGCGGGAATAACACTCTGCACGTTACTGTTTCTTGTGGGCTTTATTCTTGTAAAGGGTATTCCACACTTAAAGCCTTCGCTGTTCTCGCTTACCTATAACAGCGAAAACGTGTCGCTTATGCCCGCGCTGATTTCCACGGTGATTATGACGCTGATGGCGCTGATTATCGCCGTACCGCTGGGCGTTTTTGCGGCGATTTACCTCACGGAGTATGCCCGGCGCGGCAACAAGGCCGTCGGCCTCGTGCGCGTGACGACCGAAACCCTTTCCGGCATCCCGTCCATTGTATACGGCTTGTTTGGTTTATTGTTCTTCGTGACGGCATTGGGCTGGGGCTTTTCCATGCTGGCCGGAGCCTTCACATTGTCCATCATGATATTGCCGCTGATAATGCGTTCCAGCGAGGAAGCGCTCAAAGCCGTTCCCGACACCTATCGCGAAGGGGCGTTCGGGCTGGGCGCGGGTAAGCTCCGCACGGTTTTCAGAATCGTTCTGCCCAGCGCCATGCCCGGGATTCTGGCGGGCGTTATACTCGCAATCGGGCGCATCGTGGGCGAAACGGCGGCGCTTATCTACACGGCGGGGACAGTGGCGCAGATTCCGGTCGGCCCAATGCAATCCGCGCGGACGCTATCGGTGCATATGTACGCGCTCTCACGCGAAGGGCTGCACATGGACGAAGGCTACGCCACGGCAGTTGTGCTGCTGGCAGTGGTCGTTTTGATTAACGCCGTATCAGTGCGTATCGCCAAGAAGATTGGGGGCAAGGCATGACTTGTTTTGATATAAGGAATTTGAATTTATACTATCATAGCTTTCAAGCCCTCCGAAATATTGATATGGACATAGAGACCGGAAAAATTACCGCGCTGATTGGGCCGTCCGGCTGCGGGAAATCAACGCTGCTCAAAACGCTCAACCGCATGAACGATCTTGTGGAGGGGTGCAGAATTACCGGCAATGTAAAGCTGTTTGGCGAGGACATTTACGGGAATGTAGATATAAACGCGCTGCGCAAGCGCGTGGGTATGGTGTTTCAAAAACCGAATCCCTTTCCTATGAGCGTGTATGACAACATCGCCTTTGGCCCACGGACGCATGGAATCAAATCAAGATACGAACTGGATAAAATTGTGGAAGAATCCCTGCGCGGTGCGGCCATTTGGGATGAAGTCAAGGACAGGCTAAAAAAATCCGCGCTCGGTCTTTCGGGAGGACAGCAGCAAAGGCTCTGCATCGCGCGGGCTTTGGCGGTTTCGCCGGAGATATTATTGATGGACGAACCGACCAGCGCCCTCGACCCAATTTCCACCGGTAAAATTGAGGAATTATTACTGACTCTGCGGAAGAAATATAGTATAATCATAGTGACGCATAACATGCAGCAGGCCACCAGAATCAGCGACAAAACAGCATTTTTCCTTCTTGGCGAGGTTATCGAATACGGCGATACCGAAGCCATGTTTGCCCTGCCGCAAGACAAGCGGACAGAGGACTATATCACAGGGAGGTTCGGATGATGCGCAGCCGTTTTGATGAACAACTGACTGGGCTTAATAATAATCTGATTGAAATGGGCGCGCTTATCGAAAGCGCCATCGCAAAAGCGACAAAGGCGCTTGGGGAACGCGACGTGGACGCGGCCCAAAAAATTATAGCGGACGATGGTATAATAGACGAAAAGGAAAAGGAAATCGAAAGCCTGTGCCTAAAGCTACTCCTGCACCAGCAGCCCGTGGCGCGGGACTTGCGGCAAATTTCGACTGCCCTTAAAATGATAACAGATATGGAGCGCATCGGCGATCAGGCCGCCGATATTTCGGAGCTTTGTGCATATTTGGATGGGCAGGAATTTATCAAAAGGCTGGAACACATACCGCAAATGGCCGAGGCGACAATCAAGATGGTTACGGACAGCATCGACGCTTTTGTAAACAAGGATTTGAAACTGGCGCATTCGGTTATCGGCTATGACGATGTAGTGGACGATTTATATGTGTCTATCAAGCAGGATTTAATCGGACTGATCCATGAGGATGTGGGCAACGGAGAGCAGGCGTTTGATTTGCTGCAAATCGCCAAATATTACGAACGCATCGGCGACCATGCCGTGAACATAGCGGAATGGGTTATCTTTTCCATCACGGGGAAACACAAGGAAAAGCAGGTGCTGTAAGGGGGAAGGAAACATGCAAAAAATATTTATCGTGGAGGACGACGACAGCATCCGGGACATGATTTTATACGCCTTGCCGTCTGCCGGATTTGAGGCCGAGGGCTTCGCGGACGGCGAGGCGTTCTATGCCGGATTGCGTAAGGGCCTCCCTTCCCTTGTGCTTTTGGACATCATGCTTCCCGGCGAGGACGGCATTTCCATTCTGAAAAAGCTCAGATCTTCGGGAAAGCAAAAGCCTGTCCCCGTTATCATGCTTACGGCGAAAGGCTCGGAGCTTGACCGCATCAAGGGGCTTGATTTAGGCGCGGATGATTACATTACCAAGCCTTTTTCCGTGATGGAGGTCATTTCGCGCGTAAAAGCGGTACTCCGCAGAAGCGAAGGCGTCCCGGAAAAGCCGGACGAAATCAGAATCGGCGATGTCACATTATATAACGGCAGGCGCGTTGTATTCGTGGGAGCTGAAGAAGTACGCCTTACCTACAAAGAATTTGAACTGCTTTACTATTTGATGATCAACGAGGGCATCGTTTTGAGCCGCAACAAGCTGCTCGAACAGGTGTGGGGATTCGATTACGACGGCGAAAGCCGCACGGTGGATATGCACGTTAAATCTCTGCGGCAAAAGCTGGGTGAAAGCGGCAACCTGATTAAAACTGTGCGGAATGTCGGCTATAAGATTGGGGGTTAGCGTTTGAAAAAGCGTATTTTTCTTAACATGATCCTGCTGACCACAGCCAGCCTTGTAGTGATATCGGCGGCGCTTTGCTTCGTATTTTACCATCAATTTTCATCGACGGCAATAGAAACCCTCCGCAACAGGGCGGAAACCTTTGCGGACAATTCCTCGCAAACGGCAATTGAGGCCCTTGGCATTACCAAAAGCTCCGATATGCGCGTTACTGTTATTATGCCCGATGGAACGGTCGTGTTTGATAACACAGCGCAAGCGGAAAGCTTGCCGAACCATCTTGACAGGGAGGAAATTCGCGACGCGCTTGAAATCGGTTTCGGCCAAAGCATACGTTTTTCCGATACCTTGCAGAAGGAAACGGTTTATTACGCGGTCAGGCTGACGGACGGTTATGTGCTGCGCGTGGCGAAAACCTCAAGCAGTATATTCGGCGTATTTACCGGAACATTGCCGATTGTGGCGGGCGTTGTGCTGGTCATGGTCATCGCCGGTTATTTACTGGCGGGAAGCCTTACGAAAAGGATTGTGGCCCCCATAAACGAGGTCAATCTTGCGTTGGAGCTGACCGCCCCCTATGATGAGCTTGCTCCGTTTATCAGGACAATCGCACAGCAGCGCGAGCATATCGCACGGCAGCTCTCCGATCTGCGAAACCGCTCGGATACAATCAACGCGATTATGGACAACATAAACGAGGGTATTCTACTCACAAATAAGCAAGGTATCGTCCTGTCGGCCAATAAGAGCGTTTTGCGGATATTTGAGAAGGATTCCCCGGTGGACGGGAAGAACATTTTGGAATTTTTGCGTGACGTGAGCTTTTCCGGGCATGTGCGCGCCGCGCTTGACGGCAAGCATGGAGAAATGGGTATGGAGCGCGTTGGCAGGACATACCGGGTGTATTTCAGCCATGTCAGCGGCGGCGGCGCGATTATTCTATTTTTGGATATAACCGAAAAATCGAAATCCGAAAAATTGCGGCGCGAGTTTTCGGCTAATGTTTCCCACGAGCTTAAAACGCCGCTTACATCTATATACGGCAACGCCGAAATGCTGCAAAACGGCATGGTAAAGGAAAATGATAAACAAGCGTTTTATGGACAGATAAAGGATGAAGCCGGGCGGCTGATCGCACTCATTGAGGACATTCTGATGATTTCCAGGCTGGACGAGGGCGGCGGGCAGGAGTTGTTCGAGGATGTGGAATTGGCCGCCGTCGCCGCCGAAACCGTCGAAGCATTATCGCAAAAAGCGGCGGATAATCAAGTTGCCGTACGGATTTCCGGCGAAAGCATACGCATGAAAGCGAACCGTTCCCTGATGTATGAAATGTTCTATAACCTGATAGACAACGCGATAAAGTACAACAAACCGGGCGGAGCCGTTCATGTTGATATTATCAACAGGGATAACCAGATAAAAATAAACGTGGCGGACACAGGCATCGGCATCCCAAAAGAAGCGCAAAGCCGCGTTTTTGAGCGGTTCTACCGCGTGGATAAATCCCGCTCCAAAAAGACGGGCGGCACGGGGCTGGGACTGGCGATTGTCAAGCATATCGTTATGGTGCATGACGGGAAGATAGAACTGCAAAGCCGACAGGACAAAGGAACGACTGTTGTGGTGTTGTTTTCTTCCGATTACTAAACAAATAATTCCGAAATGCAATGTAAAGAAGCTCATCGGTGTATAAAGGCACCGATGAGCTTTGCGTGGTAAAATTATGTAGTTAGGACAGATGAATATGATAAATATAGTTTTTCTCGGTTTAGTCAGCTTTTTCACTGACCTAAGTACCGAAATGGTATACCCGCTTATCCCTCTGTATCTCACATCGGCGTTTGGGGCAACTCCTGCTATTGTGGGTGTTATTGAGGGGATTGCCGAAAGCCTTGCCAGCTTGCTAAAGGTTTTCAGCGGCTACCTGTCCGATAAGTTTCAAAACAAAAAGCTGATTGCTTTTACAGGGTATGCCACAAGCCTTTTTTACAAGCTGGCGCTGCTCTTGGCAGGGTCCTGGGCCGGCATATTGGCGGCAAGAGTCATCGACCGCTTCGGCAAAGGGATTCGGACGGCTCCCCGTGACGTGCTGGTCAGCGAAAGCGCCGAAAAAAACAGCATGGGGAAGTCGTTTGGACTACATAAGGCTTTGGATATGGCCGGGGCCGCAATGGGCATACTACTTACTTACTTTTTGCTTCGGGGAAGCGACGGAAATTTTGGTTACAAAAAGATATTTATGATCTCCGCTATCCCCGCTATATTAGGACTTTGCATGTTCTTTTTCATCAAGGAAAAGAAAGAGCCTTGTCAGCCAAGAGAAAAAGAACCGTTCTGGAAAAATATCCGGGAGATTGACGGACAGCTAAAACTCTATCTGTTAGTAGTAGTCTTATTCACGCTGGGAAACTCGTCCAACTCCTTTTTGCTGTTGAAAGCAAAGGCAACAGGATTTGACGATACCAGCGTTATCCTGTTGTATTTCATATTCAACATAACCGCCTCTTTATTATCCCTGCCTTTTGGCGGCCTGTCCGACAAGGTGGGAAGAAAGAAGCTGCTGGTATCGGGCTATATTGTTTTTGCATTATGTTATCTCGGTTTTGCCTTTTCAAACAGCCAGCCGCAAATGATAGCGGCATTTGTATTGTATGGCGCGTATACGGCTACAATTGCGGGTGTTGAACGGGCTTTTGTCGCTGAAATAGCGCCAACCCATCTAAAAGGGACAATGCTCGGCCTCCATTCTACCGTTACGGGTATTGCGCTGTTACCTGCAAGCGTGATTGCGGGTGTGTTATGGAGTCAATTTGGGGCGGCTGTTCCGTTCTTTTTCGGCGCGGCTTTATCGCTTCTGGCGGCGGGCATTTTGCTTCTATTTATGAAAGATGTTAAACCGAAAGCAGCTTAATACAGATGTAGTCTACTGAAAAGAGGGTTTTCCCAATGCATGGATCAGCCGGAACGGATATACAATCAGATGTATTGACGCGCTATCACCAAATTTCGACAAACCGCATGGAGGTGTGGTAATCCAGATCGTCCTCCGGATCGTACACCAACCGCAGGGAAAGCGCGGTGTCCCAGGCGTTCTGGGTGGAAGCGGCCGCGGTGTCGGCGGAAGCTCCCTGCAAAATGCGCGCGCCGGTTTTCAGCGCAACGCCGTCGGCCGCTGTAAAGGCGCCGGCATTATTTGACGGGCATTGGGCGGTCGCGGTGAGCAGCCCCCCCTCCACCGCGATGCCCCCTTGGGCGCAAAGCGCATAGATTTCGTAGACGCCCGCCGCGTTTACGGTGGTTGCGCCGCGTTCCACAACAATGTCCTTTCCGGAGAAAATCCCGTAGGCATTCGTCATGATTTTGGTCAGTGCGGCCCGTTCGGCGTCGGCGTAGGTGCTGACGGCGTCGACGATGACGCTGCCGCCCCGGATGCGGTTGTCGCCGTAGTTGCTGGCTACACCGTAGGCGTCGTGTTCCGCGGTGGAGGATATGCGCAGCGCCCCGCCGGAAATCGTGTGGCGGTTTACCGCGCGGGAGCCCGCAGCCTGGCTGACGCCCTGCGCCTCGATCCGCACGGTGCCGCCCTTGATGTCGATATTCTCCGCCGCAAGGCCCAGGGCGCTGCCGGCGTCGGCGCGAAGCCGCAGGTCGCCGCCGTTGATCACAAGGTTTTTCTCCGTCCAGATGCATATGGCCTCTGTGTCGCAGGAGGTTTTGGCGCGGATAGTGCCGCCCTTTATTGCAATGGAGCCCTCGGCGAGGATGTTGGCAAAGGTATACTCGCCGCTGCCAACGCAATCCAGCGCCAGCGCGCCGTCCCCCGATATCGTGACCGCATCGGTGGAGAAGATGCAGTAATCATCCACCGTGGTGATTTTGTTCTCGCCCGCAAGGACGATGTCGAGATTCATCCCGAAAACGGCAATCCTGCCGCCGTCATAGCCGTCTAGGGTCAGGACGCCGGCGTCGTAGCGCCAGCCATCGCCCTTTGCTGCCAG
>Ga0153947_1001350_pt1 | contig 11605 bp, 11 predicted proteins | sample TSNJ031MetaG_FD_104697 | JGI IMG/M metagenome (GOLD analysis project Ga0153947, IMG submission 104697) | Attine ant fungus gardens microbial communities from New Jersey, USA - TSNJ031 MetaG | ecosystem: Host-associated > Fungi > Mycelium > Unclassified | place: USA: New Jersey, Wharton State...
CAATAATTAAATCAACGCCTGTCAATGTTTCAATCGCTCTGATATTTCTACCCTCTCTGCCGATGATTCGCCCCTTCATTTCATCGTTTGGAAGCTGCACCACTGAAACGGTACTTTCAGCTACATGATCTGCCGCACATCTTTGGATTGCTCCTGTAATGATTTCCTTGGCTTTCTTGTCCGCTTCTTCCTTAGCCTTAAACTCAACGTCTTTTATCATGATAGAAGCTTCATGTCTGATTTCTTTCTCACAATTTGAAAGCAAAATTGCTTTTGCGTCTTCTATTGAAAGACCGGAAATTTTTTCTAATTCATCCATTTGTTTTGTAATAAATCCGTCTAACTCTTTTTGCTTGTCTAGTAAAGACTGTTCTTTGCTGATAATGCCATCTTCTTTTCTCTCAATATTCTCAAGCTTTTTATCTATTGATTCTTCTTTTTGAATCAGTCTTTTTTCAGATTTCTGAATCTCAGATCTTCTTTCACGAACCTCACGCTCCACATCACTTCTCATCCTGTGAGCTTCTTCTTTTGCTTCTAAAGTTATTTCTTTTTTTATGGTTTCAGATTTATTCTCTGCATCAAGGATTAAATTCTTCGCTTTCTGCTCAGCACTGCCAATTGCTTTTTCACCAACAGTTTTCCTAATTATATATCCAACCAATAGCCCAATAAGTAAGGCAATAATTCCAACTATAATCGGTATTAGTATTGCGTGCAATTTTTAAACACCTCCTTTTCTTTAGTAGTATATTCATCTTCTCTGTTTTTTTAAGTTTTTTAAATCTTTAACGCCACATAAAATGTGGCAAATAACAAAATATCCACATTACATAATTAAATCTTGATATAATCATACAATCTATATTATAATATTCTAATCAGCTAATTGTCAAGAACATGAAAGGCAAACTATGAACTATTTTTGGAACCTGTTAAAAAACATTGATAAGACCTTATTACTGCTACCGATAATCTTTGCGATTATTAGTGTTGTAATGGTCGGAAGCACCATGTACGATGGTGCTTTTATATTTACACGTGCAGTAAAAATACAGATTGTGGCTTACGGTCTAGGCTTTATTGCAATAGGCGCTATGGTTTTTATTGATTATAAGCTTTATGAGGGATTGGAGAAAATCATTTATATTGGCTCGATCCTGTTTTTGTTGACCGTTTATGTGCCGGGGCTAGGCGTCGTTCACTATGGTGCTCGCTCGTGGATTAACCTTGGCGTAACCGACTTCCAGCCGTCTGAACTTGTCAAGATTTTCTTTGTGATTTTGATGGCCACCTACCTTTCGAGAAACAGGGATAACCTGCACAACCTCAAAGGTGTTTTAATGGCTGCTCTTTATGCTTCGCCTTTTATTGTAATCATCTTGCTTGAAGATATGGGGAACGCTATCGTATTTTGTGCGATTTGGATTGCGATGGTGTTTTATGCGGGGATTGATTATAAACTCTTTCTTAAATTGGCCGGTCTTGCCCTTGTATCACTTCCAATCATTTACCGGTTTATGGCATCGCATCAAAAGGACAGAATTTCGGCATTCCTTCACCCCGAAAATCTGTCAATAGATGCTAATTATCAGGTCTTGCAATCGAAGATCGCAATCGGCTCTGGTGGATTTTTTGGGAAAGGACTCTTTCAGGGTACGCAAAAACAATTAGACTTTCTGCCTGTTAAAGAATCGGACTTTATCTTCGCCGTCATAGTCGAAGAACTCGGTATGCTGGGTGGCATGATTTTAATTGGTCTATATACCTTTTTCCTTTACCGAATTGCAAAAATCGTTAAAAATGCAAAGGATTTATATGGTGCACTAATTGCTGCTGGTTTCATGGGTATGTTTGGGTTTCAAATTTTCGAAAACATCGCCATGACCATGGGACTTATGCCTGTAACAGGCATCACCCTGCCATTCATCAGCTATGGAGGTTCTTCCATATTAACAAATATGACTGCATTAGGTTTAATCCTTTCCATTGGTATGAGAAGCAAATCTATTAACTTTTAATATTTAATCGATAGATTGAATCTATCGATTAAATAACTCGAACTATATGTATTTACTTTATGATTCTATCTACAATGTTACAAAAATTTTCATAAATATAGGTGCCGGTCTTGAATACAATCGGTAATCCTTTATTTGCTGCAATATGTATATTATCATCATATTGAATAATGCCTGCAAGTTCCGGTCGCATCGTTTGCTCGATTTCTTCCAGCCCTGGCATAAATCCTGATGCCATCAGTTCACCCTTCACCTTATTCAGCACATACATTCTGTCTTTAATTCCTAAATTTAACAATGCCCTGTCTAATATATCGGCATCACGAAGCGCAGAAAATTCAGGCATCGTCACAATAATCGCACTATCTGCTCCCGCTGCCGCCAGCAAAAATCCATCGTCTATGCCTGACGGTCCATCTATTAGAATATAGTCAAAGCGGCTTTTCAGTTTTTTACACAACACTTTCATATGAAGCGGTGTAATTTCTCCTTCTTCTTGATGCGGAGGTGAAGACATCATATAAAGATTGGGCATACGTTTGTCCTTAATGAGTGCCTGCCTGATACGGCAAAGCCCTGTCAAAACATCGGATACGTCATATATAACCTTGCTCTCAAGACCTAGACAAATATCGAGATTTCGAAGCCCCATATCCATGTCAATCAGCACCACCTTATAGCCTTTCTGCGCTAAGATCGTTCCCACATTTGCCGTGAATACAGTTTTGCCTGTCCCGCCCTTACCCGATGCAACTAAAATAACTTTCCCCATTTCGTTTCCCCTTCTCTACTGGATTGCTGTACCTAGACTAAAATCCATATATTCTTTATCAAGCTGTAAATATTCGCCGATTATCTCCCTGACAATTGGCGCCGCATAAAGAGATGTTCCCCCTTGAAACAGCAATACGGCTACGGCGATCTCTGGGTCTTCGGCCGGTGCCATTGCAACTACCCAAGCGAAATTATCGTACTCTGATTTATTCGCAGCAATTCTAGCCCTGATTGTATCAATAGCGATGTCTTGGCTCAAATTAATAACTGCCTGATCCACAGCTCTGTCCTGTGTCGTATACTGCTCCGGCGCTGCTGTCATCAAACGAATCATCTCTGCTTCCACTTCATCCCAAGACAATTTCGGGTTAATATTCTTTAAATATTTCTGAATATATGCCACTTCGCTGACCGGTGGAATGCGTCCATCCTTCTCCGCAGTTCCTGTCTTTGCTGCCACCGCTACCGGGAAATTTGCAAACACGTTTTTCAAGCTTCCGTTGGATCCGGTAACAACCTGCTTCATTCCTTGAATAATATAGTCGAGATATTTATCATTGCTGATATCAATTTTGACACCTGCTTTTTTTTCAAGCTTACCTTCTCCTCCAATTGCATCGACCAGACTTACGGTCTGTCGTATACCATTATTACCAATAGTCGCAATGTAGTTTGCCATCTGCAGCGGTGTATATGCATTCTCACCTTGCCCAATCGAAATGTTGAATTCGTCACCAAGCGTCCACTGCGCATAGTTGAAATAATCATATTTGCATAGGTCTGCAACAGCCCCGATTTGATCTTCTTTCACATCCGTCTTTTCCGACAGAAGCGCCAGCAATTCATTTCTAGTCGGATTTTCTTCCATCCAGCTTACAATTTCATCGATATTTTCGTTGAGCAATGTTTCATCCGCTGTTACTTTTGCTTTAAAATATGTTTCGGCTTTGCTCCGAAGCACATAGCGTAAACTCGTCTTTGTAGATTCCATCTTTCGTTCTGCTGATGCCAGCGGTGCTACAGTTTCGCGAATCTCAACGCCCGTCGGAAGCCCCAGACCATATTGTTGCCCATAGGACATAATCGTATCTATATCAATTGGCTTCTTATATCCCAAACTGGCACCTTTATACCAGTCCTTGCCGGTTGAAATGTCATAAAAATAGTAATTGCATGAAACCTCGAGAGCCTTTGCCAAATCGATCATTCCGTGGCTTCCACTGCCTCTATGCCACGTAAGACATGCGTATGGTCGCGTCCCCACGTATACAGCGCCTCCATCGTAAAGTTTTTTATATGGATCAAGCCCGCTCTCCAAAGCGGCTGTCGCCGTAACCATTTTAAACGTGGATCCAGGTTGAACCGCAGTCCTAGCCGCAATATTATAAAGCGGTGCAGGCGCAAGTGAATCCCTTGGATTTGTACTCTGCAATGCTTTCCAATCTGTGTTCGTAATTCCCTTTGCAAATAAGTTCGGATCATAATCAGGGTAACTTGCCAATGTCAATACATCTCCCGTCTTAACCTCTATTGCCACGACTGCCCCTACATTTGCATTTTTATATGCAGTGCTATAGTTATAATTTCCGTATTTGCTTTGAAAACTACCGCCTACTTGAATTTGTGTAAGTGCCTGCTCAAGTGCTGCCTCTGCCGTCTGCTGCAGCTCCAAATCGATGGTCAGGTACACGTCTTTACCCTTCTGTGGCTCTTCATCACTGATTACCTGTACCAGTTCACCATGTGCATTCACCTGAACTTTTTTAACACCGTCAGTGCCCTTTAAAACCGATTCATATACGCTTTCTATGCCATCTTGTCCAACGAGATCATTGGCATTATAACCCAGCTCATCTACATAATATTCTTTATCGCTTTCTGTTATTCTTCCAAGATAACCCAATATGTGTGATGCGTTGTTTAAATTTGGATAATACCTGACACTTTCCGAGGCAATCTCTGTGCCGGGGAGCTCATCGCTCTTTTCTTCTATTATAATAATTGAACTGTCTGAAATGCCTTTTGCTAATGTTGCCGGCATATATTTGCTATAGCCCATAGACGCCACTTCGTTTCTGATAATCATTATTTTTCTGGCATCTTCATCAGACAATTCTTCTTTAATTTTAAATTTTTCACGTAATCCGAAAAACGCTTCCTCTGCAGTTAAATCATTTTCACTTCGACCTCTTTCGGCTAATTCTTTTTTTGAAAAAAATTTACCCACAAAGCTTTCTTTATCTAAGTCCTTTGTATATTTCATATTTTTAACTGAAATCGGCGGATAAACTTTATATATATTTTGCATTTCCGCTTGTGCTTCATATCTAGTCAAGCTGCCATCAATGCCCAAATCTTCTCTTAATCTGTTAAAGGCCTGTTCAGCCGTATAATTTGTGGGCATACCTTGGCTTTGCAACCATTCTGTAATTTCATTTTGGTAAGTATAGGTATAGTTACCGTTTTGAATTATAATCGGCAAATTATCGTAATAAACGTCACCATTTGAATCCATAATCTTTGTCAGCTCTAGAGCCACCTCATTAACTTCTTCATCGCTCAAATCTCCGGCACTGAACTTCAAAGAAAACGTCTGTATATTCCCTGCCAATACTCTGCCATACTTGTCTAATATTTCCCCGCGAGGCGCAGAAGTATATATGTTTTTCATTGTCCTGCTTGACGCAGCCGCCGTCCATTTTTCATTTTGTATAATAGACAAAGCAAAAAGCCTAATTGTCAAGAGTGACATCAGTATAACCATAATTACTATAATTTGATAATATCGAGAAGAAATTAATTTATTCATCTGTAATACCTATCTCTCCTATGCTTTGTGACCTTCCCGATGAGTGTAAAATATGCAATGCTGATGACAAGCATATTGAATGCAATCCAAAAAGGCTGACCCTTAATCATATAGACAAATGTATACGGGCTACCTAAAAGTCGAGAAATTGTCCAGTAAATTAGATTGTAAACAATTGTACTAAAGCCAGTTACAATTATAACCGCTCCAAAATTTTCGCGATTTAAAATTTCCTTTGTAAATAATACACCCATACCTACCAGCAAGTATCCAATCGCCGCAATTCCCACATACTGCCCAAAGCATAAATCACTCAGCAGACCAAAGATTACACCTAAGGTAATACCCTTATAATTATGTTCATACAAAAACGAAATTAAAATAACTAAACATAGCAACAAGTTAGGTGTATAACCAAAAATGCTGAAGATATTTAAAACTGTCGACTGTAAAAGAAATGCGGTAGCAAATGCTATAATTGCATATTGATACTTCATAATATTACCGCAACTTTCTTTAAGCTATTGAATTTAACGGATGGCTCTACGACGATCGTTTTAAGTTGTGTATCATCGTTATAACTTACAGCGGTAACCGTACCAATTATAATGCCTGCTTCATAAATGCCAATGCCGGAAGTGAGCAATTCATCTCCTTCAACAACTCCCGCATCGCCATTAAACGTAAAACCAGACAAGTTACCAGTTCCATCCCCCTGAACAATTCCCATAATCGATAAGTCCCTGAGCACTTCAAAACTAACCTTGCTGGATTCATCAATAATTGCAGTCACCTTAGAGGATCCTGTGTCTACTTCTATGATCCTTCCAATCAACGCTGTACCGTCTACCACAATATCACCTTTTTCAATCCCACTTTCGGCGCCCTTGTCAATTGTAAATATATTAAACCAATTGGAACCGTCAAGCTCTATGATATTGGCCGCCATCACGTTCTTTATGCCAAGCACGCTGTCATGGTTTAATACATTGGAAAGTTCTCGCAGTTCCTGTAACTCGCGCTGCTGCAAGACCGATTGAATCAGTTCCTGCTGCAGCCGGTCGTTTTCTTCTCGCAAGGTCTCGTTTTCATCTATTACAGACTTAAATCTAAAAATCCCTCTTGCACTATCGGTAACCCCATTTTTTGCACTTGCCAACGGCTTTGCAACGATTGCTGTGCCTCTTTGTATCAGATTCCCAACTGCTGAATTGCTGCCCGCACTTAAATATGACACGCTAAGAATAATACATATTGCAAGGAACGTACTTAAAAATGCTGTCAGACCCTTATGCTCTCTAATCCACCTCATAATCTATTCCCTACTTTTTATCTTTTTTGCTTCCTGCATAATGCTTTAATTTAGAAATATTGGCGAGGCTCTTCCCCGTTCCTATCGCGACAGCCTCAAATGCATTTTCCGCCGTCACTACAGAAAGCCCCGTTCTTTCTTCAATCAGTTTATCCAAATTTTTTAACATACCGCCACCGCCTGACAAGACCATCCCATTTATTACGATATCCGCTGCGATTTCAGGTGGTGCCTTCTCGATCGTAGCTTTCAGGCTGTCGATAATTAATTCCACTGACTCCTGCACAGCATAGAAGATATCCTTGCTTGTAATAGGAATCGCTCTTGGCAATCCGGACACTAAGTCTCTGCCTCTGGCATTCATCGTAGTTTCAATCTTAAATTCGTCCTCAGAAACACTGACTAAAGCACAGCCAATGCCTATTTTTAATTCTTCTGCAGTCTGTTCGCCAATCAGAAGGTTATACTGCTTTCTCATATATTGTACAATTGCCTCGTTAAATCTATCTCCGGCATGTCGAAGAGATGTGCTGGCGACAATACCACCGAGAGCGATAACAGCAATGTCAGCCGTACCGCCTCCAATGTCAGCAATCATGCACCCGTTCGGCTGATCAACTTGCAACCCGGAACCAATCGCCGCTGCCATTGGTTCTTCCATAATATAGACATCCTTTGCACCTATCTGACGAACAACTTCTTCTACAGCTCGCTTCTCGACTTCGGTGACGCCGCTCGGCACACCTATAACCACTCTTAAATTCGTGGCTCTTTTACCGGCAAGCGCTTTAGAGATAAATACCCTGAGCATTTCTGCAGTCATATCAAAATCAGAAATAACACCATCTTGCAGCGGTCTGATAACTGTAATATTATCCGGAGTCTTACCCAACATCGCTTTCGCTTCACTCCCAACAGCAATAATTTTATTATTAACGTTGTCTTTTGAAACGACCGAAGGTTCATTAAGTACAATCCCTTTATCTTTGATGTAAACAAGCGTGTTGGCCGTGCCTAGGTCTATTCCCATATCTTTCATTGTTAGCTTAAAACACATAATATCCTCCGTAGTTGTCCTATACATTATTACTTATAAATTTCATTCTCATACCCAAATTAAAGCAAGCCTTTTTGTGCAAAGCTTAAATAACTCCCATCTCCTATTATAATATGATCCACGACCTTAATACCCAAAATCTGTCCTGCTTCCGTAAGTTGTTTTGTTGTGGCGATATCCGCACTGCTTGGCAGTGGTGATCCACTTGGATGATTGTGAACCAGCACAACAGATGCAGCACTACGCCTAACCGCCTTGCTAAACACTTCACGCGGATGAACAACGGTGGAAACTAAATCTCCCACAGCGACTTCATCAATCGAAATAATTTCACCTCTTGCATTTAACAGTAATACTCTAAAAAATTCTTTTTGTTTATCTCTTAGCGAGTTCATAAAAAGATCTGCAATAGATTCAGGATTGTTTACAGAAATACGCGGCTCCGCCTGTCTGACACAAATCCGTTTTCCAAGCTCTACTGCCGCAGAGATTTGACAAGCCTTCACCATTCCAATTCCTTTTTGTCCAGCTAATTCTTCCAATGTGCATCTTGCAAGAAATGCCAAACCACCATTCTCAATAATTAAAACCTCATTGGCCAAGTTAAGTGCGGACTTATTCTTGGTGCCGGTTCGAATCAAAATCGCTAGAAGTTCCGAGTTGGATAGATGTTCAGGTCCATTTGCAATCATTTTTTCGCGTGGTCTTTCCTCTAAAGGAAGGTCTTTCATAATCATTCTTTCCCCTTGTTTGCAATTTCTTGCATTGATACAAGAAAATGCTTTTCTCTAACCTCCTTTACTCCATAATTTCCCCAGTTATTATCGCGCTTTATATTATACCATTTTGTCTACATCTATACAAGGACAAAGGCATCTTGATTTATTTGTTTTTTCCGTAATTTTTCCACCAGTTTAGTAATTGGATAATTTTAGCACTTATTATTTTTTCAGTTTTGGAAATGCTATTATTGTACAATTTTTTATTTGATATCAATATTAATATTAGGAGGTGTGAAATTATGAATGGAAGTATCAATGAATCAATTAAATGTGTGGTAGACCAGTGCAAATATCACGCAAATACACAAGACTATTGTTCTTTAGACAGCATCACAGTAGGAACCCATGAAACAAATCCTACGATGCAGCAATGTACGGATTGTCTGTCCTTTGAAGCCCTTAAATAAAGGAACAGGCACTTTTCAGTAGGTCAGGCACTTTCCCCCTCATTTTTGCATATAGTAAAAATCTAGAGGGGGTTTACATATATGAGCAATTCCTTTCCCAAGCCACTCACGGACAAAGAAGAGGAATACTATTTATTACTTTATGAAGAGGGAGATGCCGAAGCAAAAGATATTCTGGTTGAGCGAAATTTAAGGCTGGTTGCTCACATCGTAAAGAAGTATATAAATACAGGCTATAGTTCCGACGACCTAATTTCCATCGGAACCATCGGGCTTATCAAGGCGGTCAATACATACAGCAACAAAAAGGCCACCAGGCTGGCTACTTATGCTGCCAAATGTATCGAAAATGAGATTTTGATGAGCATTAGAACCACAAAGAAGAACAAGGTGGAAGTGTCTTTAAATCAACCCATCGGAACGGATAAGGATGGGAATGAAATTAGTCTTGACGACATTTTAGGCACCGATCCAGATGCAATCTTAGATGATATCAATCTAAAGATGCAGATTAAAAAACTTTACGACGTTGTAAAGGCTGCATTGAGTCCTCGTGAGCGAATTGTCATTATTAAACGATACGGTATCTTTGGAGAAGAACCAAAAACGCAGAGAGAAGTCGCTAAAGATCTGGGGATTAGTCGCTCTTACGTATCTCGAATCGAAAAAAAGGCTATTTTAAAACTACGAGAAGAAATCAGTAAGTGACCATTCTTTTAAAAGTACATTTTATTACCATCCAAAATCAATAGGAAATTCTTATAGCGAATAGCGCTTAGCGAATTTTTTATTGATTTTTTATCTAATCGGAAATATCATTTCTGCTCTTTTCTGTTCAAATGGTTATTTGATGAATTGGACAATTACAAATGTCATACCTTCCGTATCCGTAAGATTTACCACAATCTGATTTTCTTCATTATAAACAAGCGGAATGATTTCTTCCATGTATTTTGCTGCGGTCTTATATTCAATCCGCATGCGTTTTATGGCAAAATCTGCCGGCACATACTCTTCCGCCAACGCTACATATCTTGCATTGTTTATATGATGATTCGCATCAATAAGCCATTTACCTACAACAACAGAAGGCTTTTTTACAGGTTCAATTTCAGGAAGAAGAATTTTCCTGTCAGTATATTCCATTTCATATGGCTGTGTGAGGGAAATTTTCTCACCTACATCCTTTGGCAGTCTAAATGGTCTTCCACTCGCTAGATTTACAAATGCACCTATCGCATAGCTGATAATGATCGGTGTGCCATCTTCCGCTAAAATAAAAGTATTACGAACTGCATATAAACTTTTAAATTCGGTTATATAAGTTCTGACTGTAATCGTTTCTGCATAATGAGGTAAGCGAATAAAATCCAACTGACGATATACAAGAAATATACCTGTGTTCGTTTCTTTAAAATATTTTTCAAGTACTTCTTCATTATCTAATTGAAATCCGCAGCAGTCCTGCATTAAATCAATAACTGACCTCATGGTAATGCTGCCATCAGGACCCAACACACTGTGCCCAATCGTCCTCTTTATATCGTACATACTTTCTCCTTGTTCTTTTAATACATAGTCTCCTGTTTAAATATCTTATTTGTATACAATAGCTTTCTCCAAATCAAAGATTTGGCAAATCTGTGCATAAGGTCAGCTTACAAATCACATCCATGATTTGAGAGCGCCATTATAGTATATTCTACCACGTTTTGTCCAAAAGAAAAGCCCCGTTTTATACGGAGCTTTAAGTCGTTTTATCAAATTTTTTTATTGGTTATTTTATCGAGTTGCTTTCTCGCCTTGTCTGGAGCATATTTAATAGTTTGCTGCCTTAATCTCAAAGTATGCTTTCGGATGATCACATACAGGGCATAAATCAAATGCTTTCTTTCCAACATATTGATGACCGCAGTTTGAACATTGCCATACAACATCCGTATCTCTTTCAAATACTTTACCGCTCTTTATGTTATCAGCAAGCAATCTGTATCTATCCTCATGTTCTTTTTCAATTGCAGCAACTCCATCCATCTGTGCTGCAATTTCAGTAAACCCTTCTGCCCTTGCGACTTCTGCAAATTCCTTATACATCTGTGTCCATTCGTAATTTTCGCCCTCAGCCGCATCAATTAGGTTTTCTGCAGTTGTGCCGATTCCATGTGCTAATTTAAACCAAAGCTCAGCATGTTCCTTTTCATTTCCTGCAGTTTCTTCAAAAATCTTAGAAATCTGTACATAGCCTTCTTTCTTTGCTTTAGAAGCATAGTATGTATACTTATTTCTAGCCTGCGACTCCCCTGCAAATGCAGCCATTAAATTATCAAACGTTTTTGTCCCTTTTAAATCTTTCATCATAAATTTCCTCCCTTGAATTAAATAGATTATGCGAATGTTAACTCCATTTTACCACATGTTGGTATTCTAAGGATAGTTTTTTAAA
>Ga0153947_1001352_pt1 | contig 11593 bp, 7 predicted proteins | sample TSNJ031MetaG_FD_104697 | JGI IMG/M metagenome (GOLD analysis project Ga0153947, IMG submission 104697) | Attine ant fungus gardens microbial communities from New Jersey, USA - TSNJ031 MetaG | ecosystem: Host-associated > Fungi > Mycelium > Unclassified | place: USA: New Jersey, Wharton State...
ACTCGTCTAATTTGATAAGCGTAAGTATCGGTTTGAGGAAGTTTTGGACTGTGCAGATATTTAATTGATTATTAGCCGCCACGACAATTTCTTTTGGCGACGGGTCAAGGACATAACCGGGCGGCGCTCGAATTTCGGTAAGTATGTACGTCGTTTCTTTGGTGAGCTGATTACCATAAGTGCCGTCACCTTCACCGAGATGCACTATGCCTCCGACTGTCGTTCCCTCCCAAAACTCTCCGCTTGTCGGGTCTGTCAGCCTGAACACAGCGCCGTCAAGAAGCTCACCCGTATCGCCGTCTATCTTACGCACTTCAAGAAATGTTTTAGGCTTATTGTAAAATGAAACGCTTGAGGTCTGTCCCCAAGTAAGCGATACGCCATGCACCTTGTCAGCGTCTATCTGATACCCTGCCGGAGCCATTATTTCAGTAACGGTATAATGCCCTGCGGGTAAGTCCTCAAAGACAAGTTTGCCGTCGCTGTCCGACACGCCCACGCGGTTAATCGGCATACCGTTCGTATTACCTTCCGGGAAATACCCCTCTATGCGAAAATGAGCGTTCGCAAGGGGCAGTCTTGTTACATAATCGTATTTGAATACTTCGATTTTCCCGAAAGGGTAATTTTCAAAGGTAATCAACTGCGAATTAACGCTTTTATCTACCTCGACGGTAAATACAGCGTCAACCTGTAACTGCGAAAGCAGGGTATCAAGAATTTCTTGCAATTCTTTTGCTAAACCCTCCGCGTTATCATAATTCTGAATACCGGCGATAGCGGCGTTTAACGCTTCGTGTACTGAAACCCAAGCATCATCTACATAAACCGTGGATTCGTCTTGGTTTAGCTTGATTATCACGTTGCCCGGAAGCAGCCAAAATGAATAAGATGTATGCTGCGGTAATAAGCTGTAGTTTTCAGGGGCACGTTCTTCCTCCGCAACATACGCGCCGTAAGGTAAACCCTCTAATTCCCAAACACCGTCAGTTACCGTGCTTTTCACATCACCGCCGCCGGTTGTAGCGCCTGCCGTTAATACTTGGGATAAGTTTATGCCCGTGTTGTCTATTTCTTTTATCTGCCCGTCCTCAGTGATAACCTGACTGCTTGATATGCCGCGCAAGCGAATTAACGCGCCGGGGATATTTTCACGGGTAAGCGCGTCTATCTTTTGGATTTTTACGCTTGTTATAACAGGTTCAGGTTCTTCTTTGGGTTCGGGTTCATTTACAAATACCTGTTCAATAACACCGGGATTATCCGACGCAATCGTTACCGTCACGCTTGCGGGTTCTGCAAGTAAATGTCCTTTTGGCGGTGTGATTTCCGTAATCGTATATTCTCCCGGCGTTAATCCGGTCAGCTTGATTATGCCGGTTGCGGGAGTGGTCGCCTGTTTGCTGTAACCATCAACTCCGGTAATTTCAAACACAGCCCCGGCAAGCCCTTTGCCGGAAGAATTTCGCTTGATTATCCGCAGTTCGCCCTCGTCGGGTTCGTTCACTACGGGTACAAACGAAAACGCCGCGCTTGCCGAAACTTCCGGGATATAAAATACGATGTCTTGCCAATCGTCCGGGGCGTTCGGGTTTTGCAACATCCAAATCTTATCCGCAAATTGGTTGTGAATACCAACCAAATTTACGGCGGCTGTTTTACCGTCAAATTCTGCTGTATTCGGCATTTCAATGGTAAAAGATGTTATATCGTCCTTAAAAACTTTGTCAGAATTATCGGGAGCGGTAGCGATAACGCTTCCGTTTACCACAAGCTGCGCTCCCTCCGGCGTTCCCGCCGCCCATTCAAACTTAAACGGGTTATAGTCAAGGTCTGTTTTTCGGTTATGGGTGATTTTGAAGGATTCGGATTTTGCTGTTGGTTCCTCGATTGTACGTCCGGTGTCCTGCGCTTTTTTTACCCCATTCACCATAATAGGCGGGTAATTGTTTACATTTGCTATTACTGAACCGTTCGCAAGAGCGTTTGCTTGACTTAACGCTACGCTGTTCCCTTGAAAATTACGGTCAGGGTTGTTAGCGATAGCGACAGCCACTCTTGTTATATATGTCCACCAAACACGGTCATCGTGGGCTACACTATCATTTGACCACTCAGAATTTATGGGGAATCCGTTTTTTAGTGCGTTTTTCAACCGCGTATTAGCTTCCCCCGCAAGTTCGTAAACTGCTCCGGCGCTTTCAGGGCCGGGCAGATTCGGGTTGGCGCAATAGGCTTCGTAATCAATGCCGTCAATTTGCACTATATAACGCCTTGTGTAGACGTTAGAGCCGTCCATAGTAACAATCGGATTCTTCAGAGTGTCGGTTGTTGTACTTCTTACGCTTGTTACATTCGGCACATTGCCGCTTGCGTAAAGATTACCTTGTGCAAGAGAAGAAACAGGAAATACGCCCGCAAGCGTTGCAAACGCCATGACAAAAGCCAGTATGGGTTTGAATACTTTTTTGCGATTCATAAGAAACCTCCTTTTTGTATTATTTTTGTTGCCTGCCGTATTAACTCGGCATAACCGAACATAAAAAAGGCAGTTAAGCGTATGAGCCTAACTGCCTTTATGTTGGTTTATTTGATTATTTTTGCTTAATACCCGGTAGCGAATATTGCGCCTGATGTTATAACTCCCATTTCGTCAATTATCGGTACAATCCCAAATGCCATTTTGATATTTGAATCGAAGTTGTAGAGCATATGCCGGTTATGTCCCGCCGATTCTTTCCATCTTGTGAAAATTGTGTCGGCTGCAATTTTCGGGTCAGGGCTTAGAATACCTACGCTTATAGCGTTTTCGGCATACCGTGAGTTCATGGTATTTTTAGAATTGTGCCAGCCGCTTCCTGCTGCGCTACCGTCAGGTCGGGTGTGTCCGCGTGTTGTTCTTTGTTCAGCCGCTCGTATATCGGCGTAATCTTGAAGTTCAAGGTTTATTTCTAATTTCCTTAATTTGTTCGCAACCCTGTATTCATTCAGCAGCCTGTAAAATTCAGTCCTAACCGCGTCTGCGTATTCGGTGGAGGGTGATTTTACTTCTTCCTCTGTGGTCAGTACCTTTACGGCGGTTTGTCCAGTCACACTTGTTGGCGGTTCTGCCGGAATTGCGACGGTTTCCAGTACCTTATCATAATCAAAGATTATCGGGTGTACCAAGAGGGCGGTTTTTTCGCTGTTCCAAAGGATATATACGGGATATTCGTAAAGTTTACCGTTGTCCTGTGGGGGCTTTAATCCTACTGATTCTGCTCCCGCCGCAAGTACCGCGAGGAAATTTTCATCTGTTACGTCTTTGCCGAGATAGAACACTCTTCTCATGTACTCGATTTTCTTAACGCTTTCGGGTATTCCTCCGAGGGTTTGTTCAATCGCGTCCCAAGCCTTTGTCCTTGCTATGGTAGGTGTTTCGGTGGTTGTACTTGCCATTGCCGCCATATTTGGGTTGAAAACCATTATTGCCGCTAATCCAAGTACCAAAGTCATTTTTGCCAAAAAATTCTTTTTCATGGTGGTAAACCTCCTAATTTAGTATATTTGAGGTTTTTACCGTTTAATTTTTATCGTACAATATCCTCAATTATACTATATCACACAATGAATAGTATGTCAAGCACTTTCCACAAATATTTTTGTGAAGTCGCAAAATATTTGTGGATTATTTTTCTCTTGCTTGAACGCACCAGCGCATATTCGGCACATTTTGGACACAGGTAATCATAGTAATGATATTATCGCTTGACCAGCCGAGATTGGAATAATCCGTGTCGGTAATCTGTTGCTTGTCGCAAACCACATAAGTGCGAGTGCCATATTTGGTAGTGTATATTATCTCGTCACCGTTTTTGAGGTCTTTTATCCCGCCGATTGCGACGGGTACGCCGCGATTATGCCCCGCAATGGCAACATTGCCGTCCCATGTGGACGTGAACTCAAAATGCCCTACGCCAATTTTCATATTTTCGAGCGTTTCGCCCTCATATACTTTAACGGTTAAATTAAGTTTTGGTATTGATAAAGTACCTATTGAGCCGTCGTCATAATACGAGGGAGTGGCGTTGGTAATATCGGACGAATATGCCGACACGGACGTTGGCGGCAGCATACCGCCGTAATCCGAACCTGTCATGGGCGAAACGCTCCCGCCTGTGCCGGTATCCGAATATGAAACGCCAGTTGACGTATTCCCGGAATAACCGCTATACGGCGCGGAATTGTCATGGTACAGGCTTGTGGGGTCTGTGGGTATATCACCTGAAAATACGCCGTAAGAGGGCGGGTAATACGCCGCGTCCTTGTTTCTGCGGACATTTTCGCTCATGGGGTCGGTCTGTACGAGCGCATCGGTGCTTGTGGATTTGCCGAGTGCGTCGCCGTAATCCGCGCCGCTTGAAAAGTTATAGTTATACGCGAATGTGGGTACGCTCATACCCGTTAGCATGACACAAGCGAGTAAAGCACTAATCAGTATTTTCTTCATCTTCATTGGGTATAACCTCCTTGTTTTTTAGTTTTTTAAGATAGAAAAACACAAAACCGCCGCCGATTCCCGCTCCCAATAACACCGCGATTATAACGGGTAGGAGAGTAGAAGCATTATTGTCTGCTTCTTTTTTTTGTTCTGATTCGGTGGTTTCTTTTTCGGGTTCCTCCGTCGGCTCTGTTTTTGTTTCGGTTGGCGTTTCTGTTTCAGATTCACTTATAGTAGGCTCTGTTGTCGGCTCTGCCGAAGTTCCCTCTGTCGGCTTTTCCGTCGCGTCCGGCGCGGGAGTGGTTTCGGACGGCTTATTTACCGTAGCCGTGACAATCGGAACGCCGATAAAATACGCTGTGTACACGGTTCTGCCCGCAAGTATTTTCGATACCGTGCCGTGGTATTCGGCAGTAGTTGTATAGCCTGTCACGGTAGTTTTGGAAGCTGTCGCCGTATATTTAGCTACTGCCGTATAGCTGACCGCGATTTGGTCGTAATCTACCGCCGTACTGTTCTGCGTTTTCCAATCTACGCTTGCCAATGTAAGCGTTCTGCCGTTGTCGGTTATGGTTTTGGGAATAAGAGAGGTATCGTTACTTGACAAATGAGGATATTCCCTTGTAGCCGAAACGGTGTAGCTGCTTGATTTTGTACCCGCCGTTTCAACCTTTATACTGGAAATATCAAGCGATAAAACGCCGATATATCCGTCGTCTGATTGAAATTCCATTATGGGCGCAAGCAGCTTAATTAACGCGTCCATTTCCTTTGTATTTGTGTCGATTGTCACCGTTTCCGTATGGTCGCGTACATCGGCGTTTGCTGTTTCTTTTTTTGTGATGTCGGCTAATTCATACAGCCAACCGTCACGGGTAAACGATTCCCTTGATATATCCTCCGGCTTTTCCCCTGCGCCGAGTTCATACGTCCGTATAATTTCGCGCCGCCCATTATCCTGCGATTCCCATACGCTGACAGGGTAGAGGTAATTTGTCGGCGGTTTCGGTGTTTCGGTGGGTTTCGGCGTTTCCTTGACCGTGTTAGGTATAACGACGGTAATCGAAACGCCGTTGTCCTCGGTATCGGCGGCATACGCCGTAAACGGGAGTGCCAGTAAGAGCATAGCGAAAGAAATAATTAACAATAATCGCTTCATACTTCATCGCCTCCATCCTCTGTGTCGTCGTCCGTTTCGTCCTCATAGCCGTAATCGTCCTCGTCCTCATCTTCCTCATCATCAAGATTGTTTTTCTTACCTTTGACAATTTTGAAATAATAACCCGCACCGCCTACGGCAACAACAATTATCCCTATAAGGATATACATAGTGGTATCATTTTTAGCGGGCGGTTTTTCGGACGGCTCGGTTGGCGATTCCGTCGGATTAGTCGTTGACGGGTTTTGTCCATCTGTCGTATTCGGCTGTTCTGTCGAGGGAATTGCACTCGTACTGCCGTTATTGCCGGGGTTTAATGTTTTCCCGTTCTTTTCGGCAAGAGCCGCCAAATCGTCCAAAGTGACGGCGTTCAGTAGATATACATTGTCCGCGTTCCGCTGACGGTCTACAATCAGATAGAAAACGCCGCCGTCCTCCGTGTCGATTGTGAAAAATTCCTTGCCGTCGCCGTCTGTCGCGTTATCCATGACTGTGCCTGCGCCATCCGGCGTGAATGGTTTGTTTCCGTTTTGCACGGAGGATTCTGATGATACAGGCGGTTGGTTAGGCGAGGGTGTAGGAGTTGTGGTTTCTGTTTTTACGGGCGGTAAATAATAGGGATTTTTTATCTCAATCACGCCCGATTTATTACCCGAAAGGTCAATCGCCTGTATTGAGATGTATTCCTTGTTTTCGGCGTCGTTCACATAATCGGATAAACGCAGGGCGAGAGCGGAGCTAACACCCTCCGCGTCTGTTACGTTTATGCGAAGCAGTTCGCCGTCCACCCACGCCGCCGTGACGGTCAACGTTTCGCCGCCGTCAGACGCAAACGCCGGAATACAAAAGACGCTCATGCACAGCATGAGCGCCAAAAGCGGTAATAGTTTAGTTTTCAATAAGCGCATCTGTGGTTTCCTCCTTCCTTTTTTGCGCTGATGACGTTCGCATATCCGGCGAATCGTCCTCGTCGTCGTTTTCTATTTCTTGCCTTGAACGAATCAATGAGCGGAAATCGTCCTCGGTTATTACCTCTTTACGGAACATGGCAACTATTTCCTCGTTTTCAAGGTCTATCAACTCATGCTTCTGTTCCCGAAGTTTCGCCTTTACTTCCGCGAATTTTACTTCTGTTCTGGTAATGTCGGCTTTCTTTTTTTCGATTTTTGAGTTCGTAATCATTAGAAACTGCCTCCCTCCGTCAGTTTAATCGTGCAAATGAATATAAATGGCTCTGCCAGTACGCGGTGTCAAGCCGTGCGTATGATATGGGCGAACCTGCATGAATCATAGTTGGGTGTCCGTCTATCACGCCGACATACAGCCCGACATGGGTAATAGGGTTCGCCGACGAGTAGGTAGAATGGAAGAACACCAAATCTCCCGGCTGTGCGGCTGTCTGTTGTATAGGCGTACTAAGGTTGTATAATCCCTGTGCCGTCTGCCGTCCCACATCTTTAACACCGGAAGAACGCAAAATATAGCTGATATACCCGGAACAATCAAAAGACGTTGACGGCGAAGAACCTCCCCATACATAAGGATAGTTCAAAAAAATCTCCGCTTCCGCGAGAAGCGCGGCAAAACTTCCGTCGCCCATCGCAGATCCCGGCGTTCCGTATATCGGCATAAGGCTGAAATTGCCTGTATCGGTGAAAAAAGCTGGATTGAGATATTCCCCATCTTTCAACAATTCATAGTGCAAATGCGCCCCGGTGGAATCGCCCGTATTGCCGACTGTGGCGATAACGTCGCCCTTACTTACGGTCTGTCCTACGCTGACAGAAATAGTATCGCAATGGGCGTATTTCGTTGTAATGCCGTTAGTATTTTCGATTATTACGACATTGCCGTAACCGCCGCTAACTCCAGCGAAAGTCACCGTGCCGCCTTGCGTAGAACGTATTTCCGTCCCTGCGGACAACGCTATATCAATACCCCTGTGCAGGTCTTTCGCACCCGTTATCGGATGGACGCGCCAACCGTAATTGCTTGTTACATACGGCAACCAGCCAACGTCAAACGGATTTCCGGCGTACTGCCTGCCACCTTTGGTCTGCATAAGCAAAACGTAGTGCGCCTGTTGTTCTGCGGTCATTTTAGAGGATATAACGTCGTTGAACGAACGCGCCGTGAGTGTCACCGTCATAACGTGCCATTCGTAAGGTTCATAATTGCCGTCCCCGTTTGCGTCCGTGGGGTCTGCGTAACGTATTTCCACGCTCGGCGTGAATGTCAGCGAATACTGCTCGTTAAACAACGCCTGTAAATCTGATGAAATGCTGTCGTAAGTGAAGTTTTGATAAACGGCGGTTAGATATGCCAGTAATTCATAAGGGTTGTGACTTATATCACCGACGTTATAACGGTATTCGTCATTGCCGGGATAATCGCTTTCGGCGTTTAGTATCTGGAATTGTAAATCCGTTTCCCACTCCGAATAAAAGAGTTCGGCGTTTTCAATACTTTCGTCCTCCGCGAGATACGACCCGGCGAGTATGCCGCTCAAACCGCTGCTCCCGATACCGCTGCCCAAACCAAAGAGCGACATAAACATAAACAATAACAGCGCAAGAAGTACGACAATCGCCGTAGCTACGGGGTGTCTGCGAACAACTCCGGCAAGCAGCTTCGCGGCTTCGCTTGTAACCGAACCGGCTTTTTTTGCCGCTTTCGCCGCCTTTTTCGCATCCCGCGCCGCTTTTGCGTAATCCTTTTTAATTTTCCGTTTCTGCCACATACGCGATAACATATTGCTTGACAGTTTCGGATTATCGGCGAGAACCTTTTGGTAGTTCAGCTTTATAGTCTTTTTAGCGGCTTGTTTTTCCAGTTTCGCCACTTTTCTGTACGGCACGGTCTTATGGTGACGGAGAACGGCGCGAACGCCGCCCTCAACCGCCATTTCCGCTCTGTGAGCGGCTTTTATACCGACGTTCTCATGCTCGACTTGGTATATCTTTCGGTGAGCATTAAGCATGAGAGTATTACCCGCCGCCTTAACGGGACGCAGAGGTAATGCTCCTTTAAGGTGCTGACCTTGCGTTTTTACCTCTTTCTCAAAGTAAAGCCGCCGTTTCGCTTTGCCTTTTTTCTCGTCAAAGACACGCTCGGAACGCAGTTTCTTTTTTGCGGGGAGTTTATTTTTCGCCTTTTCGAGTTTTTCTGCTGTGCGTTCCGATTGATGTTCGGCTTTTACAAGTTTACGGCTTTGTTTGTCATCAGGCTTTTTGGGCGCGGTTTCTTCGTCATTGAATTTTAACTTGCCGGATTTTTCATGTTTGAGCGGCGTATCAGGTGTATCGCTTGATTCCGGCGTTTCCGATTCAACATCGTTTAATTCGGTATCACGCGGACTGTCATTATCAGGGTTATCAATTTGCTTATCCGTGTTTTCCTTTTTAGAAACGGCTTCCGCTTCGCCGGGTTGTTCGACCTGCTCTTGGTTTTGTTTGAACGGCGGCTTGCCGTCCTTCCGTTCGGCTGTTGGTAAATCCGATTTTTGCTCCGGTGTATGGCGCAGCGCGGTATCTCTTAATATTTTGAAATTAGCGTTACTGCTATGCTGTATAATCGGATTATCAAGCGGTTGTTGCGGCGGCGTTTCCGAATAATCCCTAAACTGTTCCGTTTTACTTGATTCAGGTATAACCGCCGTTTCTTGCTTATGCGTAAGCGGCGATTCCACTTTTTGCGGTTCATGCTGAATAACAGAGGTTTTATTATGCCGGTACGCGCCTTTCTTCTGATGTTTCTTTTTAGCGTTCGGCTTTTTTCCGGCTTTGGATAAATTAACGCTTTCCGGCTTGCCGCCGCGTAAATTATAATCCCGTTTGCGCCGAACAAGGTTTATATCTCCATTTTCTACGGCGTTCGGATTCTTTTCTCCGTCCGTAACAGGGATATTATTATGTTTGCGCGTTTCATTCGGAACATCTGCCGTATCGGTTATCTGCGCCGTTTTTTGCGGCTCATGTTGTAATACGGCGGATTTATCGTGACGGTACGCGCCTTTTTTCTTTTGCTTGCGTTTGTTTTTTGACCTTGTACCAACTTGGGACAAGGCTTCGCTTTCCGGCTTGCCGCTTCGCAAATTTAACTCATTATCACGAGGAACGCCGTCTGTTGTTTTTTCATGGTTGAATTTAAGCGTCGAATCGGATTTTATTGGTTTGGGACGTTCAGACGGTGTTTCCGAATGATTATGATGGAGCGCGGTATCTGACTGCGTTTTTAATTTGGTGTTACCGTCCTGTTGCATTGGCGGGTCGCGGGAAGTATCGGGCGCGACGGCAGGCTTACGCGGCGGCGTGATGGGAGCGCCTCCGTTTTGCCTTGTTTCCGTATGCGCCGTGACCGCTTGCTTTTCGCCCTGCGGCGCAGCGAATTGATTATGTTCGGCGTTAGCCGCCGTTTCTTGTTTCGGTATAACAGGCGTATCGTTTTTTATAGGTACGTCTGTCTTAACGCCGGAGTGAGTTTCGGAGGTTTCCGTCCGTATCGCTTCGCTTTGACGGTGAGCGGATTTTTTACGGGAGTTTGTTTTGTCATTCGACCTTGTCCCAACTTGGGACAAGGCTTTCTGTTTCGGCGTATCGCCCCTTATATCAAAATCCGCTTCGCGCCTGCTGACGCGAATATCCTCATTGGTCGTTTCGTTGCGTTCAACCAAGCCGTCACGCGACATCTTCTGCGTTATCTTATCCCGCGCCTTTAATTTATGGCGGCTCATACCTCAAGCCCCGTTTTATTTAAGGTACGTTCTTTTTTCGGCGCTTCAAGCTCGCGTTCTTTGATTTCTTTCTTTTTCGCGTCAAGCCGCTCCATCAGTGTCGGCTTCTTTTCTTTTTTATTTGCCACCTGTTCGTTACGCTTGGCTTCCGCGCCCTGTTCAAGTTTATCAAGTGAGGCTATCATTTTATCGACCTGCTTGCGAATACCGAGCAGACAGGCTTTTTCCGCTTTGTACGGCGCGCTGAACGCTTTTGCCATTTTACCGGATTCTTTCACCGCGTCGATAGGCTGCTTGCCGACTAAAACGCGCCCCATGTTTTTTAATGCGCGTCCGGCGGTATGATACTGCTTTGAAAAGGTTTCAATTTGAGCAACCGCCTTATCACAATAATTAACATTCTTTACCGTGTTGTTTTTTATTGATTGTAAGCCGCTTTTTATTTTGAAAAATGAAGCGAGTTTATCAAGAACAACCGCGCCTTTTTCCTTGAACGCGGTAACTGCGTTTTTACAGCCCTCGATTATATTGTCTTTCAATTCGCTAATCTGTTGCTTAATTTCAGCGACTTTTGCTTCAAGCGCCTTGATTGTATTCTGGAGCGTGGTTTTGAGCGGGTGGTCTTGGACTTCTTTCATTGTTTCAAGCTGTGATTTCATATCCGCTATTTTTTCCTCGGCGCGTTTTACAAAATCCTCCATACCGTTTACATGGTTAATAATAGCGGTAAGACCCGAAGTGTCCTTGCCGTTGTCTTGGAGTATGCCGAACAGTTCTTTGACGTGTTCGTTTTCCATAAGATTCCCTTTTTCGCCGCCTCCGTTTGCTGTTGTCCCGTTTTCGTTCATATCGAGATTTCCTCCTTTCTCTGTTTTATTTTCGCGTTCTATAAACCGGTTTAGCCTTTTTTCCATATTTTCCATAAATTCGCCGGAAGATATTGTTTCATAAGGATAACCGTCTATAAAACTCCATTCCTTTTCGCGTTTATATTCAGATGTGGCAAAATCCACTTCCACAACCTGTTCGTTTTTAGGAGAATATAGACCGCCGTTGCCATCATCATAAATTCGCCATTCCCACCCTTCGGGCAAGTGGACGGCTGGTATTATCCTATCGTAATTGTAATTAAAAAATTGTTCATAGTATTCATCGGGCGGCTCAGGGTCAAAATCTTGCAGAGTTTTGTTGTCGCTCATTTATAAGCGTTCCCCCTCCCTTG
>Ga0153947_1001356_pt1 | contig 11544 bp, 10 predicted proteins | sample TSNJ031MetaG_FD_104697 | JGI IMG/M metagenome (GOLD analysis project Ga0153947, IMG submission 104697) | Attine ant fungus gardens microbial communities from New Jersey, USA - TSNJ031 MetaG | ecosystem: Host-associated > Fungi > Mycelium > Unclassified | place: USA: New Jersey, Wharton State...
CAGATTAGCGTGAGGCTCGACCGACATTACCGCATGAGAATTCTGGGTTGACAGATCCGACTATGATTGGTGGAGCGATGAAATCGAACCAAACATCGAGAGCTTCGGCACTTGAGATGTATGTGCCGCGCTGTAAGATGGTCGAGGTCATGTGCGAAAGATGGGATGCTGGTAGATCAGTCCAAGGCTATATACTCTCTTGACATATGCCCAGCCAAATTCAACACAAGCACATGAAACAGTCTCGACTTGTTTCCAAGAAACCTCAGGCTGTTGTTTCAATCCGCAACTTTGATTTCTCTAACTTGTGGCGGGAGAGATTAGGCCAATGGCCGTCTGGTGATTACTAGTTTGTATCGGAGTTTCAAGGCCAGAATCAAAATCTAGCTTGTAATGGACTAACTATTCATAAGATATGGTCATTTGGTTTCATCACCTCCAGGCTGGAATGCTATTGATCAAGGAATTCTTTTGCCCTTTTGCAGATTCTGCAAAGATGAGGGTGGGATATCAACAGGGGTAGGGGTTCTTCTGAATGACATTAAGCTAACATATACTGGATTAATATAATCAAAAAATTAGAAGATCAATTCAGCCTTCTATTGATTTTATGGTAGATATATCATATTGATCTAGTATTTTTCAGCCTCACAAGCAATCTGTCATGGCAGTGGGGAGTGCAGCCGTATAATGCATTCTACGAAAATCAATTCGAGTATTTGGCAAGATGAAAATCATGACAAATCAAAGGTTGCTTGCAACTATCATGGCTCAATGGGGCGCAGGTCAACAGCAGCCCTTTTTCCAGCCACTTCAACAACCAGCTCAACACCAACTAGGTTTTCAGCAGCTAGGTCAACACCAGCCGAGTCAGCAGCTGGGAAAACAGTTAGAACAACAGTTAGGACAACAACCAGGTCAACAGTTAGGCCAGCAGCTAGGTCAACAACCAGGTCAACAGTTAGGTCAGCAGCTAGGTCAGCAGCTAGGCCAACCGCTAGGCCAACCGCTAGGTCAGCAGCTGGGTCAACCGCTAGGTCAACAACTAGGCCAACCGCTAGGCCAGCAGCTAGGTCAACCGCTAGGTCAACAGCAACCATTTCAACAACCTCAGCAGCAACCGTTTCTCCAACAGCCCCTTCAACAGCAATCCTTTCTCCAGCAACCTCAACAACCATCCTTTCTCCAGCAACCTCAACAACCACCCTTTCTCCAACAACAACCTACAGGTTTCCAACAACAACAGTTCTCTCTCAATGCTCCCCTCGTCCCCCAACCCACAGGCATCATCGACCCCAGACTACGTATCATGACAAACTCTTTCATGCCCTCTGCTGGAGCTCTGCCTCCCCACCAGCCCAATCTTCAGCAGTCCATTAGCCAGCTTAACCAGTCTCAGGCTATCCCTTGGGCCCTAACCAAATCAGAGAAGAAACAGTACAACTTTCTTTTCCGTGCATGGGACCCCTCCAACTCGGGTTTCATCACCGGCCAAGTCGCATCCGATGTCTTTGGCACAAGTGGTCTCCCCAAAGAGGACCTGGCTCGAATCTGGTATGCTCTTGCTCTCCTCGTCGCTCTTTATCTCATTCCAACAGGACTCTCGCCGATCGCGATGACCGCGGAAAACTCAACATTGCAGAGTTCCATGTCGCAATGGCTCTCATATACCGACGTGCGTCTGGTCCACCTCTCACACTCATCCTAACTCATCTCAGTCCAGGTTTGAATGGGATGCCCATTCCAGACACACTGCCTCATGAACTCATTCCCCCGTCAGCGAGGGACCTTGACAGCTCAGTCGACATGCTCAAAGATCTCTTAAAAAATGAACCAAGATCCCGTTCACCATCACTTCCCGTTTCTCGTCTTAAAAACCGCTCCTTCACCACCGATTCGCCCTCTCTTGAATCTGCTCGTGATGCTACCATCTACAAACACACTGACCAAGAACCTCTTGGTGGTATCTACAAACCCCGAAACCGTCATATCAACCGCGATGATGTCAAAGGTCGACGACAAGACGACAGCCCGTCAGCTGATATTGACGAGATGAAACGCCAGTTGGCCAACACCGCAAAAATGTTGGATGATCAGGCTCTCGCAGATGCCTCCACCACCGCAGAAGATGAGGCCTTGGATCGCGAAATGGACGATCTTCAATACCAGGTCAATCGCGTACAGAATGACCTCGACTATATTTCCCAAGGTCCTAGGTCCGCTGCCAAGGATCTCGACAGGAGAAAACTCGAACGCGAGATGCTCAATCTCATGCATGAACGTATCCCCGAGCTCGAGAGGAAAATTAAAGCTAGAGAGGAAAGGCGCAAAATGGAAAAACGTCAATGGACGCGTGATCGTAATCGAGCTAATGAGAGGTTCGGACGCTTTGAGCCTAGGGACTCGTCAAGACGCTATGATGATCATGAGAGGCCTTATTCTCGGGGTTATGATCGATCTCGGGACCGTTATGAGGACAGGGAACGGGAGCCTGAGCGTCAAGATGAGGTTCAGAGTCCTCCTCCTCCGAAAATTCCTTCGCCGGCCCCGCTTTCTGTTCCAGCAGCACCTCAACCTTCGCCTTCTCCTACGCCTAATATCAAAAACGTGTCGCCAGCTGAGCGTTCAGCGTATATGAAGGCCGAAGTTCAGCGTCGAGTTCAAGCCCGTATGGCTGCTCTTGGTGTAACCCCATCTGCTTCGCCGGCATTGGACTCTGGTGTTGAAGATCGGTTACAACAGGAGAAGAAGGAGGCGGAAGAGAAAGCGAAAGCTGCGGAGAAACAGGCGGAAGAAAGGGAACGTTTGCGACGTGAGAGATTGGAGAGTGAGAAAGCGGCGAGGGAAGGTACTTCTTCCCCCGTTGCGCGGAATGTTCCACCTCCTAAGACTGCACCTCCCACGCCTGCAAAACGCCCGCCTGCCCCTCCTCCTCCTCGTAGAGCACCAGCACCGCCTCATGTTGCGAAGGTTGTCCCTACCCCGCCTGCTCCTCCGGTTCCTGTGCAAGTTCCTGTGGCTGTGGAAACTGAAGTTGATCCAGAGGAAGAGGCCCTTCGTGTAAGAGAGGAAACTATCAAAAAAAGACATGCGGAACGTGCTGCTCGGCTTCGTCAGCTAGAGGAAGATGAGGAAAAGGCGCGTTTAGAAGAGGAACAATATCAGGCTAGGTTACGAGCTATGAAAACTAGGCAAGCGCCGCCTGCAAAGGCACCTTCGCCTGCTCCTGTTGCTGTGGAATTACCTGTTACTCCTGCAGTGCCCCCTCCTGCGCCGGCTGTTACTTCGCCTGCTGCATCATCGGACAAGTCAACGACGAATCCTTTTAGTCGTTTGATACAAGAAAGAAGCAGTGGTGGTGGTGGTATTGTGGCGTCTGGTGGTTCGAATGAGAGTGTTAGCACGAATCCTTGGGCCAAGTCTACCGTTTCACCTGTTCCACCTTCCAAGAGTCCGAGTTTTGTTCCTCCTCAGCCGAGCAAGAGTCCTGCTCCTCCTGTTGTGAAGATGGATTATCAGACGGCCTCGAGTGGGTTGGATGATGAGGATTGGGGTGATATTGATGAGAGGGAATCTGAGGAAGAGAGCAGTGAGGATGAGTATACCAAGTCGAGGGAGAAGAGGGCTGATATTGCTCAGCAGTTGTTTGGGAGGTCTGTGGTTGAGGTACAGAGAGTGTCTACGCCGTCTTCGCCTGCTGTGGTGGGTGGTTCGGGGGTTTCTTCTCCGGCGCCGCCTGCACCACCTGCACAGGCGGCAACAGGGGGTAATGCACCCACTGGGATTGGAGCATTGTTGGGTGACATTAGAGGGGGGCTCAAGTTGAAACCTACTCAGACTGTTGACAAAAGCGGACCTTCTGTTTCTGGTCGAGTTGTCGGAAGTAGCAATGCTGCTGCTGCTTCTTCTTCTCAGCCTATTGATGAGCCTCACACTGTTCCTGAGCTTATACGTTCTGACAAGGTGGATCATCGACAATCGGTTGACTGGTTTGCGACGCGAGCTGCTGATCATGTGAGCAGTGTTGGTATGTTACCTGGTACTGCTGAAGTTGATGAAGAGGAGGAGGAGGAGGAGGAGGAGGAGGAGGAGAATTTGAATCGAGCGCCAGGTTCGAGTGTACGTGTTCCTGCGATTCAGGTTGATGAGACCCCGGTTGATGTGGGATCTGATTTGATGGCTGATATTGATGAGTCGATTGGTGAGTTTTTTTTTCTTTCTCCGAGGGGGTTGGTTGGTTGGTTGTTGATGATGATTGGATTTGGGCAGAATATTATACGTTGACGAAATATAGTTTTGAAGGGGAAGGACGTGAAGATCTTTGTAAGTTTTTCTTTTCTTTTCCTCACTAAGGGTTTATTGATTGATGGGATTAGCTTTTCGTGAAAATGGGATTGTGGTTGCTCATCCTTCCAAGTCGGGTGGTGATTGGTGGTATGGAAGGAATGTGAGTACGGGGAAACGTGGCTTGTTTCCGAAAACGTATGTAGAGATTGTCAAGCCATGTAAGTCCCTTTCCTCCCTTTTTATCCTTCCCTTTTTGCGTATAACAAACTTTCTGATCGATTCAGCGAAAGCCAAGGCGTTGTATGACTATGTGAGTGGGAATTCGGATGAGCTTGGGTTTAGCGAGGGTGATATTCTATCGATTGTGGACAAGACGGAAGGAGAATGGTGGAAGGCGGAAAAGGAAGGATTGGTGTATATCGTTCCTGCGAGTTATATGGAGGAGGTAGTGGAGGGTTAGTCGACGTTTTATCTTTTTTTAGAGGAAAAAAAGGCTTTTTATATTGAGTCGTCCTCTTTTTTTGCCCCTCTTCCTTTCTTCTTGTCCTTTTTGTCCTTTCTTCAATGTTTGGCGCGAGTGAGAGGCTGAATGAAGTTTTTTCTGCTTGGTTTTTTTCACATATACACATACACACGTATACACACATTCGACGACGATACGAAAATACGATATGGACTGGATATGAATTTTAAACTTGAACAACAAACCACAACATGTCATGTTGAATTTCATAGTGGGTTGTTCTTTTTTTGGACGTGTACTTTTATATTTATTTACGTTTATATTAGTTATTTTTTGATTTTTTACGATGGTAACAGCTGGGGTCCAGTTTGATCTATCGGGGCTTGGTTCTGTCGTTCCTGCGACGCCTGCGGCTGTTCGTTCCCTTCCTCGCTTACCTCCTCCTGTCCCTCCTCCCCCTCGTCGTCGTCGTCTACTCTCTTACTCCTTCTCCTGTTCTGACTTGACGACGACGAAGACGCGTTTACCCGACAAGGAAGGCAATGACAATGGCAATGACAATAGCAGTGGTTTGCGGTGTCGACCCAAGTCAACTATTTTGACGTGCTTGGAAAAGAAGGGGTCTGAGTCTGGGTCTGGCCTTGATTCAAATTCTGCTGGATCGGATTATCTGTCTTTTCAGGGGAGTGACTGTGACGAGGGAGATGGAAAAGGAGAAGAAGAAGAAGAGGAGGAGGAGGAGCAAGTAGTACCTGGAGAGAGAGAACAAAGGATGATATTAGAAGATGCAGGATTGATTTTACGAGTTGGCGGTGATGATGCGCGGGTCAAGTCATTGGATAAGGACAAGGACAAGGAGATTGGATTGATGAGTGGACAAGTTGGATTGAGAGAGGTTTTGGAAAAGACGATCAGGCTAGGAGATGACGACGAAGATGGAAAGGAGAAGAAGAAAGAGGGGGAGAAGAAGAGGAGGAGACGGTCACTACCTGCTGTACCTGTTGGACCCAGAGCCTTATCCTTGACTCGAGGTCAGCAATCACAGGTTGCAGTTTCTGATATCGACCCCTCGGACGAGTCTAGTATTGTCGATTCCGATTCCACAGTATCGATAATGCCTCAGCATCGTCGCAGACTCAAGAGGATGGTCTCGAATGCCATTTCTGCCAAGGATCTACCACCGATTCCTTTGCGTGATGATGATGGTGATGGCGATGATATCAACAGGCGAATATCAAAATTATCAACGTCATCATCGTGGTCGTCGTCGTCATCGCCTCCCACATTAACGATATCGAAGAGGACTTTTGACCCTGATGAACATGCCAAACGATTGGACGATGCGTTTGAACGTTATGAATCGTTCAAGAAGGCTCATCTTGCTGCAAGCTATAATAATAATCGATTGTCGGTTGTTTCTGCGACGTCGACAGATTCAAGTTTGGTCTATCCTCCTCTGTCGCCGACGATGCTGGGGGCTAGTGTGATGACACCTACGTCCAGTAAAGGATTCGAGACGGGCAACCTACATCCGCGTCCTCACCGTCACCATCGGTTTTCGGCCAACCTTTCTGCTCTTCCTTATGGCTTACATTCACATATTTCGCACGGAAAGAGCGAGGAGAGTCCAACGGGAATGTCACCTCCTGGAGGGAGTAGGTATAGTCAACTGCTGCAGTTTTTAAGTATAGGGAGAGCGAAAACACCCGAACATGAGAGTGGTGCAGGGAGGAAAGTCACTATCTCTGGTCCAATGGCAGTGAATAGTATGAGTGGAGAAGGAGATGGGTCACTGGATGGAGGAAATGTGAGGCCAGATAGCCCTGCATTTGGTTCAGTAAGTAGTGAAGTACCTTTTCGTGGAAAGCCATGTTTCTGATCTTTTGGGGGTAGTCTTGGGCGAGTTTAGTTGACAAGACGGCATTAGAGGGAATACCGGATAATGAACGTAAGAGGCAAGAGGTAAGAACGAGTAAGCTTTTGTGATCAGAGGCTTAAGTTTACTTGTTTATAGGCCATCTTTGAGCTGATCAACACGGAAGTGGCCTATGTTCGAGATTTACAACTAATTGTTGAGGTATGTCTATCAGGTATTCGTCTTCTCGTTATTGCACTCATCATGACGCTGCAGGTTTTTTATTCAAGCATGCTCCAGTTACTCTCTCTCAAAGAAATTACCGTGATCTTTGCTAATATTGAGGATATTCTCTTGACCAACACTGCTTTTGTGAGCTCACTAGAGGAGAGACAAAAGGACTGTCGATTGTATATAGACAAGATTGGAGATATTTTACTGAAACATATACCAAGTATGAGTGTTTACTTGGTGAGTTGTGTTTCCAGATCCAATTTGTAAAAGCTGACAACCTTTTGTTTCAGGGTTATTGCGTAAATCAGTCAACAGCTGGCAAGGTCCTTAGGTCGCTGAGAGATGCTAAACCTGAGCTCGATGGTCACCTTCAGGTATGGTTATCTCTCTTCAACTCGTGTTAAATGTCAGTTTTTTGACTGTTGATAATGCAGCGGTTGAGAGATTTAGAGCCATCTGTGAGGAACCTTGATTTATCGAGTTATCTACTCGCTCCGAGTAAGCCGTATGATTCATCCTCGATAACATGTAACTCAAATCAAATCAAACAGTGCAACGAATAACACGCTACCCATTGCTCATCAAACAGGTGTGAATGGACGCTTCTACATCTGCCCCTGAACTCATGGTGTCCTTTGGATTTAGATCCTTCAATACACAGAAGCAGGTGAGGAACACCGAGCGATCAAGTCATCACAGGGAGCTGCTGAAAAGCTTCTGAACCACATCAATGAGACGATACGTGATCAGGAAGGGCAGGAAAAACTGAGAACGATATCTGAAAATCTGTGGATTGGTCAGGGGTGCGTTTTTCTCCCATCTTTTCCTGCGTTCCATGAACCTGAATAGATGAGTAGACGGCTTGATCTTACTGCTCCCACGAGGCATATGGGTACCCGAAAGCTGTTGAAAGAAGGTATACTTTTGAAAGCGAAGAGCGGGAGAAGGATATATGCGTTTCTGTGTAGTGATATTCTTGTGCTGACTGATGAGACGATGAAGTCATTGTATCGAATGGTAGGCTTCTCTTTGCCACGCTCACCGAACCTCCGAATCACTCAAAAGTCTCTTTTTTTTTTCAAAAAATAGCCGATACCTCTCGTCGACGCTCAGATTAAAGAGATGTCGAGTGGTAAAGATGTTGTCTCTTTTCAGATAAGTCAGTCGTATCCGCGGGGAGGGGATTCTATCTTGTTGAAAGGAACTACGTCGAAGGATACATTGGGGTGGATTCGGGCGATTCAAATTTCTTCTCGTAGATGTAGACATGCTGCACAACGTGCATCTGGGCGGAGATGATAGAGATTTAGATGTAGGATATAGGTATGGACTTTGTTTGAAGCGAATGTTTATATTGTGCCGAGAAGCAATACTGTCACTGTTCCTGTTCCTATTGGACTTTGTAATGTTGAGGGACCATGTTTGGGAGCGTTGCAACAGCCGTTATGTCCCTTAGAAAATTTTTCTCGATCACTTGCTTACACATTTTTAGTCTTCCTTAGCTACGAGTACTCCACTGCCCTGGAGTTTCTGCATTCCACAGTAAATATGTGTATACTTACAATCTGATATTTAGGTAGCTACTCTGGATCTCAGTTCCAGCTATATAGGATCTTGAGCGCGATATACTCTCCTATATAAGTGCAAGTGAGAGAATGAAAACAGATTCTACTTATAGCACTATTGGCAGGTCTTCTTTTTGAGAATCATTCCTATTGGAAGCAGATGATTTGAAGTTTCTATATATATTTGTAGATATGTTAATTGCGAAGGAAGGTAGTTGTGCAGATGCTAGAAAGTACTTAATCACTATGGTAATCCATCTCAGTGCGGATTGACTTTGGCTGCAGTCAAAGCCGCACTGCCATTTAATCCAGTCTTCTGTGCTTCATTGCCCCTTCCCGCCACTCTGACGCAGAAATATCACTCGTATTTCTGCTCTGCTCCTTTCCTAGCTTCATTGGTGCTTGATACGTTCGCCTTCATTCCGGCAGGTTGCAGTTCATCCTTTCCCACACCACGGTACTTGATAGAATATTCTCTACACGCTTGTACACTATCTTTCAAGCTCTGATCATCTTTATCAAAAGCATGAATCTCGGTTCTGGTGAAACAAAGGCCCAACGATTTCAACCTCTTTCGCGCCCGCATCCACGGTAGTGTGTCAAACTCTCCAACACGGTCATCCGTCACAGCAGCCTTGTCTTTATCCATTACTGCGACATGAAATGTGGCTGTAGCCGGTACATTCTTGACTCTCCATGATTCGTTTCATACAGGATCGAGGCTGTTTCGTATGATTTTTGGATCTAAGTAGATTCAACCATTTTTTCCCATTGAATTGGAACTCTGGAGGTTTTTAAAAAAAAACAAAAACGAAATATGTTCGTCGATATTGGCAACGAAATAGGGATCAGCGGTGCCGACAATATCCATCTTGGGCAGATTAGACGCCCTGATGAACTATATACAAGTCTGTCAACCAAAAAAAGTTATCTAGAATAATGGACCACTTACTTGGATACTTAAGTCGACATACATCGTCCCAGGTTGAGGCTCCGTTACCTCCTGATTTGAAACTAGGTGAGACTTAATCTCCGCATGGACGCTGCTGACCATTTGGCTGAAGGAAGCCATACTCAAGGAAGTGCGTTTTCAAGACATGATTGTTTATAACTGGATGTTTTTCCCAATATCTGTATTTGGAAATGAAATGTCTTTTATGCGGATCAACTTTGGGGTAAAGGTGTGGGTTCTATACGAAGTTTGACCCAGCAGCGATATAACCCGCCGATGTGACCCTATCTACACATCCAACCTCATCCTTCTATACCTCCCTGATACCCTAGGCATCCAAAAAGGGGTCAAAGTTCTTTTACAAATCCAATGCCTACACTAGATCAGGAATAGGCCTCTTCATTCGGCATAAACCTACCATCAATGATTTCCATCGGAGGAATACTCCGAAGAGGGACCCGAAGATAAGCACTCCACGGCTCCGCCCGGCCCAATGAGCACATACTATTTCTCATTTTCTTTCTGCTACAATAACACCTTCAAACATATCGTTACCCTAGCAAACGTCGCCCTCACCTTATTTCTTTGGCCCCATGCCTCCTGTAGACAAACCAATTGCAATGGGCCCTATATAGACCATTAGCACTACTTTCCCTGGAACAGAATGGAATCCATGTGACCTGAGATCTCCTTGAGATTTCCTTTCTGTACTTATACGGGAACACGGTCGCGTTGATTGGTTTCCCTCCCTCTCGTTCTTTATCATCCCCTGCTTTCCAAGGACGCAGACAGGAATGTCACTCGAATTGGGGAGCATTAAATATGATAACACATTCGGGGCGCTACTCGTGGGAGGATTGTGTGCGACAGGGTGTGTCATTCTATCTTGCCGCTGGACAATTGCTTACTGCATGCTGTAGACTTTACGGCGTCACTTGTTCACAAATCTACAATTATTTTGCCCGGAGGTTTCAAGACTCTGTATGTCTCAAATGGACGGTATGTATATCACGAAAGGCATCGCGATACTCTGACCATGATGTTCACGCGAGCAGATCTTGCTCCTCTGGTATGTTTTCACCTCCCGGTTGATCATGCTCACTTCTCATATTGACTTCAAGGGTCCTCGATACTTTCGATGCTGTCCTCAACGGTCATTTTCTCTATTACTATTTGGTAACGAACCACGCAGATCCTATGGCTATAGAGAAGCTTGTATGGAGTGTGATTGTGAGTTCTACAAACTGCCCTCGATTACTCTCCATTTTCTCATTTGAATTGTTGCTAGATACATGTCGTAGTCACAGTAGGTTCATATACGACTAACTGAGAATAATATCTGATGGTCCGTAAGTGCTTTTCTAATTTCATAGTCAGGGGACTGTATGCTCGACGCGTTTTTTCACGTGAGGCAATCAGCTATTGTGTCCCTTCTATCTCCCATAGTGTCCGGTTTAGTGAGCGGAGGGAACTGGCAGATAGTCATACTCATTGTAAGGTATCATGCCTTGTACCTGGACAACTGACCCCAATTCTGGAACAGCTGATTGTGTCGTCTTTGGACTTTGGTTCGTTCATACTGCCCCAGAAACCTGATGATCTGATTTGCAGTTTTACTTAGTTGTCGGCTTCGGTATGCTTTATTCCTGACTCACGACCTGTGATGCTGAGAGGTACCGTAGTGATTACCATCAAGGCATTTACCATACAAGATTTTCTGCAGCTCCAGTCCCTGTCGGTATGTCTGCTTGTCGAAGTTCTCTCCAGCTTTTTGGTCCTGATGATCGTTCAGAATCTGTTTTACCTTAGTTTCGCATCTGGAACGAGCTCCGATGTCCTTCTAGCTCTTTCCCTTTGTTTCTACCTATGGAGGTGCCAGACTGGATTTATGCGGACGGATAATCTGATACAGACACTTATGAAATATACCATCAATACCAGTGCTCTCGTAGCGTGAGCTCCTGTTTTGTTGTTCAGCCATCAAACCCGCTGAATCCAAATTTTCAGACTTGATGCTCTGGTAGGACTGATCACCTACATCACCATGCCTCACAATTTCATCTTCCTCGGTAAGTCGACGCAAACCTCAGTGGAGGGAGATTTCTGATCTTTCTGTGAAGCATTCTACTTGTTATTGAGCAAACGTGAGTCAAAAGTTTTTCTCTTCCTGAAGTTTGTTGGTTCACCC
>Ga0153947_1001358_pt1 | contig 11535 bp, 12 predicted proteins | sample TSNJ031MetaG_FD_104697 | JGI IMG/M metagenome (GOLD analysis project Ga0153947, IMG submission 104697) | Attine ant fungus gardens microbial communities from New Jersey, USA - TSNJ031 MetaG | ecosystem: Host-associated > Fungi > Mycelium > Unclassified | place: USA: New Jersey, Wharton State...
AGACACGGCGAGGTTTTGCCGGTAGTGAAGGCTGTAATTGAGAAGATGGCAGCTATTGTCGGGAAGTATATTGACAGGGATACGACGGATATCATTTATCTTTGCGGCGGCACCTGCTGTCTGACGGGGATGGAGACGATATTTGAAAAAGAACTGGGCATAAAAACAGTTAAGCCTGAAAATCCGTTTCTTGTTACGCCCAGCGGCATCGCAATGAACTGTATCCTCTAGGAAAGGGTGGATTTATAGTGGATTTTGACAAGCTTGTAGACCAGATAACTCAAAAAGTGGCACAGAAGATTGACAGCATGGAGAGCCCCCGGGAGAATATAGCGCAAAAGCCTAAGCTTCTTCTGGCCTGCTGCGGACAGTCTGACATCTGTCAAAGCCTTATGGATGATAGCAGGCTGCGCGCGGCCTTTGCCATGGAATACGTAGATATTAACGCCGAAGGCGGCGGCGGTGAGGATTTTGACACCCTTGTGCTATGCAATTTGAGCTGTGAGGATATGGCTAAAATTGCCTACGGCATAGCCGATGGAGGCTGCGCGGGTATTGCTGTCAAAGCGGTTTTGTCGGACAAATGTGTATATGTGGCAAAGGAGGGTGTTGAGCTGTTTAAATATAAAAGCTGCACACCCAAGCTCTATTATAATATGATGTTGGATAAGCTGAATTTAATGGATGAATACGGCATTAAGTTTTTCGGCTGTGGTCAATTGGCAGAGAAAATTTTAAAGGGCAATACCGGGAGCTGTGCCGCGGTAAAATGCGATGATAATAGCCCTGATGTACCCAGACAGCGGGTTTTGGGAAAAAAGTTAGTGACAGAAAAGGATGTTGTTTTAGCGTGTACGGAGGGGTACGCCGCCCTTTTGGTAGATGAGCGGGCAATCATTACGGATCTGGCACGGGAGCAGGCAAAGAGCAGAGGCATTTGCATAATAAAAAAATAGATTTTCCGCCGGAGGTATTGCGATGAAAGTCGGAAAAGTGATAGGTAATATCTGGGCCACGAGGAAGGAGCCGCTCCTTGAGGGCTACAAGCTTCTTCTCGTCCAGCCCATAAACATAATTGACGGCTCAAAGGACAGAGTGCCCATAGTGGCGGCGGATATAATCGGCGCGGGTATCGGTGAGACGGTCATATATGTAGGCGGCAGTTCCGCCAGAAACGCCGCCGCAAGCAGCGACACCCCCGTAGACGCTACCATCGTGGGGATAGTGGACGATCTTGAGCTTGATATTAATGCCGCTGACAGAGGTGATTAAAAGTGAATTTGGTAGAAGCCGTCGAGTCTGCGGGTGTAGTCGGTGAGGGCGGCGCGGGGTTTCCGACCCATGTGAAGCTCAATACCAGCGCCAAGTACTTTATTATAAATGCCGCCGAGTGCGAGCCATTGATAGAGACGGACAAATATCTCAGCCGAACCTTCCCTGCCCGGCTGATTGATGCCGCCTGTAAGATTTCACGGTATTTGGGCGCAGAAAAAACGGTAATCGCCATAAAGGGGAAATACAAAGCCGAAATTGAAGCCCTGCAGGGGGCAATAGACGTGGCAGCCGCCGGAGTTGAAATTTTCGTCATGCCTACATTTTATCCGGCGGGAGATGAGCAGCTTATTGTCCAGCAGGTATGCGGAGTTTCGGTGCCTGAGCGGGGTATTCCCATAGATGTCGGCGCAGTCGTGAATAATGTGGGGACAGTTTTGAGTATTTCTGAGGCTTTGGAGGGTAAAAATGTCACAAATAAGCACCTGTCCGTTGTCGGAGAGGTGAAAATGAACATAATGCTCCGTGTGCCCGTGGGAACATATATAACCCAATGCATTGAGGCGGCGGAGCCGACTCTCGACCGATATGCCGTTATCATAGGCGGCCCCATGATGGGCAAAATCCTCAAGGGGGATGAAATCTCCAGGGCTGTTGTGACAAAGACGACGGGCAGTCTGATCGTTTTGCCCTGCGACCACCATTTGATTAGGCAAACGGAGCGATCCATGTCGAGCATAAAGCTAAGGGCAAAAAGCGCCTGCATACAGTGCCGCATGTGCACAGACCTGTGTCCGAGATACAATACGGGCCATCAGATACGCCCGCATCTGGTTATGAGGAATATCTGGAGAGAAAATTTAATCAAGGATGAGGGCGAATATGAAAAGGCCTTTGGAGATGCTGTAAACTGCTGCGACTGCGGAGTGTGTGAAATGTTTGCCTGTCCTATGGGATTATCCCCGAAAACGGTAAACGTCTATATAAAGGGTGAGCTTAGGAAAAAGGGAATCGGCGCGGCAAAAAACAACAATCCCATTCCCCGGCGGGATATTGACTTGCGCAGGATACCCACCCACAGGCTGGTAGCAAGGCTGGGGCTTGAAAAATACGATGGCAGGCCCCTCAAGGCGGGGTGCGGGGAGTTGACGCCGAAATGTGTCCATATCCCGCTTAAGCAGCATATAGGGATCCCCGCGGTACCCGTTAAGCAGGTGGGAGACTTGGTGCAGGTCGGAGAGCTTATAGCCGCTATCCCGGAAAAGGGACTTTCCGCCAATATACACGCCAGCGTGACGGGCAGAGTTTCGGCGCTCACAGACGAGTATATGGAGATAACAAGGGGAGAGGTGAGAGACTGATGGGAAAAGCAATCGGTATGATTGAGCTGACAAGCATAGCGCGGGGGATAGAGATAAGCGATTTCATGGTCAAAGCGGCGCAGGTTGAGCTGCTCAGAGCGTCCACAGTCTGCCCCGGCAAATATATTGTGATCATCGGCGGGGACACAGGACCTGTAAAGGCCTCTCTTGAAGTCGGCGAGGAAAAAAGCGGGGAATATATCGTCGATAAGCTGCTGATTTCAAATATCCATCCACAGCTTATGCCGGCAGTCAGCATGACCTCTCAGGTTGAGTGTCTCGGCGCTGTGGGTGTGCTGGAGTTTTATTCGGTGGCATCGGCCATTGTAGCGGCTGATGTAGCGGCGAAAGCCGCAAATGTTACCCTCATAGAGGTCAGGATAGGATATGCAATAGGCGGCAAGGGCTATGTCACCTTAACGGGAGATGTGGGGGCGGTCAAGGCGGCGGTAGAGGCCGCTGTGAACAATGCCGAGCTGCTTGTGACAAGCACGGTAATCCCCAGGCCCGACCCCGAGATATTTGACAGCTTGATCTGAGATAAAGTAACCGCGGATTAACGTCCGCCGCCGTCGGCTTCGCCCGACGCAAATCTGATGATGAGCGTTAATCTGTGATTACGAAAAGCTCAAATAGGAGGTGCTGTGGTGACAATCAGCGAAGAGCTAGTGAGCAGGATCGTAAAAAACGTACTGAAAAATATGAAGCCGGATGAAGCGGCGGGTACGGGAAAAAGGTTGATCCAAGCGGAACAATCAACGCCAAGATCGGTGATGTCAAATGTGAGTCCTTTAAATTTTGATACCGTCCCGGCGGGACATGTCTACTCGTAGCGGTGGAAGATGGTATTGTCAAAGTATTTACTTACAATGAATAGCAGCTCATTAAATATCGTTATCTCCCGCTGCTGATAAAACGAAACACTGCCAGACAGATGAGCAGTACCCCGCTGACCCACGACACATCCCAGGGGATTTTCTCCGCCATCCGATTCCCCAGAGCGGCGCCGCCCTTGACGGCCAAAACGGTGAGGAGCACGAAGATGATCATAGAGGCCCCAATATGGACGCCCATGACCCCCGCCCCCAGACCCGCCGCGACGCCGTCCAGGGACAACGCAATGCTGAGGGCAGCCGCCTCTTTTGGCGACAGGGCCTGGGACTGGTCCAGATCGGCGATTTGCGGATCCGCGTAGACATTGAGAATAAAGCGCAAATTCAACGCGGTGAATTCCAGCCGGCCCGCCCCGTTTCGACTCCCCCGAATCCAGCGCTTGAGTGTGCTGTCAAAAAGACGCATCAGACCCAGGACGGAAAGCACCACAAGGGAGATCACCGCGGTCGCCCGCGCCCCTATGTATGGGGCGATCACATTTCCCACCAGCAGGGACGCCAGGAAAATACCGCCGCAGACCAGGCTCACCCTCGCAACCGACAGGCCGGGCACCTTAATTTTCTGGCTGCCATATGCGAAAAAAGCCAAAAATGCATCCACAGAGAGGGCGGCGGCCAAAACAAAAGCCTCCACAAGAGAGGCCAAATTCATATCCAAACAAAACATCTCCATTTATTTGATATTCTATCTTATTCAAATGGGGATGTCCTGTTGCTTAACTGACGAAAAAAGCAAAGACCGTTTTTTCTGCCAAGAGGTTGATCGCCCTGCGGGGCGATGTGAGGAAAGGCACCCGGGGAAGTGAATTCCACGGACGCCTTGAAATTGAACCTTTTCCACGGGAAAAGGACGATTCGGACGGTGGACGAGGATGGTGTTTAAAAGAAAAAAACCGGGGGCATCCCCCGGTTTTTTTATAGGTTATTCATTGCGCTGGCAAGCTGGCTCTTCTTGCGGGCCGCTTTGTTCTTGTGGATAATCCCTTTTGAAACTGAGCGATCCACTGTCCGAACAGCAACCTTGTAAGCACCATCGGCTTCTTCCCGGTTGCCCCCGGCCACAGCGATATCAAACTTTTTCAGGTTCGTCTTCAGAAGCGTTCTGTCCGCCTTGTTCCGCTCCTGCCTCAAGCTGGATGTCCGAACGCGCTTCTCAGCTGATTTGATATTGGGCATTTTTCTGGCCACCTCCTCCGATGATGTCACATGGCAACGCCATTGTGCGGAAACTTATTTTATCATTCCCATCCGGAAAATGCAACACTTTTTTAGAAAAAATTTAATTGGTTGACTTTTTATGTCTTTGCAGATTGTCGGGAGGCGACTTCGACAAGGAGGTGGGGGCCGATTGACGAACGCATTTCAACCCACGCCCCCGCGAGGGGGGCGACTTCTCTCGCTGGAGGTTGATTCCCCGGAGTGTCCAACATGCAGAATGCACAAAACATGAACGGGCAGGCCTTGCGCCTGCCCGTTCATGTTTTCAATTCGGCAAACGTGCGGGCGGACACAAGGCCCGCCCCTACAATATTTGCCAATTGCATATGTAAATGCTCGATGCACCACTGCACCAGCGTAGACGGGGCGCGCGCGGGCGCGCTGTCGGCACAGGGGTTCGTCACCCGTAGAAGACAAGCCGGAGGCGGCGTTCTACGCTGAGTCAATGGAAATTTAGGGACTGAAATCTCACGTAACGCAGGCATGGCAAGTACGAGGCACCCACATCCACCGTCACGCACAAGCGGGGTTTCTTAAGGGGTGCAACCCCTTAAGTCGCTTTTTCCCCTCTTTTTGTCGATACAAAAAGAGGGCCGCCGGAGGCTGGACAAGGTAAAAGAATCTGCCAATGTCATATAGAACAAAAAAGAGGAGAGTGCTTTCCAGCACCCTCCCCAAGTATATAACCTATCGAAGCAACCGACTCCGATCCGTATAAGTCGTATGCAGCAGCTCATGACTCTTGTGCCCATTCGGCTCTCCAAGAAACTCCTTATAAAGATTCTGAACCGCCTGGTTCTCATGCGACTTGCGCAACGGCAACCGCCGATCCTCCCGATAAATCGCCTCATACCGCGGCTGCATCCTCTTCCAATTCTTAATCACGTTCCCGCCGCCGCCGATACAACCGCCGGGACAGGCCATGATCTCAATGAAATGATACTCCGCCTTGCCGTCGCGGACGGCGTCCATCACCTTCCGGGCGTTTCCAAGCCCATGCGCCACGGCGACCTTGACGGGGAGATCCCCGACCTGGATCGTTGCCTCCTTGACGCCTTCAAAGCCGCGAACCGCGTCAAACTCAATGTTCTCCAGCGTCTCGCCGGTCACAACCTCGTACACCGTGCGCAGGGCGGCCTCCATGACGCCGCCGGTGACGCCGAAGATCGCGCCGGCACCGCTGCCCAAGCCGAAGGGTGCGTCAAATTCTTCCTCGGGGAGATCGGCAAAATTGATGCCCGCGCTGCGGATCATGCGGCCCAGCTCCACAACGGTCAGGACAAGATCCACATCCTGATAGCCGTCACGGCCCAGCTCCGGCCGCTTGGCCTCATACTTTTTCGCCGTACACGGCATGATGGCCACGCTCATGATGTCCTGTGGCTTTTTGTCCAGCTTCTCCGCGTAATACGTCTTGATCAGGGCACCAAACATGCCTTGGGGCGATTTGCAGGTGGAGAGGTTGGGAATAAATTCGGGATAGTAGGTCTCGCAGAATTTAATCCAGCCCGGCGAGCAGGACGTGATCATGGGTAGGGCACCGCCATTTTGCAGGCGGCCCAGTAGCTCCGTCCCCTCCTCCATAATGGTCAGGTCGGCGGTGAAGTCACTGTCAAACACCATATCAAAGCCGAGCCGCCGCATGGCCGTGACGAGACGGCCTGTGCTCAGGGTTCCGGGCGCCTCGCCCAGAGCCTCTGCCAGGTTGATGCGGACGGAGGGGGCCACCTGGGCCACCATGAGCTTGTCGCCGCCGACATTGTTCCAGAATTGCCGGGTATCGTCTTTAATGGTCAGCGCCCCTGTGGGACACGCCTGGGTGCACTGGCCGCAGTTGACGCAGACGCTCTCGCCCAGAGGTCTGCCGTATGCGGGAACAAAATTGACCTCAAATCCGCGATTGACCTTGGAGATGGCGTGAACCTGCTGGATTTCGTTGCACACATATTCACACCGGCCGCAGGCAATGCACTTACCTGCACTGCGGGCGATGGAGGGGGAGGAGAAATCGTCCATTTCCGTCGAGCGGGCCCGGTAGGGATACCGGGGGGAATCGACGAAATGCATCTCCTGAGAAATGCTCTGCAACTCGCAGCTGCCGCTGCGCTTGCAGTGGAGGCAATCCTGGGCATGGCGGGACAGGATGAGCTCCAGAACGTGCCGCCGCGTGTTATAAACCTTAGACGAATGTGTCTTGACACTCATACCCTCAAAAACGGGATATGCGCAGGACGGAATCAGTGCGGACAGCCCTTCGCATTCGACAAGGCAGATGCGGCAGCTGGCCTTGACGGCCTGATCCGGGTGGTGGCAAAGCGTCGGAATGCTGATGCCCAGCTTTTCGGCGGCCTGCAGCACTGTCGTGCCCTCTTCAACCTGGATAGGCAGTCCATCAATTGTCAAGTTGATCATCATACTCTTTGCCCCCTTTCAATGGCGCGGATATAGTCGGGTCGGAAATTGTGAATACTGGACGTGACGGGATAGGATGAGTTTTGGCCCAGGGCGCAGAGGGACGCGAGCCGCATCGTGTCGGCCAGCTCCTCCAGCAGGTCCAGATCCTCCAGCTTGCCGTGGCCCGCGTTGATGCCATGGACCAGTTCGTGCATGCGGATATTCCCCTCACGGCAGGGCGTACATTTGCCGCAGCTCTCATGGATGAAGAACGTCATGATGTTCTCCACGATATCCAAAATTTCATTGTAGTCGTCAATGACCATGACGGTGCCGGTGCCGAGCACACAGCCGGCCTCCCGGCAGCTCTCGATATCCATGTTCATATCCATCTGATCGGGGTTAATGAGGTTGCCGGACTGACCGCCGAGCATGAAGCCCCGCAGATCCCGCCCGTTTTTGACGCCGCCGTGGGCCACAAAAATATCCTTGAGATTCGTCCCCATGGGATATTCCACGACGCCATTCCGCTCCGCGTTCCCGCAGACGGTGAACACTTTGGTGCCGGTGCAGTTGGGCACACCGATTTGCTTGAACCGTTCGCCGCCCATCTCTAAGATGGAGGGCAGATTGGAGAGTGTCTCCACATTGTTGACCACGGTGGGCTTTCCATAGAGGCCCGACACGCCGGGATAGGGCGGCTTAAACTGGGGCTCACCGCGCTTGCCGGAGATGGAGGCGATCAAAGCCGTCTCCTCGCCGCAGACATAGGCACCGCCGCCGGAGACCACGTCCACCTCAAAGTCAAAGCCGGAGCCGAAGATGTTCTTCCCCAGACAGCCGGCCTTCGTGGCGTTTTCAATGGCCTCTTCCAAAATGGGGAATATGTAGGGATACTCATAGCGCAGATAGACAAAACCCTTTGTCGCACCGGCGGCATAGGCGGCGATGGCCATCCCTTCGAGAACGGTGTTGGGGTCGTTTGAGAGGATAACCCGATCCTTGTTCGTGCCGGGCTCCCCTTCGTCCGCGTTGCAGATGATGTATTTCTGATCCGCCTCGACGCCGTTCGAGATACGGAGCTTTTTCCCCGTGGGAAAGCCCGCGCCGCCACGACCCCGCAGAGCGGAGGTCTCAATCTCTTTAATAACCTGGTCGGGGGTCATGGAGAGCGCCTTGCGAAGGCCCTCATATCCGCCCCGGGTCCTGTAGTCGTCAATGCTGACCGGGTCGATCAGGCCCACATTGCGCAGGACGATTCTTGTCTCCTGTAGCATCTACTCCACCTCCCCGTTTATGTAGTTTTCCATCAGTGTCGCCGCTCGGCCGGGGGTCAGGTCTTTATAGACCTTGCCGTTGATCAAAATGGCGGGGGCATATTCGCACAGCCCCAAGCACTGGCAGTATTCCAGTGTAAACATGCCATCCTCCGACGTCTCACCGGGCTGGATGCCCAGGGTGCGGCTGATGGACTCCATAACGGCCTGGGCGCCCCGCACATGACAGGGGGCGCTTTCACACATGCGCACCACATATTTCCCCCGCCGCTCCGGCGAGAACATGGCGTAATAGGTGATGTAGCTGTACAGATCGGCCTCGGTCAGTCCCGTCTCCGCGCTGACGATAACCGCCACCTCCCGCGGGAAGGAATTGTCCGCGATCCGCTGAATGTTCAGCAGAATGCGCATCAGCTTGTGGGGCTCGACATGGTAGCGTTTGGCCTCTTTTAAGATTTCCTGCTTCATTTCGGGAGTTACTTCCCATTTGGTCTGCGTGGTACTCATACGTCCACTCCCCTTTGCAAATTTTCCATGCTCCGATCTCCCTTCGGCGCCGCCCTCATAGACTAAGATGCAGCGCGCACGACGGCGGCGTGCGTCCACCATGCTCCCAATTTCAAAAGGTCTTCTATTCAAAAATAGCATAATAATTTACTTTGTCAACAATAGTTTATTTTTTATCAGAAATGTTATGGTTTTAACAAGGAAAACCGTACTTTTGCTGCGAGAGCCGGCCACACAAAAGTGCCGCTCAGTGGGCTGAAAACCCGCCAAGCGGCACTTGTTTGCAACTTTTTTATCTAAAACCTTCAAAAACTAGAACCGGAAATCCCGAGAGCCTGCGGCGATTTTTTCCATAAAATTCGATGTGACGGATTTCACTTTATCGCTTGAAATGTGCGCCATCTCCTGGCAGATGACCTCGTCTCCGAGATGACGGGTCGCGGGCGTGGCGTAATCCTCCAGATATTCCTTTAAGGTGATCAGGGCGTTGGGCTGGCAGCAGTTGGAGATCTGTCCCGCCTTCGCCAGCTGCATAAACCGGTCACCGGTGCGGCCCTCCCGATAGCAGGCGGTGCAGAAGCTGGGGACATGGCCCAGCTCTAACAGCCAGTGAACCACCTGATCGAGGGTTCGGTTATCGCTGATATCGAACTGGGCGGTGTTCTCCGGCTCACCCTGATCATAGCCGCCGACGGTGGTTCTGGAGCCGCCGCTGAGCTGGGAAATGCCGAGCCGCAGAGCCCGCTCCCGGGACGCCTTGGACTCCCGCGTGGACATGATCATGCCGGTGTAGGGAACCGCGATGCGCAGCACCGCCACCAGTTTTTCAAAGATCGCATCCGGGACGGAATTTTCAAAATCAGCGGTGTCGATGTCGTCCGCGGGGCAGATGCGGGGGACGCTGATCGTGTGGGGGCCGACGCCCTTAAAAGCCTCCAGATGCTCCGCATGCATCAGCAGTCCGATGAAGTCGTATAGATAGCCCTCCAGGCCGAACAGAACGCCGAGGCCGACATCGTCAATGCCGCCGTCCATGGCCCGGTCCATGGCCTCGGTGTGCCAGGCGTAATCGTGCTTGGGGCCGGTGGGGTGGAGCTGTTCGTAGTTTTCCTTGTGGTAGGTCTCCTGGAACAGGATATAGGTGCCAATGCCCGCATCCTTCAGCTGACGGTAGTCGTTCACGGTTGTGGCGGCGATGTTGACATTGACGCGGCGGATGGCGCCGTTTTGGTGCTTCACGCTGTAGATTGTCGCAATGCTCTCCAGAATATAGTCAAGGGGGTTCATCTTCGGATGCTCCCCGGCCTCCAGCGCAAGGCGCTTGTGACCCATATCCTGCAGGGCGACGACCTCCCGGCGGATCTCCTCCTGGGTCAGCTTTTTGCGGGTGATGGTCTTGTTTTGCCCGTGATAGGGGCAGTATGTACAGCCGTTGATGCAATAGTTTGAGAGGTAGAGGGGCGCAAACATGACGATGCGGTTTCCGTAGATGCGCCGCTTGATTTCGGCGGCGAGGTCTGTGAGGACGGCGGAAGCCTCCGGCAGGTCACACTCCAGCAAAACGGCGGCCTCCCTGTGGGTCAGGCCCCGGCAGTCCCGCGCACGATCCAGAAGGCCCATAATCAGATCCCGGTTTTGCCGGTTTTCTCCGGCGTAGGCGATTGTTTCCTGAATCTCCTCGTGATTGATGAATTCCCCGGCATGCGGGGATTTTGGATTGTAACTCATGAATAAAACTCCCTTCCGCCCCGGCTTTTATCACCGGACGCCCATGACCAGTGTCAGCGTCGTACTAATCCGTTGCCTTGGCATACAGTGTCTTGACCTGGACATTTTCCACCATGCCCAGCTTACCGGACAGCGCGCCGATGATGTCGTTTGGCGCGTCAAGGATGACGCTGATGACGGATACCTGCCTTTCCCGATAGGGAATGCCCATGCGGCCCACAATGTATTCATTTGCCTCGTGGAGCAGGCCATTGATCCGCTCCGCCGCCGTCCGGTTGTAGACAAAAATCCCGATCATGGCAATCCTGTTTTCCATGCATATCCCTCCATTAAAACAGAAAATCCCACGCCTGCGGCGAGGGAATAGGAATCATCGGTAGCCTGTCCGGGTCTGCCCGACAAAGACGCTATGCACTCACCCTCCGGTACGGAACGAATCCAAACCGATCAGGCACTGATTTGAAAGCTATGCTCACGATTGGGCTTTCCCTCTCGCTCACACCTTTACGATAGCACACGATCTGACCCGCGTCAAGCGTTACTTAATTAACGCAATTGTGGGGTGTTGCCTTTGGCATGTCCAGCCTCCGGCGGTATATACTCTGGCAGATTCCGTTACCTTGTCCAGCCTTCGGCGACCTACTTTTTGGCCTTCGCCCCAAAAAGTAGGCAAAAAAGGCGACTTAGGGGCTGCGCCCCTAAGAACCCCGCTATTGCGGGACGGTACGTTAAGGCGTGTTCTTTGGTGCGGATGTATGTTTTAGATTGTAGTCCCGAAATTGTAATGACTGGAGCGGCTGTACATCGCCTCCGGCTACCCTCCTACGGGTGACGGTCTGCGGCGCCAGCAGCGCGCCCGCGCGCCCCGTTTATGTGGGTGCGGTG
>Ga0153947_1001360_pt1 | contig 11522 bp, 7 predicted proteins | sample TSNJ031MetaG_FD_104697 | JGI IMG/M metagenome (GOLD analysis project Ga0153947, IMG submission 104697) | Attine ant fungus gardens microbial communities from New Jersey, USA - TSNJ031 MetaG | ecosystem: Host-associated > Fungi > Mycelium > Unclassified | place: USA: New Jersey, Wharton State...
GCGGTTTTAAACACCAAATCTCCATATTCGTTACGAAGCGCATCTTCCACAGCTTTGCTCATGTTTGTGTCGTCCTGTAAGGTCAAAAGAATACCCCCGACTGATAATCGGGGGTTAAGGTTGATCTTCACCATGTTTAATACATTTTGCAGTTGGGATAACCCATCCTTGGCAAACTTCTGTGTCTGTACCGGAATGATGACACTATCGCTGGCGGTCAGCGCATTTATGAGGAGTATGCCAAGGGACGGAAGGCAATCCACAAGAATGTAGTCATACACATCCAGGCAGTCGGCTTGCAGTACCCTCTTTAGCACCGTTTCCCGGCTTATGGCGTTGATGAGAAAGTAGTCTGCGCTGGAGAGGGCAATGCTGGAGGGGATGTAGTCTATCCCTTCGTGATTGGTTCGGATCGCCTGGCCTACTAGGTTTTCGCCCCCGGTGGTCGCGCCTGAAAGCAGCTCGCTGATGGTGGGGAGATCATCCTGTTGATGGTCTAAATATTCACTGAGATTGGACTGTGGATCCAGGTCGACCACCAACACCTTTTTTCCTTTCTCCTGTAGCCCTGCGGCCAGATTCAAAGTTGTCGTGGTTTTGCCGACACCACCTTTTTGGTTTGCGATTGCGATTACTTTCGGCATCTCTAACGCTCCTTTTTTCATATGTTTGTTAAAATCTTGACACGCTATAAAGGCAAAGATATACTCTTATATACAAAGCGCCTATATAGTCGAAAAAAACTACTATATAGGCACTATGATTATTTCATTAATTGAGTTTATAAAAAGTTAAATAAAATTGGTAGATAATGGCAAGCATAAATTGCAATAAATAGCCACTTGTTTTGCACTTTTTTATAGATAAAACTCATTGTTTTATTACTTGACATTATTAAGGTAGGAGATATTTATGACGCAGCGAAGTGTAGTAGTTCGATTAAAAAGACATTGTAACAGCAAAAGAAAATGTCAAAGAAAGGCGGATGCACGGTTATATCAAGGATTATATACTAAAGAGTCTAAAGTAAAAAAACTATATGAATCTTGGTTAAATGAAATAAAAGTAACCACGAGTAGAGGTTATTGGGGTAACTATGAAGGATATTGGAAAAATTGGATTGAAAAAGAGCTTGGTTATTTAAGGATTGAAGAAGTTACTGAACAGCACTTTCAAAATATAATTAACGCCGCTTATATCAAGGGTTTATCGAAAAAGACCTTACAAAATATGAGAGCCTGTATGGCTGCTTTCATGAAATATTGCAGGAAATGCGGAGTTACTACACTTGCAATTGAAAATGTTACAATTCCTAAGAGGGCTAAAGTCGGTAAACGAACAATTTTGCAGCCGGATGACTTACAGAAACTTTTTACGATAGATACCACCTTATTTAAAAATAGAGTTGCATATGAGCCATTAGTGTATGCATTCCGATTTCAGGTGTCAACCGGTCTGCGTCCAGGTGAATTGATTGGCTTAAAATGGGACGACATAGATTTGGAATCCGGCTACATAACGCTACAACGTTCCGTAAATAAATTCCATGAAGTTACAACAGGAAAAAACGATAACGCTAGGAGAGTATTTATCTTGACGACTTTGTCAAAAAGCATCTTAATTGAACACATGAAAAATAATAAAGCTTGTTGTGAATTTGTGTTTCCCTTAAATCAAAAAGTATTAAAAACACAAACTTACTATGATAGATGGGTCAAATATCGCGCTCATGCAGGTATTACCGATGCTACCCCATATGAATTGCGACATACGTTTATTTCTATCATAAAAAGATTGCCAGAAGGGCTTATCAAACCACTTGTAGGCCATTCTGTAAACATGAATACTTACAGTGTTTACGGACACGAAATTGACGGGGAATTGATGCAAGTATCTGAATTGATTCAAGCGGTTTTTGATAATATAGGTGTAAAATATTGTTAATGATCTCCTGCGTATAATTCCAATGTATGCTCTCACACACAAAACACGGGTTCGATTCCCGTACGGGTCACCATTTTATATGCTGTTATAGGCTATGTTATTTACGAAAAGCGTAGCCTATAACGCACTCTAATTAGTTGTTTTTCTGCTCATCCTTAGCGGCCACATTTTCAAGGTTTGTTCCTGCCCCATCTCAGCGACGTATTTCATAACTTTGCGTCATCGCGGGTTCAGCAACTAGAAGGGTCTCTCGGCATTATGTATCTGTCCTCAAGTGCAGCCATTCAATTGTCAAGGTACACCAGCCGCTTTTGTGGATTCTTTTGGAACGCTAACCCACATACTTGGCACATAAGCACGACAAGGATAGCCGCACTTATAGAATATATTGAAATACTGCGTGAACAGTGCTTTCAATCAAAAGGGGGGGCGTGATACAAATCTGTTGTTATCCATAATTTTACATTGCGTTCTGTGCTCTAATATTGTGTTTAATAAGAACATGGCGTTACTGGTTAAGATCCGAACACTTACTGACAACAACAGGTTTGTAGCACAACCCTAAATTTCAATAAAATATAATAGCGATTGAATAAATAATAAGACCAATACAAAAATACGTGAAAACATATAAATTTTAATATATATTTTCTAACTCGATATGTAAAGTGTTTTACTGATTAATTCTCTTTTTTACCTTACAATTTTGTTTGCAAGCAAATCACACTAAATTCGCGAAAGGAGTGGTATCATTGGACGTTCATGAAGGGAGAAAAGTAGAGTTTTACGGGGGAAAGGGCATAATTTTTCTGCCGATACTGTTGGCAATTCTCAGCCTATTCTACGTTGCAAGACTGAACGCTAATATTCCCGCATACTGGGCGGCTTTCCTGCTTCCACTGATTGTATGTCTTTTTCTGGCCAAAAACAAAGCGGAATACTGCGAATCAATTCTGCGTGGCATCACCAATCAAGTGGGAGGTATCCTAATCATGGCCGTGCTGCTGGCGGGAATCTCCGGAGCAATCATCTCCAAAAGCGGCATGATCAGTTCACTTGCGGCATATATAGTCCAAATTAATTTCGTTGGCAATAAATTCATTGTGGCCACATTTCTGATCACATGCGTCATCGCATTTTCCACAGGCACATCGGTCGGCACAATGTTTGTCATCGGGCCAATTCTGTATCCAATAGGATATCTTGTCGGGGCAACTCCATCGTATTTAATCGGCGCCATCATTTCTGGAAGTGCGTTCGGAGACAATATCTCGCCGGTATCCGACACCCTGATCGCTGGCTCGACAACCCAGAAAGTGGAGCTTGGGAAGCTGTTTAAAAGCCGCATCAAGTATACGATTCCGGTAATGCTCCTGTGCGCAGTTGCCTATTCATTTCTGGGATCGGGCAGCGTAACGGTAAACAACACAGGCAGCGATGTGCAGGCCAATCCAGTTACACTGCTATTTATTCTTTCACCTGTGGTCATCGTAACGGCATGCTTGCTGCGCCGGCATCTGCTGGAGGCATTCACCTACGGCATTATAACGGGCTTTATCATCGGGCTTGTTACGGGAATATTTAAATTCAGCGATATCATCTCCGTACCGGAGCCTTTTGGGGCGGGTGGGCTCATTGTTGACGGCATCGCAAACTCCATACCAACAGTTGTTGTCATTATGTTCATGTTTGCACATATCAGCATACTTCAGGATGGCGGCGGCATAAGTCTGCTTGTAAAATCAATGGAACGCTTTGTCGTAGGTCCGCGCTCGGCCGAAGCTGTGATCGCCATCATCACGATGCTTCTCAATATGGCGACAGCCCTGAATACCGCGGCCATTATGGGAACGGCGCCCCTTGCGTATGAGATAGGCGAAAAATATGGACTGGACGGTTGCCGGCGCGCCAACATCATGATCAACTCCGGCGCTACTTTCAATTACCTCATGCCGTACATGGTTCCGGTGGTGCTTGGATCCATGTTCAGCAGCAGCTATGCCCCTGTGGAAGACGCCGTGATGGTGTCCACCTACGAGGTTATCTTCAGCCAAATTTATCCTTGGGCAATGCTGGTTATGGTAATATTCGCAATCAGTACAGGTTATGGCAGAACCTTTTTCCCTGACATGAAACAAGAAGATATACGCGCATAACGTAAGTGTTACAACAAGCTTTTGGCCATCTTCTCCAGCTGTTCACGATTTAGGATGGAAAAATATTTGTCTTTTCTGTATAGGATACCGGAATCCAAAAACATATTGAAGACATTACAGACAGTGACACGACTCACTCCCACCATTGCCGCAACATCCTGATGTGTAAATTTGATGGATATGACAATTCCGTCGGCAGATGGTTGTCCATACTGGTCACATAGATCCAAAAGTATTTTTGCTATTCTGCACTGGGAATCGAACAAAGCAATACTTTTAATCTGATTTAGGTAAACTTGATTTTTTCTGCCTACAAGCTTACATACGGCCAAATTCATGTTCCAGTTCGACATCATTTTGCTCTTGAGTTTAGCAAAGGGAATCCGGTATATATAAGAATCAACAATTACAAGGGCGGAGCAGCTGTAGGACTCCTCTGCAAGGCATGGGGATTCACCGGTCATACAGCCCTGTTCTGCGATATATAGCTGTTTTTCTGATCCATCCATGCTGTAGCTTGTGATACAGACCCGACCGGTTTTCACGATAAAAGCATCAGTTGCCGCATGCCCCTGATAATAAAGATAGCTTTTCTCGCGGTACAGCAAAGGCTCTTCATCACAAATTAAGGGCTCCCATACGGAAAGTTGGCAGTTTAGCCAGGGCGAAGACGAATTGTTCGTATTGTCAACCACAGTCAGGCTCTCTCCTTTCATAGTAGAGATTATCAACAAAAACGATTAGGAGGAAAGAAACATGAGTATCAATTGGGAAAAAATCAGAGTGGAAGAATGGCCGACACTGGAAACTATGACCTTTTTGGACGCGGCTTGTGTAAGCTTTGCGCCCCAAAGGACAGTGCGGGCGCTGAAGGATTTCGCAGACTTCACAGCGCGTCAGGATGAGGCAAATTCCAGCGCACACCATATTGCAATGGATCATTTGCGGGATAAAGCATACGACGAAGCTAGAAAACTCCTCAACGCCGACCCTGAAGAAATTGCAATTGTTGAGAGCACCTCTCACGGCTTAAACATCGCCGCAACCTCACTGCCACTGGAGGACGGGGACAACATCATCACCGCAAATCTGGAATTCATCCAGGTCGCGCTGCCGTGGTGCGCAATGCGACAGACCAAGAATATTGACATCCGTGTGCTGAAAACCGAAAACAATCAGTTCCACGCCTCCGACTTCGAGAAGCTATGTGACGACCGGACAAAAATAATCGTTATTTCTAGTGTGGAGTGGTGCAACGGCTGGAAGATGGATCTCAAATCCATCGGGGAGTTGTGCCAGAAACGGGGTATCTATTTGGTGGTGGATGCAGTGCAGCAGATGGGCGTGAGCGATATGGACACCAAGAGTTTCCACGTTGACATAATGACGGCAGGCGGTCATAAATGGCTTAACTCTCCGTTCGGCGCAGGCGTACTGTACATAAACAAGAAGACCCTGCCCAAAATTCAACCCGCATTTTGGGGGTACTTGAATACGGAGGTTCCAGAGGGGGGCTGGGGTGCATACTGGGAAAATCCGGCAGCACCCCCGGTAAATGACTGGAAGTTCATTCGCACTGCGCGCCGATTTGAAATTGGAGGCACTTCAAATTATCCAGGCGCTATCGCGCTGGGCGAGACCCTTGAGCTTGTAAATGAAATCGGCGTTAAAAATATTGAGAAAAAAATCTTGGAACTCTCTACCTACTGCATGGATGAAATCGAGAAGATCGGCGGCACCATTATCACCCACAGAGATGAGAACCATCGCGCCGGCATTGTCATTGCCCGCCTCTACGACGATCTGGTGAAGGACCGTGAGGTACTCAAGAAGCTGCATGCCAGAAAGATTTTTATTGCGCAGCGTTTTACCGACTATGTGGGCGGGTTCCGTATTTCCTGCCAGTATTTCAACCTGCATAAGGACATTGATGCAATGATCACAGGCATGAAGGAGATCATTGCGGAAATAGGTTGCCGCCCAGATTACAAAAATAAATAGCCTATGGTCGGAATATGAACAGAAGCCTGCCTTTCATTTACAGTGAGTGGAATGCAGGCTTCTCATCAAATAAAACATATAGGCCCAACCAAAGAGAAATTCAGCAGCTTACCTGTGCCTTAAATACAGTATAGCCGCAAAAAACAGTTAGTACAACGATACCCGTTACAATACAATTTAATAATTAAAGTAGGAGAGAGTAAAATGTCAAAAATTCTAAAAAAACTTAATGCTCTTGGAATCGCACTACCGGAGACTGTTAAGCCGGTAGCAGCCTATATACCCGGAATTGTCGTAAATGATTTGGTGTTTACATCCGGGCAGTTGCCTTTTTATCAGGGAAAGCTGATAACCGGTAAGCTAGGGGACACAATGGATACCAAGGAAGGCTATGAAGCAGCTAAAATATGTGCTATTAACTGCCTGGCCGTTTTGCAATCGACCATAGGCAATTTAGACCGCGTGGAGCAGATTGTCAAGTTGACAGGCTTTGTTAACTGCACACAGGATTTTACCGAGCAACCGGCTGTAATTAATGGAGCATCAGAACTGCTTGGAGAGGTGTTTGGCAGCGCAGGGCAGCATAGCCGTAGTGCGGTAGGCTCAGCCAGTCTGCCGCTGGGTGCCTGTTGTGAGGTGGAAATCATTGTTAAGGTAAAAAGCGTCGTATAGCCACCTAATTTTAAAACCCTTCATATTTTGGTCATGCACGGAACTTGTTGTTTAATGACACTATAGTGTCATTAAACAACAAGTTCCGTGCATGGTTCTTTTTTTGTTTAAAAGCTTTTATTCGGCCTCGTCCGGGGTGGCTTCGCTTGCGGATTCCGGCTCGGTAACCGGCGCCCCGGCGTCTTCCTCACCGGGAGTATTTTCCGGGGATTCCTCCCCGCTCAGCTCCTCCTCGTGGGCGGCTCTGGCCAGGGTGACAACCTTGCTGTCCCCGCCCAGGCGCATGAGGCGCACGCCGCCGCCGTATCTGGACTGGACGGTCACCTCTTTCACCGGAATACGGATGATGATGCCGTCGTCGCTGATAATAATGACGTCATCCTCCTCATCCACCACCTTAACACCTGCCACCAGGGCGTTTTTTTCGGTGTAGTAGTTCCGGATGCCCTTTCCTCCCCGGGACTGGAGGCGGAACTCCGACAGGTTGGTACGCCGGCCCCGGCCCTCCTCGGACACGGTGAGCAGGGTAGCCCCCTCCCGCAGCCGGGCGAAGTCCACAACAACGTCTCCATCCACCAGTGTGATGGCCTTTACTCCCCTTGCCTGGCGGCTTAGGGGCCGGGCGTCGTTCTCATTAAAGCGGATGGCCATACCCGCCCTTGTGGCGACAATCAGCTCATTGCCTCCGTGGGTATGGCGCACGCCGCACAGCATGTCGCCCTCGTCCAGATTGATGGCGTTGAGCCCGCTGCGGCGCACATTCCGGTATTGGGACAGGTGGGTGCGCTTAATGACGCCGTTTTTGGTAATCATCACCAGATACCCGTCGTCATCATATTGCCGCACGCGGATCATGGTGGCAATTTTTTCATCCGCCTCCAGCTGGAGCAGGTTCACGATATTCGTGCCCTTGGCCGCCCGGCTGGACTCGCCTATCTCATAAACCTTCAGCCGGAAGCACCGGCCCCGGGTGGTAAAGAACATAATGTAATCGTGGGTGGAGGCGATAAACAGCTCCTCCACAAAGTCCTCCTCCCGCTGGCTCATGCCGGAAATGCCCCTGCCTCCCCGGCGCTGGGTGCGGTAGTTATCGGTGCTCTGGGCCTTGATATAGCCGTAGTGGGTCATGGTGATTACCCGATCCTCTTGGGGAATCAGATCCTCAATATCCACCTCGCCGGTAACCGACTGAATCTGCGTCCGGCGGTCGTCGCCAAACTTGGCCCTGATCTGAAGAATCTCCTCCTTAACAACAGCCAGCAGCCTGTCCCGATCCGCGAGAATCTCCTTCAGCTCCCCTATTTTTACCTTTAGCTCCGCCAGCTCGTCCTCCAGCTTTTGGCGCTCCAAGCCGGTGAGGCGGCTCATGGTCATCTGGGCAATGGCCTGGGACTGCTCCTCGCTGAGGCCAAAGCGCTCCATCAGGCGGTTTTTGGCTTCCGGGGTTGTTTTGGAGGTGCGGAAAATATTAATAACCTCGTCGATATTGTCCTGGGCAATGACAAGGCCCTCCAGAATATGGGCCCTTTCCTTGGCCTTGCGCAGCTCGAACTCGCTGCGGCGGATAACGATCTCCGCCTGGAAATCAATATAGTGCTGGATCATTTCCTTCAGCGTCATCACCTTGGGCTGTCCGTTGTGGAGGGCAATCATAATCACGCCCTCGGTGGACTGGAGCTGGCTGAAGCTGTACAGCTGGTTCAGGGTAACCTGGGCGTTGGCGTCCTTTTTCAGGTCAATGACGATCCGCATGCCGTTGCGATCCGAGTGATCCGAGATATTGCTGATGGTGTCGATGCGCTTATCCTTTACAAGGTCGGCAATATGCTCCACCAGCCTGGATTTGTTCACGTTGTAGGGCAGCTCTGTAATGATGATCTGCTGGCGGCCGTTTTTTCCCTCGGCAATTTCCGCCACACCCCGGATAACGATCTTGCCGCGGCCGGTGGCATAGGCGGAGCGGATTCCCGAACGGCCCATAATGACGCCGGCGGTGGGGAAATCCGGTCCCTGGATATGCTGCATAATATCATCCAAGGTGGCCTCCGGGTTGTCGATGACCTCGCACACCCCGTCGATAACCTCCCGGAGGTTGTGGGGGGGGATGTTGGTGGCCATGCCCACCGCAATGCCCATAGACCCGTTTACCAGCAGGTTTGGAAAGCGGGAGGGCACCACGGAGGGTTCCTTGAGGCGGTCGTCGTAGTTGGGGGTAAAATCCACCGTTTCCTTCTCGATATCGGTGAGGAGGGAAACCGAGATTTTGCTCATCCTGGCCTCGGTATACCGGTAAGCTGCCGGCGGATCCCCGTCCACCGAGCCGAAGTTGCCGTGGCCGTCCACCAGGGGGTAACGGAGGGAGAAGTCCTGGGCCAGGCGAACAAGCGCGTCATAGACCGACGCGTCGCCGTGGGGATGGTATCGTCCCAGCACCGAGCCCACGGTGTCCGCGCATTTGCGGTAGGCCTTGTCGGGGGTCAGCCCGTTTTCGTAAAGGGTGTACAAAATGCGCCGATGCACAGGCTTGAGGCCGTCCCTCACGTCGGGAAGCGCCCTTGCCACAATGACAGACATGGAGTAGTCCAGAAAGGATTTCTTCATCTCATCCTCTATGTCTACCTGTATAATTCTATCTTCATCATTTGTTAACATGAATTCACCTGTCCTTTATCTTAAATACCGGGTGGCTCCTTCCCTGTTTACAGCGGGGGCTCCCGGGTAAGTATCTCCTCCAGCGCACCGGCCTGCCGGTTGTTTACCTCGGTGCGGGGGATGATAACGCCGCTGTCCCTGGTCAGCCGGAGGAGGTAATAAAGCTGCTCCCGGTGAACAGCCAGCACCGACGCCCACTGTACCCGGTTTGTCTCCTCCCCGGTGGTTTCCTCGAAATATTCCGGGTAAAAATCCAGCGTTACCGGCTTGTTGAGGTAGGGGCTTTTGTCATAGTTTTTTTGTGCCCTGCGTATAAGCAGCTTTTCAAAAAACACGGGGTAATATAACAGATTGAAGACACCCAGCAGCAGCAGCGCCCCCGCCAAGGCGTTCAGCCGGCCGTCGCCGCCTCCCAGGTGGAAATTGAGATATACCAGCGCGGCGGCCGCGCCGACGGTCATAAAGGCGCCCGTTACCAGAAAGTGGGGCATGTTTTTTACCTTCAGGCGCCTGCCCAGCATCAGCACACACTCCGTGTACACAGGCAGGGATACCTCAAAGGTCAGTGTGAGAAGCGGATGTCTTGCCTTTTCCATGAATCAGGGTTCCTTTCCATGCAAACGCCGTTTGATTTAGACATCCAGATTGCGCACATACCGCGCGTTCTGCTCGATGAACTCCCGGCGGGGCTGCACCTTATCCCCCATGAGGATGGTGAACACCTCGTCTGCCGCCGCCGCGTCGCTGAGGCTCACATTGAGGATAATGCGGTTTTCCGGGTTCATGGTTGTCTCCCAAAGCTGTTCCGAATCCATTTCACCAAGGCCCTTGTACCGCTGGATATCTATTTTGGAATTTCCCGTGGGGTTTAGCTCGCCCATCAGCTTATCCCGTTCCCGGTCCGAGTAGGCATAGTGGTGCTCCTTGCCCTTGGTCAGCCGGTAGAGGGGGGGCTGGGCGATGTAAATGTGTCCCGCCTTTACCAGCGGCTGCATAAAGCGGAAGAAAAATGTCAGGAGCAGGGTGCGGATATGGGAGCCGTCCACGTCCGCGTCCGCCATGATGATGACCTTATTGTACCGGATTTTAGACAGGTCGAACTCCTCGCCCATGCCGCAGCCCAGCGCCAGGATCACCGGCATAAGCTTATCGTTGCCGTATACCTTATCCAGCCGCGATTTTTCCACGTTGAGCATCTTGCCCCACAGGGGCAGGATCGCCTGGAATTTGGGATCCCGGCCCATCTTGGCCGAGCCTCCCGCCGAGTCGCCCTCCACGATGTATATCTCCGTGGTTTCATTGTCCCGGTTTATGCAGTCAAACAGCTTGCCGGGCAGGGATCCCGACTCCAGCGCCGTCTTCCGCCTTGTCAGCTCCCTGGCCTTTTTTGCCGCCTCCCTTGCCCGGGCGGCATTCAGGGATTTTTCTAAAATCGCCCTGGCAATAGTCGGATTTTCCTCAAAATAGGTGGTGAGACGGTCGTAGACCATTCCGTCCACCAGGGGGCGGATATCCGTATTCCCCAGCTTGCCCTTGGTCTGCCCCTCAAACTGGGCGTCCTGTAGCTTTACCGAAATGATGGCGGTGATGCCCTCCCGCACGTCGTCCCCCGACAGGTTTTGATCCTTTTCCTTGAGGATTCCCATCTTTCTGGCATAGTCGTTCATCACGCGGGTTAACGCGTTTTTAAAGCCTGTCTCGTGGGTACCGCCGTCTATGGTGTGGATGTTGTTGGCAAAGGACAATATCAGCGCGTTATAGCTGGTATTGTACTGGATGGCTACCTCCGCCGATCCCGCGTCGTTTTGGGATTTTAGGAAGATAACCTCCTCGTTGACCACCTCCATGGCCTTTTTCTTGTGAATATGCTCCACAAAGCTGATAATACCGCCGTCGTATTTCAGCTCCTTGGTGACGGGCTCCGCCTCCCGCATATCCGAAATTTTCAGGGAGATTCCGGCGTTTAAGAACGCCTGCTCCCGCAGCCGATCCAGCAATATATTAAAATCAAAGTTTACTTCCTCAAAAATTTCGGCGTCCGGCCTAAAGGCAATGGTGGTGCCTCTCTCGGTGGTCTCCCCGGTGATTTTAAGGTCA
>Ga0153947_1001362_pt1 | contig 11512 bp, 8 predicted proteins | sample TSNJ031MetaG_FD_104697 | JGI IMG/M metagenome (GOLD analysis project Ga0153947, IMG submission 104697) | Attine ant fungus gardens microbial communities from New Jersey, USA - TSNJ031 MetaG | ecosystem: Host-associated > Fungi > Mycelium > Unclassified | place: USA: New Jersey, Wharton State...
CCTGCGGCGAGTCAAGATTATCTGAAGAGTGCTTTTTACATGTATATTAGGACAGGTTGATATTCATTACTGACATTAAATAATTTGGATATAAATGTAAAAGTATAGAAATTTTTTCAACAACCAATTGACAAAAAATAACAATTGTGATATGATGGAATAAATCATACCTTCCATTTGTTTTGAGTGTGAATGGCGCTACAGTTTTGGTCGCTGTAGCGTCATTCTGTTGTATAAGAACCGCCAAAAGCTAGCAATGGCAAACTAAAAGTAGACACTGTGTTTTTAGTGTCTACTTTTAGTTTATCATTGCGCTCTGCGGTTGGGAAACAGCTGCCGTGGGCGGGAACTGCCGCCCGCCCTACGAGGAAATAAAGCCAATAAATAGGCAAAACAAATGAAGCCCGCCGGGATTTTACCAAAAGTCCCGGTAGGCTTCATTTGTTTGCTATGACTATAAAAGACCTTGACAATATTCGTCGAAAAATCATCACCTGTTTTATTGACGACGTCAGATAAAGGAATATACTGCTAAATCGGACTTGCTTATTTAATCATATTGGCAACTTCATCAGCAAAATTATCCTCGCGCTTCTCAAGGCCCTCGCCCTTTTCAAAGCGGACAAACTGCTTGATCCCAATTTTGCCACCCAAGGAAGCCGCTGTATCCTTAGTGTACTTGGATACAGAAACTTTGTCGTCCTTAACAAACGGCTGCTCATTGAGACAAATCTCAGTGTAATACTTGTTGATGCGGCCGGCGACAATTTTCTCAGCAACCGCCTCAGGCTTGCCCTCGTTGATGGTCTGCGCCATAAGGATTTGTTTCTCCTTCTCTATCACATCCACAGGCACATCCTCCTTATTGAGGTACTGGGGGGCGGAAGCGGCCACTTGGAGAGCGATATCCTTGGCATAAACGGCAAACGCAGGATTACTGGCCAAATCGGTGTCAAACTCCACCATAACGCCAATGGTGCCGCCACCGTGCACATAGGTGGATACCTCACCGGCAATGCGCATAAAGCGCCTGATTTTGATATTTTCACCGATCTTTAGGATTTTCTCCTTCAAGGCGGCGTCAACAGTCATACCGCCTATATCCAGATTCATCAAATCCTCAACAGAGGCAGGATCATTCTTGATGACAACCCCTGCCACGTCCTTGACAAACTGCTGGAATTCCCCGTTTTTGGCTACAAAGTCGGTTTCAGAGTTGACCTCGACCACTGCGCCTACGCCATCCTCAGCAATGGAAACCACCATGCCCTCGGCGGCGATTCTGCTGGCCTTTTTATTGGCGGCAGCCAATCCCTTCTCACGAAGAAGCTCAACAGCCTTGTCCATATTTCCATCGGCATCAGTTAGGGCCTGCTTGCAGTCCATCATACCAACGCCTGTTTTTTCACGCAATTGCTTTACATCTGCCGGCGTAAAGTTCGCCATACCTAATCGTCCTCCTTATACATTGCTCATTCAAGACACTCTCAAATTATTCTGTGGCTTCCCCGGCGGGAGCAGCCTCTTCCTCCTTGGGAACAGCTTTAACCTCAGGTGCATTCTCAGCGGGGGCCTCTCCCTCGGAAACGGGCTCTTCCTGGGCGGCAGCGCCCTGCTGTCCCTGTTTGCCCTCAATAATAGCATCGGCCATGGCGCTGGAAATCAGCTTTACGGCGCGAATAGCGTCGTCGTTGCCGGGAATAACATAATCGATCTCGTCGGGATCACAGTTTGTATCAACAATAGCGACAGTGGGGATACCCAGTTTAATGGCCTCGGCCACAGCGATCCTCTCCTTGCGGGGATCGACAATAAATAGAGCGCCGGGCAGCTTCCGCATTTCCTGAATGCCGCCTAAAAATTTTTCTAGTTTATCAATCTCATGGTTGAGCTTGATAACTTCCTTTTTGGGAAGCGCGTCAAAGGTGCCGTCGGTCTCCATCTGGCGCAATTGCTCCAGGCGGTGGATTCTTCCGCGGATGGTCTTGAAGTTGGTGAGCATGCCGCCCAGCCAACGGGCATTGACATAATGCGCGCCGGCTCTCTGCGCTTCATCCCTGATGGAATCGCCGGCCTGTTTTTTTGTGCCTACAAAAAGCACCTCGCCACCGTCGGCAGACAAATCACGGATAAACATATAAGCCTCATCCAGCTTACGGACCGTCTTTTGCAGGTCGATGATGTAGATGCCATTGCGTTCGGTGAAGATGTACTCCGCCATTTTGGGGTTCCATCTTCTTGTTTGATGTCCGAAATGAACACCTGCTTCAAGAAGTTGTTTCATTGATACTACGCCCATGAATAATTTCCTCCTTAAGGTTGTTCCTCCATTTCATATTCCACTGCCGCAAGACCTTGCGGCACCTTATGCGGCAGCTCATGAAACGTGTGTATTAAATTCATGCCAAGATATTATATCACAGAACTATCCAGGTGACAAGCATTTTTCCCTTTCCACGCTTTATTTCAATATGTAGCCTTAATGATTCAATAAAGCATTTTTAGAAAAGAAAGGGAAACCGCTCTGACGGCGCGCTACTAAGAATCTACTCCCTCCATTTATTGATTCCCAATTATTTCTAAAACTGCATTAGTTGACCGAAAATTTACAGAATTTCTGTTTTTATCTCTCAAAATCATGTATAATAATAACTGTTATGAGCAAATAGCTATTTTGGATTATTTATCGAAGCTGCTGCTTCGTCAGATATTGCGGTGCGCAAAGGAGGAACTTCATGAAACACAATTTGGTGACCTTTGAGGATATTAAAAGTAATGAAGCTATAAAGATATATATTAAAGAAGCGGACAACACCTTACAGGCCTTGGGATACACGGAACACTCCTTTCCCCATGTCATGCGCACCGCTACCATTGCCGGGCAAATTCTGGAACAGCTGGACCATGGTGAGGATGAATGCCGGCTGGCCAATATCGCCGGCTATATGCACGATATCGGCAACGTGGTCAATCGGGTGGATCATGCCCACCACAGCGCATTGATGGCCTTTCACATTCTCAATGAAATGGGAATGCCCCCTTCAGAAATCTCCACCATCATTGCCGCAATTGGCAACCACGACGAAGGCACTGCCGAACCGGTCAACGCCATTGCCGCTGCTTTAATCCTAGCGGATAAAAGCGATGTCCGCCGTTCCAGGGTTCGCCGAAAGGAGCGGGACGACAATTTCGATATTCACGACCGGGTCAATTACGCCGTCAAAGAATCTTCCCTGCGGCTTTCTGAGGACAACCAAATTATAACCTTGAAAATCAAGCTGGATATTGAAATCTGCCCCGTAATGGATTACTTTGAAATATTCCTGGCAAGGATGATTTTGTGTAAAAAGGCGGCCCGGTTCTTAAACATTTGGTTTAAGCTGCGCATCAACAATTCGGAAATCCTTTGAATCGGGGGCACTCAATGGAGAAACTTTCAAATATTGGCACCATTAAAGACCTGCTAAATAGGCACGGCTTTTCCTTTTCAAAGGCGTTGGGGCAAAATTTTCTGATCAATCCTTCCGTCTGTCCGCGCATGGTCCAATTGGGGGGCGTTACCGCTGAACGGGGCGTATTAGAGATCGGCCCTGGTATCGGTGTCCTTACCGCTGAACTGGCCAAATCCGCCAGGAAGGTGGTGGCGGTAGAAATTGACGTCCGGTTGAAGCCCTTACTCCAGGAAACTATGGAGCCTTATAGCAATGTTGAAATTGTTTATGGGGACGCCATGAAAATGGACCTGTTTACATTAATTCAAGATAAGTTCCCAGGCATGGAGGTGGTGGTCTGCGCCAATCTTCCCTATTACATCACAACACCGTTAATTATGAGACTTTTGGAGGAGCGCCTCCCCATAAAATCCATTACGGTGATGGTGCAGAAGGAGGCCGCTATGCGGCTGTGCGCAAAGCCCGGAACCCGTGAAACGGGGGCTGTGACCATTGCGCTCCAATATTACGCCAAGCCAAAAATTCTTTTCCCAGTCTCCAGGGGAAGCTTTATGCCCTCGCCAGATGTGGATTCCGCCGTTATTTCCCTGGAAATCCTGCCGGAACCGCCTGTAAAGGTAACTGATGAAAAGCTGTTTTTCCAAATAGTTCACGCCGCCTTTGCTATGCGGCGAAAAACGCTGGTCAACTGTTTACATGCCTCCTTAGGCTTAAGTAAGGATACATTGGGTCAATGCCTCAATGCCTGTATGCTCCAGCCTTCTGTTCGGGCGGAGCAATTGACAATGGAGGATTTCGGCCTCCTTACACAGGTCATTAAAAAGAGGTTTGACAAAATGGAATAAACAGTTAGAGGCAAAGTGAAATTTTGCAAAGCGCTTGGCCACATACTATAATAAAGGTATTGGAGGATTATATGTTATGAAGTGGGTCAATAAGGTACAACGAAAATTGGGGTATAATTTTGGAATACCAAATTTGATGATTTTCATTACCGCCATCAATGTGCTGGTCTATATTCTTGACCAGGCTGGCGCCGGGTCGGGATTCTATATCTCCAATTATCTATATTTCAGCAGGGCTCTTATTTTTCAGGGGCAGGTCTGGCGACTGATCACATTTATTTTTGTCCCCACCTCATCCAGTGTGCTCAGCCTGATACTGACCCTTTACTTCTCCTGCATTGTGGGCTATTATCTGGAGCGGGAATGGTCCGTATGCGGCTTTAACCTCTTCTACTTTATTGGTATGCTGGGCACCATTATTGGAGGACTGGTTACCGGTTACGCCACCGCCGAATATTTGGGGTTATCCATGTTTTTTGCTTTCGCCATACTCCATCCCAATTTTCAAATGCTCCTGTTTTTTATTATTCCTATAAAGATCAAATACCTGGCCTATATCAATCTGGCATTCTACATCATCAGCTTAATCACTGAGAGCTGGCCCGGAAGGGTTTCCATTATTGTCTCATTGCTCAATCTGATTTTGTTTTTTGGCTCCGATTATACAGGTAAAATCAAGAATTTTATGCACCATCGGAAACAGAGGAATAATTTCAGACGGGAAATGAGAGAATCCAATAACCGTTGGAGATAGGTTAGCCTCATTATAAAAAAGTGAACAGCAAGGAATGCCTTAACATTCCTTGCTGTTCACTTTTTTATATAATAACTCGACTTCATTAAAGCGGTCATCCACACAGATCACCATTTCCATCATAAAATAAGAAGGGCTCATAAAAAATTATTGGGTCCACAAAGTAAGAGAGAGGAAATAATACTGTGGAACAACAAGAAAAAAAAGAGCTGCTAATAGTGGTGGACGCTGGGCACGGCGGCTGGGACAACGGCGCCAGCAGCTCAGACGGTGAGCGTCTGGAAAAGGATGATAATCTTAGGCTGGCGCTCCAAGTACAGAAAGAATTGCTATGCCAAGGCGTGCCTGTGTTGATGACCCGCGACACGGATGTATTTGTAAGCTTACAGGACCGCGCCGCAATGGCCAACGAGGCGGGGGCCGATCTGTTTGTATCTCTGCACCGCAATTCATTCCCTAGACATACTCCAAATACCAACGGCGTGCAGAACTATATATACCTAACCGCGCCGGAATCCACGGAGCGCGCTGCTCAATTGGTGCTCAACCAGGTTGTGGATGTTGGGGTTCAGTCCAACTGGGGGGTCCTTCGCGGCGATTATTATGTGCTGCGCCGCACCGCTATGCCCGCTATGCTACTTGAAATGGGTTTTATCATTGATGCGATCGACAACATACTCTTTGACAAACACTTCTACGATTACGCAGCCGCCATTGCTAAGGGAGTGATGGAATATTTTGGGCTAGTTTATAAAGAGAGGCCGGAGCGTGATCCTGCAAACACAATCGAATATGTGCAAAATATGGTCAACAATCACTTTGGCCTCACGATTCCTTTGACTGGAAGTTTCGATGAAAGCACCCGTTATGGCATGATCCAGGCGCTACAGATGGCCCTTAATTGGGATTTTGGTTTTCAGCTTGAGGTCAATGGCCAGCTTGACGCTGCCACTATGGCCGCTATCCCGAATATACAAAAAAATCAGCAAGGTAACGCAATCTTAGTCCTTCAAGCACTTCTCTGGTTAAATGGCTACGATGCTGGTCCCTTGGACGGCAAGTTTAGATCACATACCTTTGTCGGCCTCTGCACATTCCAAAAAGATAACTTCATTCCAGCCAGAGGCATCGGTGACAGCCATGTCATCAGAAAATTGCTGGAGGAATAGCCGGTTTTATAGCCTGGTCAATATGCCTTGGACAACCTCTAATTGGGCTTATCAAAAGGATTTTTCCATTTAGAATCTCTTTAAACCCGATTTGATATTTTATGCCGATATCCACCGTAACATATGCCACCAAACACTCATATACTATAATCAAACCCTAGGCCTTGCGGTACCCGTTGGACTGTCTGTATTTAAGCGTGGTTTACACCGAATAAAACAGGCATTATGCATAAAACTTCAAACTAAAAAGATCACGGCCTACGGATTAACTGTAATACACGTGGTGAGAGGCGGCTTTTATAATCTTAAGAAAATATAGTGTGAGGTGAAGAAATGGGAACAGGATATTTAACAATACAGGTGCTCACCGGAGACGACGCGCTGCCGGTTGCAAACGCACATGTAACCATAAAGCGCCCTGATGGGGTGCCCCTTTATGAAACAACCACTGACGCAAATGGCAATACCAGGCTTTATGCCCTGACAGCTCCCGACATGAAATATACGCTTGACCCTTACTTTTTAAAACCGGCTTATTCTGTCTGTGACGTGGATGTCAGTGCGGCAGGCTTTGTCACAGAACATATCCATGGCGTGGAAATTGTTGATACGCAGACCACTATTCTCCCTGTAAATATGCATCCGCTGGTTGATGAACCCAATCCCGTCACTGATAATGTCATCGTCATCCCTCCGGTGGGTTTGTTAATCCCCGCGGAAAACAGGCAGGTAGGTCCCCCTGGCGAACAGACAATCTTATCCGTCGGCGACCCGCCCGGTGACCCGCCCGAGCCCAGGGCCCTCACTGAGGTGATAATCCCCGATTACATAACGGTCCATCTGGGCCAACCGGCCAACGCGTCCGCAAGAAACATTAGGGTTAGATTTGCTGATTACATCAAAAATGTAGTTTCTAGCGAGATATATTCCACCTGGCCGTATAATTCGCTTGTGGCAAACACGCACACGATAGTGACCTTTGCACTCAACAGGATATATACCGAATGGTACCGGAGCCGCGGCTTCAACTTTGATATAACCAACTCCACCAGTTACGATATGTTTTATAGGGAAGGCGGCCCGGTGTTTGAAAACATCAGCAGGATTGTGGATGACATCTTCAATGTCTACGCGCGCAGGATAGGATTTCGCAACCCATTCTTTACGCAGTTCTGCAACGGCACCACGGTCACCTGCCCCGGACTTTCACAGTGGGGTACAGTTACGCTGGCTAACCGGGGGATGAGTCCGCTGCAGATACTGCGCAACTACTATCCCAATGACCTCGAATTGGTAACCAGCAATAACATCACCGGGATAACCGAATCGTATCCAGGCGTTCCGCTACGGGTAGGGAGCCAGGGCGAAGCTGTGCGGAGGATGCAAAATTACCTCAACCGCATCAGGGTGAATTTCCCGCTGATTCCGCGCATTTCTAATCCAAATGGTGTATTCGGCATGGACACACAGGATGCCGTCAGGACATTCCAAAGGTCTTTCAGCCTAACATCCGATGGGATTATTGGGCGGGAAACCTGGAATAAGATATCCTTCATTTATGTGGGCGTCATCCGTTTGGCAGAACTGGATAGTGAGGGGGAACGGGCTACCATAGGGCTAACACCTCCAAATGTGGTATTGTCACAAGGCTCAAGAGGTGAACATGTAATACAGCTGCAATTTATTTTAAGCGCCATCTCACCTTTTTACCCCAGTGTCCCCGTTGTCATCAAGGACGGAATTTTCGATACTGTCACTAAAAATGCCGTTATAGAATTTCAAAAGGCATTTAACCTGACCCCGGATGGCGTGGTGGGACCCGGCACCTGGAATAAGTTGTACTCGGTATACCGCGGTATTCAAGAAAACGCACCTATACCACCGGCAGAGACGGTCCCTCCTTCAAACGCGCCCCCGTATCCCGGTACGCCGCTGCGTGTAGGCTCCACAGGGAGCGATGTGCGGTTGATGCAGACATATCTTAACATGATACGCATCGTCTATCCCAGTATCCCGTATTTGATCGTAGACGGTACGTTTGGTGAAGAGATGCAGAGGGCTGTCGTTGCCTTCCAGCATGAGTTCGTATTGACGCCGGACGGCATTATAGGCCCCATTACCTGGAATAAGATTGTTGAACAGTTCCTGCTTGTGACCGGTAACGCATCTGTTTCCCTCGAATACCCCGGTACGCCTCTGCGCATCGGCTCCACAGGGAGCAGCGTGCGGTTGATGCAAGGATTCTTGGCGGATCTGCGCGCCCGTTACCCCAGCCTTCCGCCCGTCGCGGTGGACGGCATTTTCGGCCCCAACACCCATGCCGCCGTCGTCGCATTTCAGAGAATAGCAGGACTAACGCCGGACGGTGTGATCGGCCCCCTCACCTGGAACGCCATAGTCAACCAGCGCAATGCCACAGAACAATAGCAATGGCGCCGGTCCGCCAAAGCCGCTACGGATTCTGCTAATCGAAAAGCTATTAGCGCTATCTTCATACCTTAACTTTTATAATATAGATATAAATTTGGCATACCGCAAGCCATAATGCGGTGGCCACAGTACTTACCTGTAAATCTTTTTTATGCACAATTTATGTTGGGTCACTTGCTGTGGCATATGGAGCTTAATATGATCAACGTACTTGTATACAACCATTTTGCCGGCGTGATGGATCGATACGGCCTGCAATTATACGATCCTATGCCTTATATCAGTGGGTCAACACTTACCGTTCGGGAATTTCGCGGGAAATCAAACTCAGATATCATATGGACGGACAGCCGGGCTATGCTTGCGTGGAATGCAACCCGTGCGGCGTGGGGAAAGCCCATTTATGTGGGATACGCATTCCGAAGGATCGGTGAGGGTGGACACTCCAACCAATCCCAGCATTATACGGGCATGGCCTTTGACGTTGCGCAAAACCTCAGTAACGCCTCGCGAAATCAATTGCGCGACCTGGCCTCCCGCCTCGGCGTGTGGAGCTACGTGGAGCCGGCTTATTTGACGCCTACCTGGGTGCATTTTGACGCGAGACTTGCGCCTCCCGCCTGTTCGGCCGGCTATACGATGGTCAGGCAGGGCAGCAAAGGGGTTTACGTCGCTACCCTCCAGGACGCATTGGGTACCGTAGGGATACCGGCGGTAGGAATTGACGGCATTTTCGGACCCAATACACGCAATGCCGTGACAACCTTCCAAAGGGAAAATGGCTTGGCTGCGGACGGCATTGTGGGATGCCAAACCTGGACCAAGCTCACGTCAATGGCAAATGGAAAACTTAGAGGCATCACAAACATTCCATCAACGTATATCAATGAATAAGGCGGCATTATGTCAGATCCAAATTGATATGGACGCGTTTATAAATGGAATTATTCCCTGTTTCTACAGCAATAACATGTCATTTTGATATAGCACTTTAAGATACATTATTAGTATGGACAGCTGCTGCCTCAACCTATAGACAAAAGCGATAGGCCTCCAATATGTGTGGTAAATCATATTGGAGGCCTATTTATTATATAAAAAAATAGAGGAGGGCATCAACCACACCTTTTTGAAGATTAAAGAAATGGATGCATTGTTTTCTTATCTGAATATTCCTTTTTATCTGCCGCTTAAATAAGGACCTCACTAATAATGGTGAGGTCCTTATTTCGTAAACTAAAATTCGGCTTTTATTTCAGAGGCGTTTTGCTCAGGAATTAATTCTAATCCTAGCTCTGTAGCCTGGGCTTTGGCGCCGGAAACCTTGGCGTCCTTAGCGCCTCGCAGCAAAATACTATAGGGCTTACCGCCCTCATATTTGAAGGTGGCCGTCCGCCCGGTATAGACCACAGACAACTTGCAGCCGGCTTCGCCGTCCGTATCATAAACGGTGCGCTCAAAGGCCTTATCCCCATCGGGGGCAAAGATATGGAAGGTGACATCCTGGACATAATCATAATCCGGCACATCGTTTCTAACGCCTACAGGAAGGATGGAGCCGGCTCTCGCCATCAGCGGCAGAGAGCAATATCCATGCGTCTCTGTAATCCATCCTCCACCAGCATAGGCCTCGTTGGAGATGATATTGGTCCAGGTTCCATGGGGCAGATAATAGCTGACCTCGCCTTGATCGGAGAATACCGGGGCTACCAGCAAATTGTCGCCAAGCATATACTGGCGGTCCAGGGTAAAGCAGGCGTGATCCTCCGGAAATTCCAGCAGCATGGCCCTGGCCATAGGCAAACCGCAATCCCTGGCCTGGACGGCTGTGCCGTAGAGGTAGGGCATCAGGCTCATTTTCAGGTTGGTGAAAAAGCGGAGCACCTCCACAGCTTCATCGTCGTAGTTCCAAGGCACGCGGTATGAGCCGCTGCCGTGAAGCCTGCTGTGAGAGGACAACAGGCCAAAAGCAACCCACCGTTTATAGATATCCGGTGTGGAGGTGGCTTCAAAACCGCCGATGTCGTGGCTCCAATAGCCAAATCCGGTCAATCCCAGGGATAAGCCGGCCCGCAGGCTTTCAGCCATGGCCTGGTAGTCGCTGAAGCAATCGCCGCCCCAATGGACCGGGAAGGCCTGGCCGCCGACAGTGGCGCTGCGGGCAAAGACAATAGCCTCACGCTCACCCTTCACCTTTTTGATGGCGTCAAACACCACCTTGTTGTACAGATAGGTGTAGTAGTTGTGCATCTTATAGGGATCCGAGCCGTCATAATAAACCACGTCGGTGGGGATTCTCTCGCCAAAGTCCGTCTTGAAGGCGTCCACGCCCATCCGCATCAGATTTTCCAATTTGGACGCAAACCACCCGCATGCCGCAGGATTGGTGAAGTCCACCAAGGCCCTGCCGGCCTGCCAGTCGTCGTCCTGCCATACGTTGCCGTCAGGACGCTTTAGCAGGTAGCCATTTTTCTTGCCCTCCTCAAAGAGAGGTGAACGCTGTCCAATATAGGAGTTCATCCAAACGCAAATTTTCAGATTGCGGGCCTTCAGTCGGCTCAGCATGGCTTCCGGATTGGGGAATACCCGCTCATCCCACTCAAAGTTACACCACTGAAACTCCTTCATCCAGAAGCAGTCGAAGTGGAACACCCGCAGGGGAAGGTTGCGGTCCTCCATACCCTGAATAAAGCTGGTGACGGTTTCCTCGTCGTAATTGGTGGTGAAGGAGGTGGACAGCCACAAGCCCATAGACCAGGCTGGCACCAAGGGGGGCCGGCCGGTGAGGGCCGTGTATTTATATAGGATCTCCTTGGGGGTTTTGCCGTAAATGATGAAGTATTCAAGCTTTTCGCCGGGAAC
>Ga0153947_1001363_pt1 | contig 11505 bp, 8 predicted proteins | sample TSNJ031MetaG_FD_104697 | JGI IMG/M metagenome (GOLD analysis project Ga0153947, IMG submission 104697) | Attine ant fungus gardens microbial communities from New Jersey, USA - TSNJ031 MetaG | ecosystem: Host-associated > Fungi > Mycelium > Unclassified | place: USA: New Jersey, Wharton State...
GTATTTACAAGAGAACTGGTTCGACATAACGCCGCTAACGGAAGATACAGGTTACACACCTGTAGTCAGCTTTGAACAGGCTGTACGAAATGTAGCGAAGTGGGTGAAAAAAGAATAAATATCCTGCATATTGCCACGCATATTATACAAGCGTATATTGTATGGAACTAAGCGTGAGAGAATCATCTTGACATTGTCGCGACATGGCGGCAAAATTGAGAAAGGATTTCAGATTGGCGGTGGTAAAATGCGCGGCTCTTATCAAACCAAACAGCGCAAGCAGATATTGGAGTATCTGGCGGGGCACCCCGGCCAGTCCGTTCCCGCAAAGGAAATCCACGCTGTTTGCCAACAGAATGGAACACCGATAAGCCTTGCGACAATTTACCGTCAGCTTGAACATTTGATGCAGGAAAGTAAAATAAAAAAAGGTCGTGACCAGTGATGGCGCCGGCATGCAATTTCAATATATGGCGGAAGCCGCCGCGTTGGATGCCTTCTATTTGAAATGTGACCGTTGCGAGAAACTGGCGCAAATGGATTGCGGGTTGCTGCATGAAGTGGCCGACCACATGGGTACGGAGCACGGTTTCCTAATCAACGCCGCAAAGTCGGTCCTGTATGGCCGATGCCGGAGCTGTAAGCCGTGATAGAACCCTGCGAAAGGGGGATGCCGATGAGCAAAATAAAACAATGGATTGCAGATGTATAACAGATTGCAGGAAGCAAAGCGTAAAGGCGGCTACGGCTTGGGCAGCGCAACGGTGATAAAAATCAAAAAATCAGCCTCACCCGGAACGGAAGCCGTCAAGAATTTCAAGGGATTAACCCCTGTCACCGAGCCGGAGCGCTTCGGCGCGTTGGAACAATTCAAAATCGAAATCGGAACGGGCGCTGTTATTTGTATGGCAACCGACTTGCTGCCAATCGACAGGAAAAACTTGCACCCATGGTTATTCCCGAACCATTCGAAGCTATCCACCAATTCACCAAATAGCAACTATTTTGAGGAATAGTAAATTCTCCGCGGCTCCGGTAGCGCCTCTCGGAATACCGAAGTTCAATATAACATTCTCCGTGGTTCCTTCGTTTTGGACAATAGGCAGTTCAACTCCAGAGGGATCATTGCCCAAAAATGATATTTGGGCAGAAAAATAAGACAGGGCGTTAGATTGCCCTGCCTTACGAGTATCGGGATTTCTGAGTTTTGGTTTTTTATTTTTCAAGTGCAATAAAATTTACGTTCCATTCACTGTCAACTTTTATCAATTCCATAGATACATATGAAACTGAATCCTCACCCTTCAGCTGAAACTCATAGGACGCTCGTATATCATCTTCTGATTTCATGTCGTAAAGGCCCCATTTCAAAATCATGTAGTCAACGTCCTTAAACAAATCTAATTCTTCCTCCACAGTATAGGAATCTGAAAGATACCCGGCCAGCTCTTCCAAATCACCATTCAGAAATGCTTTGGCGGCTCTATATGCGGCGGCTTGAAACTGCACACCGTCCGGATGGTTCAGGAAGTCGGCCTCCGTTTTGTATTTTGCATCGGTTTCTGAATCAGGGTTTTGAGTATTCGGATTCGTGTTAAAGGTAGGGTCGGCCACACGTGATTGCGGTTCTTCTTGGGAGTTTGGTTCAATCGGCGGCTGGTTTTGGCTTTCTACGGTACAAGCTACAAGCAAACCACTAAGTATGATTGAAAAAACAGCGACACACGCGATCGTTGTACCTGTTTTTTTCGGAGCCGCATCCATAATGGAAAACAATCTCTTTTTCATGCCTTTTTTCCCTCCTAAATAATTTGTTGATAAGGCAGTTTTCAATTTCGATTGGTATCTAACCACGCCAATTATTGTTTCACTGTACTGTTGGCGGGTATATTGGTTTGTGCTTTGTACAACCGCGCCATCACAGGATAATTCGCATTGCATATCAATCGCTTTTGCCATCAAATAGACAATAGGGTTAAACCAATGTATGGCGGTGGCAATTAGCACGATGCACTTATACCATAGGTCTTTACGTTTATAGTGGATAAGCTCATGCTTGAGGATAAACTGAAGCTCATCCTGCGGCAAAGCTGTTTTTGGCAACAGTATTCGGGGATTTACAAAGCCAAACATCATAGGGCTACCAACGCATGAACATAAATAAAGGTTAATCTGTTTGAATATTCCCATTCCCCTTTTCAGGCTTTCTAACAGGGTTAAAGTCTGTTCATCTGTTATAACCTCGCTCCAACGTCTTGCCATTTTCATAAAGCGATAATGCCTTATTGCTTGGTAGGAAAGGAAAATAATCATTCCCGCAAACCACACCGCCGTCATAATCTGCCACAATGAAATACCCGGTGAAGCAAAGGGTAGTTCAGCATCTATAACCGGGACAGCCACAGGTGTTCCGGTTCCGATTTGAAAAGTCGGCGTTGCTGTTTCGCCCGGTACAGTAATTTTCACAATGGCATTGCCAAAACTTGGCCGGAAAGGGATAATCAGACCTGCTACAATGACAAGCCATATGTAGTAACGCCATTTAATTTGATAACGTTTTGCCAACAGGGGCGTAATCGCCATGTAAATAAGTATAATAGCCGACATGGTAGCGGAACAAGTTAGCAATGTAATTATAAAATTCTGCATACTAACATCTCCTTTCTTTCACCCATTGGAGCAATTCGTCAATGTCCATGTCGGTTAGCGCTTCGTCTGCATACAGAGTATTGACGAGGTTGAGGAATGAATTGTCATGAAACTGCCGCAAAAAATTACCCGTTTCAAACTTTAAGTAATCCTCTTTGCCTACCAGCGGGAAATAGGTGCGCTCCTTTCCATGTTTCTCGGAACGCAGGAAACCACGCTCAACCAGCCGGAGCATAAGTGAAACGACAGTCTGTATCTTCCACTCCTTTTCATTTCCCAACAGCTTCATAATGGCAGACGTAGTAATGGGCGGCTCATTTGCCCATACGACTTTCATAATGTCAAATTCCGCGTCCGGCAATTTTTTCATTTTTCCCATAATACCAACTCCTTTAAGACAAATGCCTTTCATCTATATAATACACCTGTCTTAAATGAATGTCAATAGATTTTTTTATCTCTCCATATCCCTCGCCCCGCGCGGTTGCTGTTCTCGCTGTTCCTGCCGCATGATACTGTAAACGCTCTTTCTGATTTGCTCGGCTTCTTTTACCTCGTCTTTGAGGTTATACGGCGATTGCGAATAGCCCGATTTTCCTGCCTGTGCTATAATCACCCTTTCTATGGGGCATGACCGCCCCTGTGGATTCTTTCAAGGCCATTGCCGGGGGCTTTGGCTTCGACTTGGTTTTCCGCGTTTACCTCGTGTTCGGTTCCCGGCCTGTTCGGATATTTACTTTTGCGCATATATCCTTCGTTTTCTTGCAATTTTAGTTCGGCATTGACAATCGGATACGTTCCTACTAAATACCATTTTATTTCGCCCTCCAGTTACTTTAGATTTTGCTTCCAGTGGTACGGCAACTGGTCTTGCCCCAACCGGTAGTTGTTTCATGATTGAAGTTCAATCATGATGCATCTAAAAAGGGTATAATAGAGTTTAAAGAAGGAGACCCTATTCACATAAATTTCAAATTGCATAGGATGGGCATATTCACAATCGCAAATATGCCCATCCTGTTAATAAGTAGGTGGTTATATGGACTTTCAAACAAAAATACCCAATAGATTAATCAATGAAAAGTCTCCTTACCTGCTGCAACACGCATATAACCCTGTTGACTGGTATCCTTGGTGCGAGGAAGCATTCGCAAAAGCCAAGGCTGAGGATAAACCGGTTTTCCTTTCCATAGGCTATTCCACCTGCCACTGGTGCCATGTGATGGAGCGGGAATCCTTTGAGGACCGGGAGGTCGCCAAGATTCTCAACAACGGGTTTGTCTCCATCAAAGTGGACAAGGAGGAGCGGCAGGATATTGACTCCGTCTATATGGGCATCTGCCAAGCGCTCACAGGCGGCGGCGGCTGGCCTCTGACCATTCTGATGACGCCCTGGCAAACGCCCTTCTTCGCGGGAACTTATTTTCCCAAACAGACCCGGTATGGCCGGATGGGCCTGGTGGATCTGCTGAACACCGTCAGGCAGAGGTGGGAGACGGACCGGGAGACCCTGCTCGAGGCCGGAGAGCAGATTGCGGCCATGTTTTCCAAAGAGGAGGCCACTGCGTCCCCTCTGCCGGACGGACGCCAGGTGGCCGCCACCGTCTATGGGCAACTGGAGCACAGCTTTGATTGGGAGTATGGCGGCTTTGGCGCCGCGCCCAAGTTCCCCATGCCGCATCAGCTGCTGTTCCTGCTGCGCTGCCACGCCCTGGGTACAGGGGCGCGGGCGCTGGAGATGGTGGAGAAGACTCTGGTCTCCATGTACAAGGGCGGCATCTACGACCATGTGGGCGGCGGCTTTTCCCGCTATTCCACGGACCGGCAGTGGCTCGCCCCCCACTTTGAAAAGATGCTCTACGACAACGCCCTGCTGGTGATGGCGTTGCTGGAGTGCTATCAGGTGACCGGAAAAGCGCTTTACCGGGGCGTTGTCCAGGGAACGCTGGAATACGTCCGGCGGGAGATGACCGCTTCGGAGGGCGGATTTTATTCCGCCCAGGACGCGGACAGCGAGGGGGAAGAGGGAAAGTTTTATATCTTCACCAAGGAGGAGATCTTAACGGTGCTGGGCCCGGAGCGGGGGCAGGTCTTTTGCCAGGCTTACGGCGTAACCCAGCAGGGAAACTTTGAGGGGAAATCCATTTTAAACCTGCTGCATCAGGCAGATGCGCGGCTGCCCGATGAACCGGTCGCCGGGCAGCTGAAGCAGCTTTTGCAGTACCGCGCAAAGCGGTATCCGCTGCACAAGGACGACAAAATACTCACATCCTGGAACGCCCTGATGATTGCCGCCTGCGCCAGGGCCTGGCGGGTGCTGGGAGAGCCGCGCCACCTGGGGATGGCAGAGAACGCGTACCGGTTTTTGTTGCGGAATCTGATGGATCAAACGGGAGGGCTCTCTGTCAGCTACCGCGGTGGGGAGACAAGGGGAACGGGGCTGCTGGATGATTACGCGTTTCTCGCCTGGGCAAGCCTGGAACTGTATGAATCCACCTTTGAATCGGGCTATCTGCGCCAGGCCTGTTCCCTGATGGAGAATGTGCTCTCTCTGTTTTCCCGGGAGGAAGGGGGGTTCTACCTGACTGCGAACAATGGGGAGGCGCTGCTCTTCCGTCCCATGGAGCAGTATGATGGGGCGGTGCCCTCCGGCAATTCCGTTGCCGCATGGTGTCTGGTGCGGCTGGCTGCGCTGACCGGAGAAGCAAGTTGGAGCGCGGCGGCCCAGCGGCAGCTGGAGAGTTTTGGCGGGCTGTTTCAGGCGCAGCCCACCGCCTGTGCCTTTGCGCTGCTGGCCTTGCAGCAGGTGAGCTCTCCCGCCCAGGAGCTGCTGTGTTTCCTGCCTGAGGATTCGGCAAAGAGGCCCTTGGCGAGGGAGTTGGGCGGGCGGTTTCATCCCCGGACAGCAGTTCTTGTTAAGAGTCCCTCTGACGAAGAAACCCTCTCGGAATTGGCGCCCTACACCGCTTTTTATCCAATGGGAGAGCGGGCCGCCTTTTACCTGTGTAAAAATCACAGCTGTTCCGCTCCGGCTTTTGATTTGAAAGAGGTTTTGGAACAGCTCAATTGAACCGCGTTCAGATTATAAAATTCAAACCGGAAGGCACGCGAGTTTGGCCTCCCGGTTTGAATTTTCATGGGTTGCAGCGGGAGATGCGGGTCCAAAGCGCTGTACCTGAGGGCCCTGTCATGCTGATGACGTATTTTTTCTAACGGGTGCAGGGGGCGGAGAACTGCCGCAAATCCAATTCCGGGTTTGTAACGGGGCGATTTCCAGCATGAACGCCATCTTTGCCTGAATTTTTGGTGAAATTTCAGACAAAATATGCTTCCGTTTTCTTTGCATCTCTTGACGGCCTATGGTATACTGCTTCCATATTATTTGCACCCATGGGGCAGATAAAGTTTAACAGAGAAAGCAGAGTTGATTGGTCCGAATGGACGATAGCAATTTATTACTTATGATTGTAGCCCTGGTGGTTTTGGTTGCGTTCTCCGCCTTTTTTTCCGCCACTGAGACGGCTTTTACCTCCCTCAACCGCATCCGCCTGAGAAATAAGGCGGAAAGCGGCAATCTGCGCGCCGCGAAAACCCTGAAGCTGGCAGAGGAGTATGACCGGCTGCTCTCCTCCATCCTGATTGGCAATAATATTGTCAACAATGTGGCCACCACCATTGCCACCGTTTTGTTCATTGCGCTTCTGGACAGCAACCGCGGCCCCGCAGTTGCCGCGCTGGTTGTGACGGTGGTGATCTTGGTGTTTGGAGAGATCTCCCCCAAGACACTGGCCAAGGAGTCGCCGGAGTCCTTTGCCATATTTGCCACACCGGCTGTGCAGCTTTTCGTGTGGGGTCTCACACCGGTCAATTTCCTGTTTGCCCAGTGGAAGCGGTTGCTGTCCAGAATGTTCCGCAGGCGGGATGAGGGCGGCATCACGGAGGAAGAGCTGGTTACCATGGTGGACGAGGCCCATACCCAGGGCGGACTGGATGAGCATGAAAGCCAGCTGATTCGCGCGGCCATTGAGTTTAACGACCTGGAGGTATCGGAAATTCTCACCCCCAGAGTGGATCTGGTGGCGGTGCCGGAGACAGGGAGCAGCGATGAACTGGCTGTCCTGTTCGCCGAGAGCGGCTACTCCCGCCTGCCGGTTTTTCGGGAGAGCATTGACAACATCATCGGCGTGGTGCATGAAAAGGACTTCTATGCCGCCCGCTACCGGGGGAAATTAACGCTTGAGGAGATTATGACCCCTGTGCTCTATACCACCGGAAACACAAAAATTTCCAATCTGCTGCGTATTCTGCAAAAAGACAAGGCGCACATGGCGGTGGTGGTGGATGAATACGGCGGCACGGAGGGCATTGCCACCTTAGAGGATATTTTGGAGGAGTTGGTGGGAGAAATTTGGGATGAACATGACGAGGTCATCGAATCCTTTCAAAAACAGCCCGATGACAGCTATCTTATTGCCTGCTCCACCAATCTGGACGATCTGTTTGATCTGTTTTCCATTAAGGGCGAGTGTAACGCCGCCACGGTGTCCGGCTGGGTCATGGAGCAGGTGGGCCGTGTCCCGGAGGTGGGGGACCACTTTCAGGCTGAGGGGCTGGACGTCACTGTGACAGAGGTGGAGCACCGCCGGGTTCTGGAAATTCGGGTGGAGGTCCTGAAAGGCCGGGCGGAAGCCCAATAAGAGACAAAAGAAACTGTGCGGATTTTCCTGTCGTATCAGGAAAATCCGCACTTTATTATCTGCGCAGGAACCAACGCGCCCCCCGGGCAAGCCCTTTCATGCCAGGGCATTCAAAGCGGCGCCTGACCCGCTTGAGTTCCTTGCGGATTTGGATGCCTTGGGGACAGCGGCGTTCGCATGTTCCGCAGGAGGTACAATCGCTGGCCAAATGCGGGGTGGCGCCGGTCAGTCCCGTGAGGGTGCAGTACTGAAATTCCCCGGTAAACCAGCCCACTGCGTGGCTGGTGTTGTAGGCGGAAAAACAGGCTGGGATGTTGAGGCCCTGGGGACAGGGCATACAGTAATTGCAGCCGGTACACGGGACTTTATAGCTCTCCTGAAAAATTTCTGTGACCCGGGCGATGGCCTGGTGCTCCTCCTGAGAGAACATATGGGAACCGGAGGCGTCCGCGAGCGCCAGATTCTCCTCCAACTGGGCGGAGTCGTTCATTCCGGAGAGCACCAAGGTCACCTCGCTCTGGTCCCATAGCCACCGGAACGCCCACTGGGCTGGAGTGGAGTCGGGACGAACCTGTCTGAGCGCCGCCTCCGCTTTTTTTGGCAGTCCGCTGGCCAGACGGCCCCCCAGCAGGGGTTCCATAATGAAAACCGGGATGTTCTTTTCCCCGGCGTAGCGCAGGCCCGCTGTTCCCGCCTGGAAATGAGTATTCATGTAATTATATTGAATTTGTACAAAGTCCCAGTGATAGGAGTCCAGCATCCGGAAAAAATCCTGTTGCGCGCCGTGGAAGCTGAAGCCGGCCTGGCCAATCTCACCACTGGATTTTTTTTGCTCCAGCCAGTCCTCAATTCCCCACTGGCGCAGGACGTCCCACTGACCAAGCCCAGTAATATTGTGTACCAGATAGTAGTCGATGTGGTCGGTGCGCAGGCGCTGCTTTTGGGCATTGAAAAAGGCGTCAAAGTCCTCCGGCCCCCGGCACATGGTTTGAGGAAGCTTTGTGGCAATGCGCACCTGCTGCCTGAGGTGGTGGCGCTGCAAGATTTCCCCCAGCATGTTCTCACTTCCGGGGTAAATGTAGGCAGTGTCAAAATAGTTGACACCGCCTTCTACGGCACGAAGGATCAGCGCCTCCGTTCTCTTTTGATCAATCCGCCCGGCTGACGAAGGAAAGCGCATGCAGCCAAATCCCAGGATGGGCAGGTCGTTTCCATATTGATCCTTGCGGTATTGCATCACAGCCTCCTTGGTGGTTCAGCACCGAATATAAAAAATTGCTCCGACAGCGCAGCAGAACGGAAGGGCTATCCCATCTCTGAATGTGCGCAGCCAAGGCGGTGGGAGCACAGTGGTTTGACCGCCCTGCTGCAAATTCCACAATTGCTTTGGGACAGGCTCCCTTATCCCGGCAAACGGCGGCAGAAGCATGCAATCCGGACAGAGGGATTACATCAGCGAACCTGCGTTTCCCTTAGAAGCGCAAGTCCGCTGATTTCCTTTTCTCACCGCGTAAACGCTAGTACCCCGGGGGAAGCCCTGTCTCCGTGGGAATATCATCCGGATGATCCGTCCCGCCGGAGTTCCCCCCCCCATTTTGAGAGGAGTCATCTGGGGGATCGCCGGAGGAAGAGTGGTCGCCGTTAGGGTCATCCGGATCCGTGATGTTGGGATCCTCCCCCTCCAAGGGATCGGTCTTTTTCGCTTCCGTATGGACCTCGCAGGTTCCGGCCGCCTCTGTGAACACATAATGGAACATATAGTCCCTGGGCTGGATCCCCGCAATGATCTGCCGGTCAAAGCTGACCAAGGTAATCTGCCGCAAGCTCTCCTCCGGGCAGAACTCCCCGGCAAGGTGGTAAAGGCCCGTGGGTTCCCCGGAACTGTTATAGATGGGGGAATCTACACACGCGGTGACCGTGGATTCTTCCGTGTGGCAGGTGCAGTATTGGGTGGGAACATCGTCTCGAAGGGCAGATCCTGTGGCAATGCGGTCGCCGCGCGGATCCTGGCGGCAGTAATCCGTGGCCAGCAGGCCGCTGTCCTGGCAGTAGCTGTAGGTGGTGAGATTGTTTGGCTTGGTGAAAGACCTGTAGTCCAACCCGGAGTGAACCTGGCTCATCACCTTTTGCCACATGTTGACAGCCGGGTTGCCCGGGGCAGTCACACGTTCGTTGCGTTCGGCGTAACCAATCCACACCGCCGCTGTATAATAGGGGGTGTAGCCCACAAACCAGCGGTCATATTTGCTGTCGGTGGTGCCGGTCTTTCCGGCCACAGCCATATTGTTGAGCCTGGCCGCCGTGCCGCTGCCGCTGGAGACCACGCTTGTGAGCATGTCATTGATATAGTACGCTGTGGACGTCTTGAGTGCGACCTCCTCCTCCATCTGGTTGTCCAAAAGGACGGTCCCATCACTGCGCACCACTTGTGTATAGGTGCGGGAGACCCTGTAAATGCCGCCATTGGGGAAGGTGGCGTAGGCCGTGGCCATATCCCGGGGGCTCACGCCATCGGTCAAACCGCCCAGCGCCAGAGGGGAGGCGGCCACATCGGTGACATACCGGCCTTCGACCTCCCGGCCCTCCTCCAGGTCAATGTGGAAGCGCTCCTCCATAAACTGGAAGGAAGCCGCCGGGGTGACCATATCGCTCAGCACCCGTACCGCAACGGTGTTATAGGAGTTGGTGACAGCCTCTTTGACTGTGACAAGGCCGCGGTATACTCCGTCCACGTTGACCGGCCAGGCGCTGCCCCCCAGAATTTGATAGGGATAGTCGTCCACCACGGAATAGGGTGTGGTAAGGCCCATTTCAAGCGCCGGAGCGTAGACGGACAGGGGCTTGATGGAGGACCCGGGCTGGCGGCGCGAATCGGTGGCGTAGCTGTGCCACAGATTTCCCGTTTTCTCCCCTACCTGGCCCACCACAGCCACCAGATCCCCCGTTGAATTGTCAATGATAGTGATGGCGGACTGCAGCTGCTGCGTTCCGCTGGGAGAGGTGTAGTTCAAGTTGGAGCGGTCGTTATATATCGACTCAGCCATGGCTTGAATTTCCGGGTTGAGGCAGGTATAAATACTGAGTCCCCCTGAGGACAGCAAAATATTAGCTGTTTTGGCGTTGTAACCCAGCTTCATCAGGTCGGCGACCACATCCTTGATCACCAGCTCCTCATACCAGGAGTAGATGGTGGTCGTGTCAGTCTCTCCGGGGGCGCGGACAAATTGCAGCTCTTCCGCCACAGCGGCATCGTATTCCTCTTTGGTAATCAGCTTTTGATCCAGCATCTGGTACAGGATTGTGAGCTGGCGCTCCTTGTTATAGTCCTGAGAGGTTTTGACCTCACCTGTCTCCTGGTTGGTGACGCGCAGCGTGCCATAGGGACTATAGACGGAGGGGTTGTTGGTGACGGCAATCAGGCTGGCGCACTCGGCCAGCGACAGCTCGGAGACCGGCTTGCCGAAATACTCGTAGGAGGCCGAGCCAACCCCCACGCAGCCCTCCCCCAAATAGATGATATTGAGGTACCAGGTCAGAATTTCCGACTTTTCATGGTTGGCGTCAAACTCCAGGGCGCGGAAAATTTCCGTGATCTTTCGCTTGACGGTGACATCGTCATCCGATGTGATGTTTTTGATCAGCTGCTGGGTGATGGTGGAGCCACCCTGGATATCCTGTCCGGTCATCATATAGAGCACGGCGGCGGCGGTGCGCTTCCAGTCCACGCCGCTGTGGGTGTAAAACCGCCGGTCTTCGATCGCCACGGCGGCGTCCAGCAGGTCCTGGGGCAGATCTTCATAGTCCACCCAGATGGAATTGGTGGAGCTGAGTAAGGTGACCAGCGGCTCATATTTCCCGGTCTCCTGATTCATGTAGTACATGACGCTGTTTTCCCCAATGGAAAAATCATCGGTGTCCACATGGGCGTTGGGGAGGATATTTGTTTGTACATACACGGCAAAAAAGCACAATAACAAGGCCCCGGTGGTGAGGCCGATGAGAAACAGGGTGCCCAGCACCTTGAGCACATTCAGCGCAATGCGCTTGCCCCGGTCCTGCTTCTGTTTCTGGTGCTTTCTGGGACGGGGGGCGCCCCCCTGGCCTTGGGAAGCTGAGTGGGATGAATTTGTATGGTTGGTATGTTGTTCAGACACGATTA
>Ga0153947_1001366_pt1 | contig 11496 bp, 9 predicted proteins | sample TSNJ031MetaG_FD_104697 | JGI IMG/M metagenome (GOLD analysis project Ga0153947, IMG submission 104697) | Attine ant fungus gardens microbial communities from New Jersey, USA - TSNJ031 MetaG | ecosystem: Host-associated > Fungi > Mycelium > Unclassified | place: USA: New Jersey, Wharton State...
AACCTTAATAAAAGGTGCTCCCGAAAAAATACTATCAAGATGTAAATATTATTTTGATGAGAATGGCAATCGCCAGAAATATGAAAACAGCAGTTTGGTTGATGAGCAGATAGATAAACTTGCCGGCAGAGCAATACGTGTATTGGCACTTGCAGTCTCCGATGATGAACTGGGCGAGGAGAAACTGCCTGATGGTGACTGGAGCTTGGTTGGCATTATCGGAATCAGAGATGAAGTGAGACCTGAATCTGTAACAGCGATTAATGAAGTGCAGAATGCCGGTGTACAGGTAGTTATGATAACCGGTGACCGTCAGGATACTGCTATGGCCATTGCAAAAGAAGCTGGCTTATTGAAGAGTGAGACCGACATTATTCTTACCTCTGATGAATTGGCAAACTTATCAGATGATGAAATTAAATCAAAACTAAAGGACATAAGGGTCGTTGCAAGAGCACTGCCAAGTGACAAGAGCAGACTTGTCAAGCTGGCTCAGGAGCTTAATTTGGTCGTGGGAATGACCGGTGACGGTGTAAACGATTCTCCGGCTTTGAAAAAAGCAGACGTTGGTTTTGCTATGGGCGGCGGCACTGAAGTTGCAAAAGAAGCAAGTGATATTGTTATTATGGATGACAATTTCAATTCAATTGATAAAGCTATCCTGTATGGCAGAACTATTTTCAACAGCATACGAAAGTTTATTATCTTTCAATTGACGATTAATGTGTCTGCCGTATTGGTATCCTTTGCCGCACCATTGCTAGGTATGGCGCATCCGTTATCCATCATTCAAATTCTTTGGATCAATTTAGTTATGGATACGTTGGCAGCTTTAGCCTTTGGCGGAGAGCCTGCGCTGAAGAGATTTATGGAAGAAAAGCCAAAGCGCAGAGAAGAGAGCATTGTAACTCCATCTATGTGGTCATCCATATTAACCGTCAGCTTATGGGTATTTGCACTAAGTATGTTTATATTGTTAACACCATTTGCAGACAACGTATTTCGTGCGGATGCAAACAATTCCTATCTATTGACGGGATATTTTACATTTTTTATTTTTGCTGCCGCATTCAATGCGTTTAATGCCCGTACAGACAAATTTAATTTATTTGATCAAATAGGCAAAAACAAAGGATTTTTGCAGATTATTCTGCTGATTGTTTTGATTCAGATTGTAATGACAAACTTTGGTGGGACGATTTTAAGGTGCTATGGTCTGACCATAAATGAATGGATATTTGTTTTACTATTAGCTTTTACAGTCATACCGATTGATTTGATTAGAAAAGCAATATTTAAGAAAGCCGTTAATTCAAAAAATTAAAATAAAAAAATGTTTCATGTATGAAAGGAGTGATTTATTATGGCCATTAGTTTACAAAAAGGTCAAAAGGTTGATTTGACAAAAGGGAATGCAGGGTTATCAAAATTAATCATCGGACTGGGTTGGGATACAAACAAATATGATGGTGGTTCCGATTTTGATTTAGATGCTGCTGCTTTCATGCTATCTGAAACCGGAAAAGTTTTAAGTGAAAAGGAATTTATTTTTTATGGCAATTTAAACCATGAAAGCGGATCCGTTATTCATCTGGGAGACAATCTAACAGGTGAGGGTGACGGCGATGACGAACAAATTAAAATTGATCTTTCTAAAATACCTTCAGGTGTTAACAAAATCAGTTTTACCGTTACAATTTATGAGGCTGAGGCGAGAAAGCAGAACTTTGGTCAAATTTCCAATGCTTTTATTCGAATTGTCGATCAGGAGAAAAATGATGAACTGGTTAGATATGATCTGGGTGAAGATTTTTCCATTGAGACTGCTGTTGTAGTTGCGGAAATTTACAGAGCTGGGGACGAATGGAAGTTTGCTGCAATCGGAAGCGGTTTCCAAGGTGGATTAGGCGCATTATGCGCTAATTTTGGAATTGCCGCAAGCTAAAAAGGTATAGCTGAAATGATACAGCGGTAAATGTTAATTTAAGTTAAACAAGCAAGGGAGGATTATGTATGTCAGTAAATTTACAAAAGGGTCAGAAAGTTGATTTGACAAAAGGAAACGCCGGTCTGAAACGTGTTATGGTGGGACTTGGATGGGATGAAGCTCCCGCTTCCGGTAAAGGATTTCTCGGCAGTCTTTTAGGAGGTCAAAACAAGCAGGATATAGACTGCGACGCTTCAGCGATCTTATGCGGGGCAGGCGGCAAAATTCAAAATGGTCCTTTGATGAACGGTAAAAATCTTCATCAAGATGTCGTGTTTTTTGGTAACTTAGAGCATCAAAGCCGCTGTGTAAAGCATTATGGCGATAATCTTACGGGTGCCGGCGCGGGTGATGATGAGCAGATCATGGTTAATTTAACAGATATGCCTCAAAATTACGAAAAAATCGTGTTTGTAGTGAATATTTACCAGTCGGAACAGCGGAAGCAGCATTTCGGCATGATTAAAAATTCTTTTATCAGGTTGGTAGATGCCGATACTAACCAGGAGCTTATCAGATACAATCTGTCTGAAAACTATGATAACATGACCGCTATGATATTTGGAGAAATATATCGATATCAAGGTGAATGGAAATTCAATGCAATCGGTCAAGCTACAACAGATGGCAATATTGTTCAAATCGCCAATCGATATATATAAATATAACTATAGGAGACTGTAAAATGGGTGTTAATTTAACAAAAGGACAGCGTGTCAGTTTAGAAAAATCCATGACGATGGCATTGGTAGGTCTTGGCTGGGATACGAATAAATATAGTGGCGGATCTGACTTTGACCTGGACGCGGCTGCATTTTTACTTGGAGAAAATGGAAAAGTTTTAAATGACAGTGACTTTATTTTCTACAACAATCTAAACGGGCGAAACGGCGCGGTTGTACATACCGGAGATAATTTAACCGGTGAAGGTGATGGTGATGATGAAGTCATCATAATTAATTTTTCGAAGGTTCCCAGCGAAATTCATAAAATCGCGATTACTGTAACGATTCACGATGCCATCAATCGCGGGCAAAATTTTGGGCAAGTTTCTAATGCCTATGTGAGAGTTGCTAGAATGGCAAGTGAAAACGATACAAATGGGGAAGAAGTTTTAAAGTTTGATTTAATGGAAGAATTTTCAATAGAAACCGCAATCGTTGTTTGCGAAATCTACAGGCATGGAAACGAATGGAAGTTCAATGCGGTGGCAGCTGGATACCAAGGCGGATTGCATGCTCTTTGCAGCAGCTTTGGTGTAAATATTTAATGAGATAGCGCAACACAAAGATGTACTTGCAGGTAAGGATTCGCAGACAGTTCCTTACCTGCAAATACAGTTGATAAACCGGTTATACGGTCGCTTTAAAATTGAAAATAATGATGACAAAAATATCCCTGTTGATTTCAAAAATATCGAATCTATAAAAGGGTTTTTTTGTAGCTTTATTGTATATAAATTAACCGTTAAAGAATAGAGGACTAGAAAAAAATATGAAATATAGCTTTGACTTCACAAAGGAGAACTTGCAAGGTGCTTCATGGAATAAAAATTCATCTAAAAATATTTTACAATACGCGATTGGAGCACTTTTATATACCCCTGCCGTCAATCCGACTATTGCCGATGAAATTTGCTATGGTAAATATGAAAACATGAAATCCATTGCCTTGTGCCTGGAAGATTCCATATTCAATGGATGTGCGGAGGAATCGGAAAATATACTGATTGAGACTGTTTCAAAGATATATACACGGCTGCACGGAGGCGAAATTTCAATAGATCAAGTTCCATTGATTTTTATACGCATATGTAATCCAAAACAGATGGAAAAGGTGTTCAATCATATCAGAGATTTTGCTGAGGTGATTACAGGATTTGTTTTACCAAAAGTTGATACACCCAATATGCAACAGTATGGCGAAGTGTTATCCACCATAAACGCAAAGGCGGAAGTTGGTCATATGTACATAATGCCTATTGTAGAATGCGAAAAAGTGCTGGATTTGGGGACGAGGTTTACGGAACTCAGCGGATTAAAGGAATCATTTATATGTCTACAGGAATACATTTTAAATGTGCGGGTAGGCGGGAATGATTTTTGCAAACAATATGGCTTTAGAAGAGGTATTTCAGATACCATTTATGAAATTGGCGTTTTAAATCATATATTGAGTGATATTATGAACGTATTTGGTCGGGACTATATTATATCGGCACCTGTTTGGGAATATTTCGGTGATTTATATGAAAAAGGCGATTGGTTGAAAGGCTTGAACGCAGAGCTGAAGAGCGATCAATTAAACGGCTTTATTGGAAAAACCGCTATACACCCGTTACAGTTGCTGCCTATTCAGCAATCACATATCGTTTCTGTCTCGGATTTTGAAGATGCAAAAAAAATATTAAATTGGGACGGAGATATTTTCGGTGTACAGAAAAGCTTTACTTGTGAAAGGATGAACGAAGCGAAGGTTCACCAAAAGTGGGCGGAGAAAATTTTAAACCTGGCACAGGTATATGGAGTTGCCGATGAAAATTCTAGAAAATAAAACTTCTTATAATGTAAACGATATGATAAAAATTGCCCAACGTGAAAATAACAAATTGCGAAATTATTTATTGGTAAATACTATGCAAGCGAAACATGTTCCGGTTTCTCCGTTAAAATGCTTAGATCTGTTTTGCAGCCTAGGAGAGCAATTGTATCAGCAGTATAAAGATGAAACTGTGGTGATAATTGGATTTGCCGAAACGGCTACGGCAATCGGAGCCGCTGTGACCTCTTGCTTTAAAGATGGTACTTTTTATCTTCACACGACAAGGGAAAAAATAGAGGGTGTTTCCAATATTGTGGATTTCCAGGAAGAGCACAGTCATGCCACCCAGCAAAATTTATTCTGCACTGATGCGGAAACAATTATAAAAAAAGCAGAGCGTATTATTTTTGTAGAAGATGAAATAACAACGGGAAAAACAATTTTAAATTTTGTACGTGCTCTTACAAAAAATGGGTATCTGCACTCTAGGCATAAAATTTCAGTAGGTTCCATTGTTAACGGGATGGATGAACAGCACCTTCTCCTTTTTGAAAAAAAAGGAATTTCATATGAGTATCTTGTAAAAATTAAATACAATCACGATGAAACCCCTTTTTTTAAACCGGCATTTTCCCGTCAAAACCAACAAACACAAAAAAAAACAATAGAGAACGATGTTCAAATCATAACAGCAGGTGGGAAAAGCGATCCGCGCATTGGAGTTGTCTTTAACGATTATGAAGATGCTTGTATAAAGTTAGCCGATCATCTGATCGAAAGACTTTCCATAAAAAGTAGTGAAAATAAAAGAATATTGGTACTGGGTACAGAAGAATGCATGTATCCTGCTATCTTTGCAGGAAAAAAAATAATGGAAGCGTTTCCTCAAAACCTCGTGTATGTGCATGCTACAACGCGAAGTCCGATTTTACCGTATGCTCACGAACATTACGCGATTCAAAATCGAAATGAGTTAATCAGTTTTTATGAGTCGGAACGGAAGACGTTTATCTATAATCTAGAATTTTATGATAAAGTTATTATGATTACGGATTCGGATGAAATACCGCCCCAGGCATTTGAAACGCTTATCAGTGTATTGAATGAATTTGGCTGCGGCGATTTTTTAGGAATCAGGTGGGCTAAATGATGAAATCAACGTATTCTGAAAATGATGTTACAGTTTTGTTGAAAGATGTGTCAGGGCTGGTAACACCCCTTAATACTGCGGAAAGAGAAGAAAAAATTCAATCAGGTATGCATTATTGCGAAATGCTGCCGGTGGAATATCGCCCGACGGCTGAATATATGCACATTTACCATGAGTCGATGGAAAAGCATTTAGAGATGACAGCAGAAGCAGTTGGGGTTTTATCGGAGAAAATTTGGAGAAAAAAAGGAAAGTCTGTTGTATTGGTTTCTCTTGCACGGGCAGGTATCCCAATCGGAATCCTGATAAAGCGTTACCTTCAGAAAAAATATAATACAACTGTTTCCCATTATGCAATTTCAATAATTCGAGGTCGGGGAATTGATAAAGTGGCAATGGCATATCTCCTGGAACGTCATTCGCCCAAACATATTCAATTTGTTGATGGCTGGACTGGAAAAGGCACGATTTTCAATGAACTGAAAAAAGCAATGTTTGACTATGAAAATGTATCGGCGGAACTTGCCGCAGCATCGGATCCTGCCTGGATTACTGATTTATGCGGCTCACATGAAGACTTTTTAATTCCAAGTTCTTGCTTAAACGCCACCATTTCCGGTTTGCTAAGCCGTACATATCTAAACAAAGATCACATTGGTGAAAATGATTTTCACGGAGCCGTCTTTTACAGTGAGCTGACAAAGGAAGATGTTTCCCTAGAGTTTATAGATGCAGTTGAAAGAAAAATGAATTTTAAAACCGCTTCTAACGATACAATTTATGACAATACGATGGAGACGTGCTCAATGGAAGCCGGACTAAATGAAGCAAAACAAATTGCAGAGGAATTTGACATTAAAGATATTAATTTTGTCAAACCAGGCATTGGTGAAACAACAAGAGTGCTACTGCGCAGAATACCCTGGAAGATTTTAGTGAAGGATTTTGGCGATATACAAAACATCGGTCACATCCTACGCCTGGCACAAGAAAAAAATGTAGAGGTCATCGAATACCCGCTATCCGCTTACCGTGCATGCGGGTTGATAACGGATTTATCCGGTGATTTATAAAACTTTGATGGGAGAAAGAGCATGCTTCTATTTGCATCTGACTTGGATAATACTTTGATTTTTTCATATAAGAAAGTAACTGGCGATGCAATTTGTGTTGAAATGAAGGCTGATAAAAAATTGTCTTTCATGGATGTGCAGGCTTACAAAATGCTGCAGGAAATAAAGGAGAAAGTCACTTTTGTTCCCATTACCACCCGCTCTGTGGAGCAGTACCGACGGATCGATCTGTTTGGCGGAAACAACCCAAAATATGCGCTGGTCGCAAATGGAGGCATCCTATTGATCGATAATGAAATAGATCAATCGTGGTATGAGGAAACAAAAAAAATCATTTCCCCTGATAGAGCTCAACTGAAAAAGGCGCTGGACATTTTACAGCAGGATATCCATACCACATTGGAGCCGAGATTTATAGACGAATCATTTGTCTATACAAAGACCGATGATATCAATAGCACCGTTGAAACCCTTAGAAACAGTTTAAATTTAAACAATGTTTATGTGAATTCCATCGGAGCAAAAATCTATGTACACCCTATAGCACTTAACAAAGGTGCTTCGCTTAAGCGGTTTAAAAAACGAATAGGCGCCGAATATGTTGTATGTGCCGGAGATAGCTTACTGGACGTTCCTATGTTGGAAATTGCAGATGCAGCCATATTTCCAGACTATGAACAGTTAACAGATGTTTTGGAAGGTCATGACAATGTCTTCCGGGTGGATGAAAAAGGAATTGGATTGACACGGCAAATACTATGTATCGTAGAAAATATTTACGGTAATTCTGATGGTCAATCGTAGAAAATATTTACGGCAACGCTACCTTCGGTTGTACAATTTGTTTAAATATATATGAAAATAGGAGGCGTCATTATGTTCACCGTGCGATCTTTAAAGACGATGGCGAAGGAATCAACCGATCCGATTTCCCTGTTTATCAGTGATACCGGTATGCCAAAAAAATTCATTAGGGAAATTTGCTTTTATCGTTTAATCGGAATGAATTGTGAAGACGACGAATACATAAACACGGTTCATAAAATCGATGAAAAATTTGCAAAGCAGATACCGAATGTGCTTTATATGCGCTTACAGCAACTAAAAGCACTGTCCCCTCAAGTCGATATAATGAAATATACGCAGATTTATGATGCTTGGCACAGTGTAAAAGATAGAGAGCCGGAAGCACAGTTTGCATGCCCGTTTCCTGTGTCTTTCCAAAACGAAACACTGGAATGGACTTTGAAGAAGGCATACAGCAGCACGATGGATGTCTATGGATCGGAAACTCCCAATGTAACAGAAACCCTGCTTCGAAGCTTTGGCGTAAAACTGCTATATTGGATAGATATGTATGTACCGAAGCAAAATCAGGCATATTCAAAAGACATGGAAGTGTTTCCGAAGCTGCTGTACGTCGGGAATATTAAGAAGCAGGAGAGCCTTTTTTTATACTTCCTTGCTATGCTTGGATGGGATGTGCTATATATGAATCCGGAAGGGGATATTTCCAATCCCTATAAAACCGTCGTTCAATTTTCAAAGCTGCATCATTGGGGTACGACAAGACATTGCAGCATACCCATACCTGACTTTGCCACTGCGACCCCTGCCTCCACTGTCGAGCCTGCCGCCGCCCCTGCTCCAACCCAGACAATACCAGAAGCAGCATCGGAATTGGTAGGTACCACTGTGCCTGCATCTGCCTCCGGATCGGTCACCCGAATTAATATAGAAAGACCTGCCAAAAGCAGGCAAACAAACGCCCCTGCACAGGCAGCACCAACACAGACAGCTCCGGCGCCAACAGCTCCAATTAATATAGAAAGACCTGCTAAGAGCAAGCAGACAAACGCCCCTGCATCTGACAGAATAATGAGCTATGAAGAATTGGCGGCATTCTCATCGTCGGTTGTAATGATCAAGGTGTTTGATGCAAACGGAGAGTGTCATAAAGCGGGATCCGGCGTAGTAATCAATCAGGAAGGGTACATATTAACAAATTTTCATGTGGTAAGCGGTGCAAGTTACTTTTCGGTACAGTTTGAAAATGAAACCCAAGATTATGTAACCGATCGCTTGATTAAATACCATCCGAACTACGATTTGGCGTTGATACGAGTCGACAAACCATGCAAATACATAAATATACTACGTCAGGGAACTTTGGTCAGGGGTCAGAGTATCGTAGCCATCGGCAGTCCCCTAGGGTTATTTAATTCGGTATCCGACGGCATCATTTCAGGATTCCGGCAAATCGAATCCAAATCCATGGTCCAATTTACGGCTCCCATTTCACACGGAAGCTCTGGCGGTGCACTGCTTGATATGTGGGGGAGGCTGGTAGGCATTATCACGGCTGGTTTTGACCAAGGTCAAAACTTGAATCTCGCAGTAGACAATGCCACCATAATGCTGTTTATCCAAAACTTTATTGACTAGAAGTGGGATACAGTCACTGAACAGAGCCGAGCCTCAAATTACAATCTTCATTTAACTGCTAGAAAGAGGAGAACATCACTGAACGGGACCCATCCTCAAGTTGTAATCTTCTTTTAACTGATTTAAACGCTGAACATCTTCTTCGCGCTTTTTCTTTGCGTTTGCCTGAATTGTCTTAGTCTCTTCAATACCTTTAACAATTGTCCGCCAGGTCTTCTCAAGGGTTTCGATTTTCACAGAACTCTCGGTCGCCAACCGGGTAGTCATAACGGTTTGTGCGGCAGTATTTTCGGCGTTGCGTATCAACATTTCGTTTGTTTGTTGATCCAGCGCCTGCATGGCCTCGGTCTGAATACGCTGACGCTTCAGTAGTATAGCCTGTGTAAGAGCTTGCTTAAAGACCGGCAACGTGATGATGAATGCTGAGCCGATTTTTCGATTCAAGTTAAGGTTTCCAAACTGCATCGACTTAATCATAGGCACCGCCTGCATGGCCACGTTCTCAGCCATTCTCAGGTCCATAACACGTCCCTCAAGCACCATTTTAGCCTGCTCAAGGCTGACAATATCAAATTGCAGCACATTATCCCCTGAAGCTTCGTATTGCGTCTTCATTTCTCCAATATGCACGTCTAGTTCTCTGATCCCTTGTTCGCCAGCGAGGATATACTTTATGAGAAGCTGGTAGTAGCCTACATTAGCCTGAAACAACTCTTCCAGCTTTTTATTGGACTCCTTGATCTCCGCCTCATACTTCTTAAGCTGGATGTATATCTTGTCCACCTCATCGCCCATGGTGGTGTATTTGGACAGGAGTTGTTCAATCTTCTTCTGCAGATTAAATAGTTTTCCAAACAAGCCCGGTTTATCCACTTCCCTGATTTCCTGAAGATCAAACTTGTCCATAATCTTACCAAGAGTTTTCAGGAGTTCACCGGTCTCATTGATCTGCTCCAAGTTTACGCTTTTTAGTATCTTGTCGGAGCATTTCGAGATTTCCTCCGCCACCTGACCGCCAAAGGATACAATGGTGTCGGCATCATATGCGTTAATGGTACTAACAATACTGTCGATTTCAGCTGAGTTGGTAAGCTGTTCCGTCATCTGTTGGCGTTCCTTTTGTATATTATATTCCTGTATTTCCAGTGTTTCTGCTGCCTCCTGTGTCTCTGTTTCCCGCGCAGCTATTGGTTTAAACTCCATTGCCATATTGCACTTCATCCCTTTCCAAATAATTTTCCAAATAAACCGCCTTCTCTTGAGGCGCTGTTTTGCTGTGACCTACCTGCAGGTCGCATATCCGGAACCTGTAAATGAAACAGATAGGTCCCGATCTGATGTTCTTCATAGGCATCCCGCAGCAGGTATTTATCAAGATCCCGGTAGCCTGTGGGGGTAAAAACTGCGATATCAAACCCTGCCAAGTTGAGGAAAGCCAAGTATATACAATCCTCCAAAGAGGGCATACTTTCATCCGTATGGACGATGATAACCTTAGGGGTATCCTTGGTGAAGTCGAACTGCTGAATCAGGCGCAGGGTTGTTTTGTCCAAGTTCAGCAGTACTGCCAAGATCTTAAATTCAATACCCAACGTACTGACCTTGATCCATTTCAGATCGATGATCTGCTGAATCTTCTCCAATACATAATCTTGAGTGTCTTCACTAAGATAGTCGTAGAGGTAATCCTTATGGTGTTTGATCTTATCCGGCAGAATGCTGCCATCTTTAAAGAACTTATGCACGTTCTCCCGCAGTGGGTTTGGCTTATCGGGGGTAATCCAGGGAAACGCGGGGATAAAGATCGTTTTATCGGTAGTCATGCGCTCAATGGTCCTGAAGTAGGCATTCGTATCACCGTCTTTGACACCACAGATCCGGGCAAAGATATTGGGCACTGCTACCCGACCATTACCGGCTTCAAAACCGGGGCGAAACTTTGCCTCCTCCTTCCAGAGTATCTCAATTTCATCATAGGTAGTTCTCAGCGTAACCGGATTGCAGCGAGTGAACTGCCTGTTGCGGAACAGACCGGTATCGCTATAAAGAATCGTGTCCAGCTCTCGGGCAGCATCATAAGCAGCAGTCGAGGTACGCACTTTTGGTTCGCTTTGCGGGAATGGGAACAGAGGCATGCTGTTGGGAAGCAGTTCCTCTTTGCCCCTGTCTCCCAATGAAACAAAAGCGTCCCGAGCACTCTTGTCGGGAGAAATGACCAAAATATCCACTGGCATTGCAGACAGCATATTGAAGAATTGCGACTCGTTCTCACTGCATGCACCGTAATACAAGAAAACAGG
>Ga0153947_1001367_pt1 | contig 11495 bp, 8 predicted proteins | sample TSNJ031MetaG_FD_104697 | JGI IMG/M metagenome (GOLD analysis project Ga0153947, IMG submission 104697) | Attine ant fungus gardens microbial communities from New Jersey, USA - TSNJ031 MetaG | ecosystem: Host-associated > Fungi > Mycelium > Unclassified | place: USA: New Jersey, Wharton State...
AGTGATACTGTTTTTCAGCCCATGACACGTGCTTCCTCCCCGACGCTCGACAAAAAACGTGAATTGGCTACACCTGAAATCGATATTCATGACGAATCTTCTGTGAATCTTCAAAGTTACACTAGCGCCACTGAACCTGATCCTTTCAATGCGAATGCGAATACGTATTATACCCCCCAGACGATGATACCTACTACGCCACCTGCGGGTGCACCACGGCACGTGCGCAAGACGTCGAAAGAAGAAAATCTTATTTACTCTCTTCAAGCGCAATTGACGCTGCAGACAGAAATTTGTTCGCAATTCGAGGCGGACCTTCGGGCCAAAGATGAGATGGTTGAACTGTTGGGGAAGAGATTGGCTGATATGGAGAAACAAGAGAATCAGCGAAAGAGTGCATTGAAACAGTGGAAGAACAAGGTACAAGAGCTGGAGAGGGCCGTGAGGATATTAGAAGAAGAGGTGGATACGTCGAGGCAGGAGAGTATGGAGAGGAGTGTGATGGATGAAGCGAGTGGTGAAGCTTTACGGATGCTTCATCGTCAGATTGCAGGTTTGGAGAAAGAGAAGAAGGATTGGGAGGATAGAGAGAAAGTGATAATGACTGAGATTGGGACGTTGGAAGCGTTGATGAAGGAACGTTTGGCAGAGGTTGTGAATTTGAAAGAGATGTTGTGGAAGAAAGATGAGAGTGAGAAAGAGCTTGTTGATAGGTTGAAGGAGGCTAGGGAAGAAATTGATACGCTTGGAAATATGAGTGTGGGAGGCGTTGCCGAAGACGAGTTGAGACGGTTGACGGAGGAGAGGGAAGAGAAGGCGCAGGAGGAACGACGGGTGTATCGTGTTGCTGAGATGAATTGGGAGCAGGAAAAGGCAGAATTGGTTGTGAAATTAGAATCAGTGCAAGTTGAGAAGACCCAGGTTGAAGAACAGCTACATTCGTTGAGACAGGAGTTTAAGGTCAAGAACGAGGAGTATGATATCATGAAGAGCGAGCTAGAGGCCCAGTGGAAACATACTGAGGTGGCGTCAGATAAAATGAGAGATTTGCAGCAGGCAAGGAAGCGGCTGGAAGAAGAAATAGCGAGGACTAGGAGGGAGAAGGAAGAGGTGGCGCAGGAACGGGATGAACTTGCACAAAGGTGCGATGAAGTCGAGCAGCGCGCCAATCACCTCGAAAATGATTGGAATGGGAGTGAGAATAAGAAACATGAAATTGAGTGTGAGCTTCACGAAGTCTGGGACGAAAAAGAGGATCTTGAAAAAGAACGTGGAAAGGTGAGGCCCAGCTTTCCTTGAAATCACTCTGTGTTGAGATTGATATATATCGCTATTGTTTTTAGCTCGAAGAAAAGCTCTCTCAAGAACGTGATCGAATTGGAGGTCTCATGAATACGATCAAACAGTGTGAAGATCGTATTAATCAGCTTGAGCGAGAACGCCAGTCCACTTCCGAAACCATCATCAGCCTTGAGAATGGCACCCACCAACGTGATGAGGAGATAGGTCATCATACGGAAAGGATTCGTGCTCAAAAAATTCAAGTTGAGAATCTTCGCGATGAAGTGGGCGACCTGAAGCTCGAGTATGAACACGTTGTCGCTGATCTCAATGAGCACGCTCGTGCGTTGAGCCAGGCTACTGAATCGAAGAGCGATATGAGGCGTCAACTTGAAGATCTGGTTAGTCAGAAGGCTGACATCGATGCTGATTTGAAATCTCATCAAGAGCGTAATGAATGGCTGGAGAGTGAGACGGAGAGGTTGAAAAGACATGTGCATGATATGCAGCAGGAGAGTGCGGACAAGGAGATCAAAATTATCCAGCTCACGAAGCAACATGGTCAAGATAAGGAGGATATTCAGGGCTTGAACATTGCACTTGATGCTAAACAGCAAGAATTGGAACTGGTGCGAGTTTTTGCTTTATTCCCCCTTTTTTTAAGCAAATTCCGATATTGTCTTCTATAGTACAAGCGCAAGGCTGGGATCAAATCAAGTTCTCGTACGTCTGCGTCGTCATCATCGTCGGCTCTGAAAGGCCTCCACCGTCGCGACTCTTCTATCTTTGACGGTACTCCCGCAGCAGCACGACCACCCTCTCGTGCAACCTCCGTTGTATCCGAATCAGAGTCCAATAAAGGCGAAAAAATTCCAGCGTTATTAGGAAAGAGTAGTCGGGTGAACACGTTCAATAATGGAACATCGGCGACAGGATCCGCCATAAAGATTGGGAAGCGTGAAGGATCTGTAGTAGTCGGATCAAGAAAACGCCTATCACTGACATCGGCTACTCCGACTCCGGCATCCCGACCGGGGATTGTCGCTTCACGCGCTGTCAAATCACCAACCGGGATGGTGGTACCTGTGCGTCGTGCCCCTGGGACTCTGGAAAATCGGGCGAGTGTTATCAGTCCAACACCGAGCATTCCGGAGGAGTCAAGTGACAAAGAAAATGTGACGGGTCCTGAAAGTGACAGGACGATACGACGGAGTATAGTTCCCATCCCTTTGTGAACGGTGGGGTCTTGGCGTCTTTTTTTACCTCTCTCGATATGCATTTCCGGCAACGAGATGAGTTTTCATATGGGACACATCTTTTTTTTTTTTACTTTACTCCCTATACGTACCACTCAGCGTATAAATGGTCTTCTTGTCATTGTATATTATTTGCTCTCTCTCTTCTTCTTTTCCAGCTGTGGGCTTGTCGTAATGACATGACACCCAGCATCATGATAATGATTTTTTTCTTCTTTTTTCTTCTTTCTGAATTATCTTGGTCTGATTTACTGGAAACCATTAGACACAGGTGTATTCAACATTACCGTAAAAATTCAATATTACAGGTGTAATATTATTTCCCTGTATGAAAATATGTTTTTGTTTTAACACCTTTTCCTGGTGAAGTAATTGAAGATAGTTGGATATTGACTTTGTTCTATGCAGGATTGGAAATCTAGTGTTTGATTGTTATTACTGCGGGCTTTGTATCCATCACATTTAAAGTGGTATGTTTGGTGACGACAAAACCTTATTCTAGGCAATACGCTTCCCAAGAGGGTGGTGATGTAGATATATCCAGTTTGCGTTCTTAAGAACAGTAACCAAACAAGTCAAACCTCTCCCGTTCCAATTTTCTTCGAGTCCATGTCAGTGCCTTGTTGAACATGTCTAGGAGACGAGTAAAAGTTGTATCTGTCCCAGTGGCTTAATCGCCACCCTCTTTACAGTCTACTGGCCCATTCACCATCTTTCAGACAGGCCTTGCGTTGCCAGACGCTAACGCAGCTTAGCATGCACCAGAGTGTGTCTGTGACCCCCTTCTCTTCTTGCCAACACTTGCACTGGTTAGGGTCATGACTCCTTTGAGAAGCCAACAGTGATAGCGTCGTGACAATTGTCTGCGACGATTTCTCGATGTCTCTTTGGGGGCGCAAAGCACCTGACAGGGAGTCAAACACAAATCCTGTTGCCCGCGAGGAGTCCGCCGTTCCATTTTCAGTCAAGCAATCACTGCTCAACACTTCTCCCCTCACCCATCATCCACAATAGTTTCGAGCCAGACCGTCTCCCTGGCCTAACATCGCAGGGATCAGAGGGCACATCCACTCGCAGTCATGATGCTGCTATGCCAAGTTCCGAGTCCGTACAGTGTGTTACTTGAGCTGCAAGAACGCTGTTTAACCAACGGAGATGGTTCCCTTGACTCAGTCTTTCGCGACGCACTCATTGGCCACCTCATCTTTTCTGGTCCCTTACTGTCTCCCTATTTCCTTAAGAGACGTACAGAAGTGACTTGGCAGAAACGTTGAAAAGTCTGGGGTTCTCGCACCTGAGCTGAGTGTCAAATCCCACGCCCATTTTCCACGAGTCAAGGCGATCTCTTGTGGACTCAAGAATACGCTCAAAACTCTCCTCAGGCTTCTTAAATCGACGTATATAGTCTCCTGGTGGTAGTGCTTGCACTTGGATGGGGTGGAGTAGTCTTGTCGAATGATGCAGTTGAAATATAGGTGTCTGTACCAATTTTCATCCGTGTCAGTGGAAAATGATATCAAAACATCTATTGAGTTGAACTTCGAATATTCCTTTGATTTCCTCACCTCAAAGGCCAAGGGGCCAGCGTGTCCTGTATTTGAAAGTATCTAGAGTTGAGGTGAGGGGAATCGGCAAGCAAAATCTGTCAGTGTTGCTCTGCCTTTCGCCCCCTGCTTGTGGTTGAACCATTCGACTGACATTATCTTGACTCTTTCTTTGCACCTTCATATCAGGCTTGGACTGTTGCAACTCATCTTTCCTACATGACTGGATATCTACCAAAGCACGTTGTGACCATTCATTCTAATTACTTTGATACAGGCTTGGCAGCTGTAAGTACAGGAAAATTGGGTGTCCATAGACTCGCTCAAGTGAAAACGTCTTGAGACACGGACTTTGCGGAACTCGTTATGCTTTCTAGTTCACTTATTCATTTGAACACCTTCAAGTACTTTGGCTGAGGACAACACGCACCTTGTTTTCTTACTCCAGCAGGTTTCCTATCTCCTTCTCCTTCTGCTCGAGTTCTCTCAGCCACCCTTTGTCAATGCATTCCGTCCACTTACTAACGAACCTCGAATTAGACAAATCCAGGGTTGTTGAGATTTGGAGAACCCCGATCACCTGTCTGAACGGTGACACACGTAAATGTTCCCTGTGCTCGACTGGGACCCAAAACAATGGCTCATCATCCCGACCCATCATCCATCCATCTGTCATGCCTTGTAGCATATGCTCATATCCATCAGTAGAATTCCGGTGTTCATTTGTGAGGGCTGCTATGTCCCAGACTCTCAAACCAAAATCGCGGGAATAGTATGCCAACGCTGTTCCATCTCGTACAAACGTCATTTTTACTCTTGCTTGACCCAAAATCTGAGTGTACAGATGACCGGTATAGGCGTCAAAGAGACCTATGGTGCTGTTGCCTTTCAACCTAAGAGCAATGAGTCTGTCGCCAGGAGAATGGTCAATCACAAGAGGTGAGAGGGCAATTCCAACCACCTTGGATGTTGTAAACTTGGAAACAAGTCGACCAGTTTGTGTGTCCCAGACTCGGAAGTAGGAGTCATTGGGAGACCAACATGCCAAGAGTTTCCCGTTGGGTGAGTACTCAGGATAACTGAAGCTCTGAGATGAAAGGTACCAGCAAATATGCCCTTGATCGTCAAAGTGGACAAGATCAAACTGGGCAGTGTCGTGATTCCACGAATAACACGTGGCGGAGAAAAGGGGAGAGGTTTTAGGCACGTTGACGACGGTCAAGCCATCGGGCGCCAGGATTGGGCGCGGAATTTCGTTGACGTTGACGTTGAAGTCTAGTGAATAGGTGCATTCGAATCCTGCAGGATCCTGCCGATGCCAAACTCGCAGTAATCTTGAGCCACGACATAAGGCGGCGCAGATAGCCAGGTCGTTACATGTTTGGAAGGCGACCTTCCAAAACCAGACTTTTTCCGGCCAGGGATTGAACGAGACGCGCTTCTCCGGGTGCATTATATCCCATATGGTGATGAAAGAGTCCGACAAAAATGCTACCTGTTCTTCATCTGGGGAAAATGCAATCTCCATGCGGCCTCTGTACTCGATATCCGTACGCGCTACGACTTCCCGAGTGGTTGTATCCAGGAATTCAATGTTGCGAGATCCCCGTAATTTTGTAACCACCATCTTTCCAGAAGCAGAGACCGTGATAACTTGTCGGGTAGCTTGTCGCATATCGGTATCATCTTGAGTGTCTCTAGTGTCAGCCCGATTTCCCGTCGAATCCTCTAGATCCACGTTCCACATCCTCACTTTTCCATCATAATAACCAATCAAAAGCCTGTGGCCATCGCGTGATGGACAGATACTTGTTACAAATGAAGCGGCTAGAAGCTTTGCCTCCCAGATCATTTTTGAGCCTGTCACAGAGACGTCCCATATCTCCACTCTAAAATCTCGTATGATAAATAAGTAATTGGTGAGGGGTGAATGAATAACATGTATCGCATAGTCGAATTCATGGCTGAAGGATACCATCTCTTGTGTGTCCAATCTCCAAAGGTAAATATGGCTAGGTTTTTCCTCAAATACGGCCATCAAAGTGTCACTGGTTGGAGAAAAGCGGAGTGATGACAGTTTTCCACGAGGATATGTGAATCGTCGGGGATCCTTACAATCCTCCAAGCTCCATAGCTCAATGACATCCTCATACTTCTTTCCTACGGCCAGAAAACGCCCATCCGGAGAAAATTGGGTGACGGCAACATCATTCACCTCCAACAGGCTGTTGGATATTAGTGCACCGTTGCTGGCATCCCACAACTTGACCAGAAGACGAGTTGAGCGTTTGACTTCAGAGCCGTCCGAGGCACCTTCATCTACCCAGCGTGTGTGTGTGGAGGCAATTCTTCTGTCATGATGAATGAAGGCAAAATCAGAGCCCTCGATTCGCAACTGCTCCTTACCCATCTCAATGTCCCAGACTACTATATCAGAGTCAAATTTGAGTAGAATACGCTTCCCATCAGGACTGAAGCAGGCATTACGTCCAATCCCAAAATATGGCAGCTCATATGGACCTGAAATACAATGCCCTGTCTCGGAGTCGCAGACATATATAGTTTCAAAATGTCGACCAGGCGGTCTTGATATGGAAACAAAAGTGCTTTCATCCGGCGAGAAGGACACATAATACACAAGACCCTTGTGATGCTCTGCAGTGAATACCACCATTGGCCATTGACTAAGTTTCCCTTCAGTGACCACAAGAATCTTGGGAAATCTCGAATGGAACTTTCTGATGACACGAGATTGTTCAGGCGCGAAGGGGAGCGCCGAGATGTACAAATGAGGGGCAGATCGTGAAATTGGAACGATGAATGCAGAGATGAATCGGAGGGCATCATGGATAAATAATATGAGCTCATTATCAAGGCTGAGGGGCTGGCCAGCCAATATCAGATATATCACAAAAAAATAACCCTAGAGACATACCTTCCATGATAAAGCCTTTTTCAGGATCGAAGACACTTCATATGCTTTACCCGATAGGCTCATCGTCTCTATCCAGAATAGTAGCTTCTCATACATCACAAACTTGACCACCTTCATCAACTTCTCGTCACGCGGAATATGAACAAGGTGGTCAGCCCAAAATCGAGACGAATATAAGATGAGAGGAGGGATAGTGGACTTGACAGTGGCCGAAATATCAATATTCTTTATGGTGGAAGAAGCCAAGCTGCACATATTGAAGTGGAGCTCGGATGATACCAAGGTTTTGAAACACAGCACAGCAAGCTGACGCTCGTGATGGCCTCGATTCTGAATAACAGATAGCTCAGGTAGTTGTTGTACAAAAGAAGGCGAGAGAAGATAATCTTCGAACGACTTGTGATGGAAATAAAGGATACCATCAGAGTCAGAGTCAATGACCGACATAAGACCTGTTCGGATCAATCGCATTACATCTGAGTCCCCAATCTTGGCTCCGGGAAGCATCACAAGTACATCGTCGCTGAGAGGCTGCTTTGCATAGATCATGGTGCCCATAACAGAGATTATTCCTCGGACCTCTTGCTTCGAAATTTGTCCAAATGATGTCTTGACAACGGTGGTATACAATGAGTACAGATCACCCATTTCCTCTTTGTCATCCCCTCTCTTCCTCGATTTTATGATATTAAATCGTGCTCTAGGATTACCTTCAAGAAAATTGGCGATAGTGGTTGCCCAGATAAATACACCAGCAGCCCCAGGAACCAGATAGTTAACAGTCTCAGCGACCCATGCAGAATCTTTTTCCATGTTGTCGAGTCGCGACTTGAGGAATACACGGATGTCATTTGAGACACTGTCTCCCGGCTTGACCTCCTGGCCAGAAGGAATATCATAGATGTTGATAGAGTCGGGGAAGGTGATACGGTCGTCTGGCCGGCTGGTAACAACCAACTTGAACCTCTTCAAATAATCAGCCTCAGCCCAACATTCGAGCATGCGCAGAAGACCCTTGTAATCGTCCTTTCCAGACGAGTCATGCCTCATGCCACCGCACTCGTCCAATGCATCGATTACAATCACCGGAAGTTCCTCATGTGGTACATCATTGAGTGTGGATAATGGCATCTCAATCAGGAATTTGAATCTACCATCAATGTCAAATGGGTCCGGAATCTTATCGCTTTGGACTATATCGAGCATGTTTCGGCGCACAGAGGGGTACAGGTGAGCAAAGCCAAGGGCGACGGCGCGCCAGAGTGCATCTGTAGTGATGGTGGCAGATTGTGTGCGGTCAAACCGGAATGATATCACATGGCGATCCTGTTCCCGTAGTGTCTTGGCCAGACTAGCTGCCAAGGCGGATTTCCCAACACCAGGCGATCCTCTTATCCAAATTACATTGTGGCCATCGACATTCTTGATTTCATTTTCGATATTTCGTAAGATACTGGTGCGGGTGCCTTCCATACATGGTCTGCGCAAAGAGAGCCTATTCTCCCCGAGGGCATTCAGTAGCTCCTTCTTGTCGGCGGCTGTCTTCGCATTTTCTGCCATGATGGTTGATACCAACCACGAATCAGTCAGATTGGACAAAAAATATCAGGCACAAAGACCAGACCTTGCTCTGTTCGGATCTCTATAAGGAGATGCCGGTCAAAATTTTGCACAAATGCATCCAGTTTCTTCTGTAATCCAACTGCTTTGTCCTTTTGAGGGACAACAAGGATATGTTTAGCTATGAACAACAACTAAGTCGCACTCCATCTCACCCAGGTGAATACGCACCCGACCAACTTTCCAGCCACTGCTCAATAAAATCTACTACTTCTACCATCATTTCAGAAAATTCACCGATAATAGAACGCAAATCGTCTGATTTTGGAACTTCCTTGAGCCTGTCCAGCTGACCAGCCACTTTACTCATGCTTTCTGCAAGATCTTGCATTGCTTCCTGAGATTCTTCTTGAGCTTCAAAATGCTACAAAGCCGATCAGTCATGTCATTTGTGTTGAAAGAGAATCGGACCAACTTTGTATGCAACTTCAATGCAATTGACCACTATCTGAGCTGCAGAATTGAGCTGTTTCAAGTCAGATGACACACACATGCTAGAAAATGATTCATTACCCCACTGATGACCTTCCCAAGCTCAAGAAGCATCCCAGCGCCAGCGTTCGCAGGACCAAGGCGGCTCAAAACTGGTTTGAAGGATTTCAAGTCTTCTGCTGCACTCTTGATCTGGGCGTCTAGAGCACGTAAATTACTACCGTGGGCCTATGATTCCATTTCAGTAGGAGATCTACACGTAAACAGTGGTGTGCATACCTCAACGACGAGCCAAAACTGTAATCTTGAAATCGGATTAGTGAATTCCACCTTAAAATTTGCTAAGGTATCCTGAGTAAATGGGAAATGATAGAGCCAAACATCGGCTCACAATTGGTGTCTTGCTGTGCTTGAGAGGCCAGATGATCCCATAAATCGTCGAATTTTATATCAGCTTGACACAGTAAATCACTCTGTAAGGTGCGCTTGGACCTCAACATTGTCGGCCGTTTGAAATGCTTGTGTATTTCAATTAATAGGCTGCTTCCTTCTCCAAATATCCTACATCACATGAATATGTAGGATCGCACAGGCTCAAGCTCCACTTACAATCCACTGTGGGTCAGCTTTAAATACTGCTGGATCCTGGTTTTGTTGTCCAGTTTTTGCTCAAGTTTGTGATAGTCCTCAAGAGGACTATCGGCCTTGTCAGAGTACATGACAACGAGCGGCCGTTGAAATTGATCCATGAGCTCTCCAATGAATCCTAGGAGGAAATGTAATGACATCAACAGAGCCGATGGGACAATGTGATACTCACCAAGGACTCGGATGATTCGTACCATAGAAGCTTTTTCCATTGTTTACTTTGGAATACAGTGGATAGGAAGAGATATCGTGAGTGTGGGGCGTATATCAGATAGATGGCTAAGAACAAGACACAAACACTCCTGGCTCGTGGATGTGAACTTGATCCTCTGCATCTAGACATATCAACACACGGTGAGGCTGCAAGTGTGGGAGCAGTTACAAATGCCCCGGCTTGCCTCCGCCGTTTTATTTCAGCTGACATGATCTCCTGTCATAGTTGGTTAACTCGCTGCGCCCGTTATAAAAAGTACTGTTGGATCATCTTCTTTGCAAGGAGACCTCACGCCTTTTGAGTGACTATTTTAACATTCGTGCCAGTCTCCGTGTCAACCGCAAGTGCGAGATTTGTAGCTGCTAAATTGGCGTGGAAAAGAAGAATAGAATGCATAATGCAATTCATCAAACCTCGCTGGATCACTTCTGTGCCGTGTACTCGATAAAGGCGGCCACATGTAAAGAAAACAATATATCGCATCTCTTCGAAGGTTTACATGCTCCAAGTCTCGTTTATGAACGTAGGCCGCATTGGCCTCCATAAGGTGAAGGGTATCCTAGAGAGGCTCAACTACACAATGGAGTTGACTGATGCCTATCTTCTCTGTGCAAATTGGATGGTCTCGATCTCAAAGGTCAGTCAGATCATCTACCTCATGCTGGTCATCGTCGTCCGATTCGCTCATAGCACCGTTATCGGCGAAGCCAGATATAGTTAAATTACCGACACCTCTTTGGAGGCCGACAGTCCGCATTGAATAGCTGCGAGTTATTGACGCAAAAAGAATTCTTTCTGTTTCTTGGACAGGGACTCGTCTACGGCGGAGGCCATTTTCTTTGACACCTCAGGTATGAAAGCCTTCTTGAGGAATCAGATGTCAGCTGCAAGGGACAAACAAGTGCTGATATCTGAGGTGGTTAGCGCGGCTAAACGGATTGTGTAAGAAAAAGGAGAAAGGGGTGACAAGGATTGGAACCGACCCAATTTGTCGCTGTAGTCAGTATCGATGCTGCCAACGAGAACATCGGTCATTTAGGAAATACGAGCGTCGACTACGTCTTCGAGCATGGTTGCGATCTTGATGTAGCTGTGTTTCCTGGCGGCATCACGAGAAAATCTGTCAAGAGGACTGAGAGCGACCTGTTTAAACCCTACTGCTATTTCTCTGTTTGGACGGGAAAATATTGGACCTGGAAAGAGGGTAAAAAAATTGGAGGATTGGGGGGCGGGGGTGGAAAAGTTTCATACGGGCGAGACTGGACGAGATAGGGCTTATTTGAGCTGTGTGTTGGAGATTGTGCGATGTAAAGGACTCGTGCAGCTTTTCCCCACTCTGTAAGGGCTGGGGTCGCGTTGTCGAGTGGCGGGGAGAGGGCAACGACGGGGAGAGTGTCGGAGTTGTCGACGAGATCAATAAGGCTCCCACTAGGCGCACAGGCCTGTGCCGCTTAGTCATCCATCAATCATGGGATAAGTCTGGTTATTAGGCTAAATTCAATGCAAAACACATTGAATTCACAAACAAATTTGACTCAAATAACACAACTATGGCCACAGCCTTC
>Ga0153947_1001369_pt1 | contig 11488 bp, 12 predicted proteins | sample TSNJ031MetaG_FD_104697 | JGI IMG/M metagenome (GOLD analysis project Ga0153947, IMG submission 104697) | Attine ant fungus gardens microbial communities from New Jersey, USA - TSNJ031 MetaG | ecosystem: Host-associated > Fungi > Mycelium > Unclassified | place: USA: New Jersey, Wharton State...
TACGATTTACCGTTAGCGCTCAACTGTGCCTCTCTCCAGGTGTTGCTGGCATTCACTTGGTTATGTGCAATGACCCGTTCGTGAATTTCACCCAAAGTCTAGGACCGCCCAAGTTGATTTTTTCCCCCGTAGTAACCGTATACTTCTCGGTCTTCATGTTTGCTCTTTTCGTCAACAAAAGGAAACACTCGATGATCTGGCATTCCACGATGCGCAGGTTTCCTTGGGCTGAAACATGTGCCATCCTTGCTGGCCCCCGAGCCACGCACACGCTTTCCGTCACACCTGCATTTCCTGCATTTGTACAAAAATCTTCGGTTCCGATCATTCACGCACCAAAACCCAAGTACGCTCGGCCGAATGTGTCTAAGCGCCCGCCAGTATCTGGACTCGGTTCTGAGTATCAGATTGAACACTACAGGCCACCACCTACTAGACTTCAGACTATATCTCACGGTAGCTCAAGGGCTGCAGCATTGCGCACCGCCGACTTACCTCCAGGTGCAGTGCCCCCTGTGATATCGCCCGCTTTATCAACGATCGAAGAACCAGAAATTATGGAAAGCAATAATTTTGCATCTTTGCTTTATCCTATGCACGTGCAACAAACTATCCTCCACACCAATACATCCGGACTAAGACGACCGGATCCAGCACTATCTCGGGCTAGCTCTGATGTCGTACGAGTTTATGCCAATGCCAATGCCACTTTTCCACCTTCATCTTCACCACTTGGTGATTGGCCACGTGCCGATATTCTTTCGCAACCTGTGACAAGAAAGAAGCGGAAGGCACTGCCGCCCATCACAACTCGTGGTGATTCTGACCAGGGGAATGCTGTGGGTACAAGCCCGGATGTTCTTCTGGGTACCGGGCGACATTCGCGTGAGATATACCAACAGCCTACGCACGTGTTGTCCCACCATACACAACCTAGAAATTCTAGGGTCTCTGACTTGTCAAGTGAACGCTCAGAACTGGAGGATGTGGGCCTTGAGTATGCGTGATTGCGCGTCGATGTAGCATCTTTTTTTGTTTTAAACGTCTTGTATAACTCTATGGGTAGAATGATCATGATAATATATTCTTGAAACGAAACAAGTTTTTCTGAGATCCAGATGCCCCCTATATCTTCGATTGATAGCTATTTTCTTTCACCCCCAGTGACTGGGACTTGCAAATTCATGTCTATTTTCTGTTAAAAAAGAGTGCGTAATAGAAATAAATGCCTTTCGTGAGCCATCAGTCAATGGATGACTCTAAAAATAGGCGATCCAGGATGTTTATTGTCCATTGTCCTCCGAGCGTCTTTGTTCTCTTTTTATCTCGATATATGAATCCCTTTGTCCAAAGAAGCTTTCAAAATAAGAATTGCATGTGAACTTGATCTTATTAAGCACAGACGACTAGACTTTTCCTCCATTGCACTCTTTGGCGGAGCTTCGAGATTTGAGCCTCTTCCTTTCTATAGGATTGGTGAACTCTTTTCTAACGATCCCTCGCAACTCTCTTTTCCTTTTTATTCTATTCTCCTTCTTCTGCCTATTGACACTTCCGGTGCGGGCCTCGGAATTCTCATCCTCTAAATCAAGTATAAGAGTTCATAATCCTCATGTTCAAACCGTTCCTTGTAGTACGCACTACATTCCTAGGTGAGTCCGAGCTCCCCTGATATGTGCGTAATCAATGACAACAATTATCCCTAACAATAACATCCAGCTCTTCTTTTCATGTTCGGGATCTTGTCGATTGCCTTTACAATTTGGAATCTTAGCGCAGCAGCAGCTATCGGGAGACATGGTGAGCTATTTCTTCTTACTACACCTATACATCGTCTCATGGGCCTAAGCACCGGGATCGTCTATATTCATACTCGTGACAAACTGCTTGTCGGTCATCCTAATTTGCTAGTGGGTTACAATTGGTTCAGTGACAACTCCGACTTAGAGCTTTTTTCCTAAGTGCATCGATAGAATATTTTCAACCAAGCATCCGGACAGCGAGTGTATTGTTAGAGTGTGGATGGGTTGCCATTAGTGCCTTGCTTCAATCAGGTACGTGTTGCAAAGCTTCCTCGGTTTGATGGCTAACAATGACGATTGTAGGAGGCGCTATCAGTAGTACTACAAGCTCAATTGCTCTCAGCTGTCGGATAGGTGGTGAGGCATAGAAATCTCCCTTTCGACGGTTGTTAGCCTTTATTAATTATGATCCTTGTATAGATGATTGGAGTATCTGTGCGTCCGCCTCGGTTCTTGTCCCTATTTCATGGATCAATACTCTCATCTGTGAGCTGGTTGATGTTTTTGCGGTATAAGATGACTCGCTGACTTGAACACCTCAAATAGTGTTTACCTATTTCTTTGTGCTGTTTGTCAGTACTGTGTCCCATTTGCGCATGTATCCTGATATCTGGGCGCGAACTATCTATACCGTGGACTGGTTTATTGACCCCAGGATGAAAGCCTTCTTACGCGAGGCAACATTCCAGCCGAGAAGAGCTTCGTGGTCGCAATACCTTCAGGGTATTAGACCTGCGGCTGAACGGAATTTGGACACAGAGAAAGCTCCTTGGGCGGAGAACATCAGCGTCCGTCGAGGTAAAGATAATCCTTACGCCGCTCCCTCTTGGGCATATTCTCGTAGTGGTCGATCAACGGCTTCCAGTCTCGATGTTCCGTGTCGTTGCACGAGAGAGTCTGTAACCGACGGTAGTGGACCCTCCCTTCCTCCCATTTCCTCGAGTAGGCGAACAACCATAGCCACTGAAAATGCCTCGTTATCTTTCAGATTACCTCCTTTACCCCCCCTAATCTTTTCCAAGGGTAGCACAAGTTCATCTGGGTCCAAGTTCGTTGAGAGTTCTAGCCAGGGCTCGAAGAAATCTACTCCTACTTTGTCTCGGAGCGCAAGCATGAGCCTCTTCCCTTCAACAACAGACAATCATGATCTGCCCATTCCCCTTCCACGTAGAGCGGAATGGGTGATCGTTGACAAACTGACATAGAGCATGAACATCAAAAATTAAAAAAAACCCGGACTCTAAACCAATGCATTTTTTATGGACATTGTATACTCCACACAACACTTTCATTTCTCTTTAATAAGTACATTGTATCCAAAGCTGCATAGTAAATTTACGAGGACGGATTGGGAGCTTGAGTGGCATTGTCAGCGTCGTCGGATTCGATCCCTGCCGTCAAAAGACGTTGCCGAAGTCTCTGTACCTCGCCTTTGGAAGCCAACAACTCATCCTCGACTCGAAGCAGCCTCTCCTTGGTGGCAGCAAGTTCTTCAGCAGCCTCTGCACTGAGCTCTCCTGCACCAACCGCCACACCTGCCAGACATGTCAAAGATTTGCATCATCGCCCAGAAATGTGACTCACCCTCCACCAGTTTGACAATCCGCCAGAACCGGAGGATGATCAAAAGCGCTGCGAGTTCTTCCTCCTTCCCCTTGAGCACAATCTCTAGGACGAAGGTGGTGATGACAACAAAAGCATCAAATAGATGAAGAATTGCCATTGGGGTTTTGCCAAACGGATTGTAAAATTGAGGACCAAATGCAAACAGAGCAAATATGATTTCTACCAAGAAAGCAGTTGTAATTGCTAACGAAATATGGGCCAAAATCTCCAACCAAGCGGGGTCGTGGTTGTTGCCACCGTCACAATTCCTTGTGAGAAAGCCATATCCAAGATCAGCAATGACACAGCCAACGTCGATGGTAAGCTGAACGTTGAACGATTAGGCAGGCACCAAGCAATGAATGAATTACGATTACATACCAGAAATAGGACCAGAAGATGCATGCGATGGCTCTCTATAACAAGCGCTATTTGCTCCCGCCATTTCTTGAGCGAAGATTGCTCATCGTTGGAGGATGAGGTTTCGCCCCCGATGCGACTCCATGGATGGTTGGTATCAGTAACAGTAGTTGGTAGAATACCAGTCTCAAATTCTGGCATTTTGTCTTGCTTCAGGAAAATCAGATAGAGTGAAAGTATGAGTGGTGATATGGGGTATCACAGCCGACGAGCACCCTCCAATATAGAAAGGTCACGGGTGTCGCTATTGTCCTGATTTTGATCATGAGACCAATGTCATTCGGCCGGCGATCCTTTTCTGCAGCAAAACAGTCAGCAATTTGACGTCAGTGCTGAACTTGATCAATACTGGACATACTAGATATTGATTTCTATCTTATCGGTTGTATAAAACCATCATTCAGCTGACAAGCCCGTTGATTTTTTTCTACTGTCCATCATGATTTTCTATTTTCTTCCAGCTTTCGATGTTTTGTCTTTTGTTGCGTTGTATCATGCTTGTCAGTACAGAGCTCGGAAGATCACAACAGAAATTTCGAAATGTCCTAGGTTTGGATTAAGCAGCTCGTTCTTGATATTTAACCGAGAACGGAAGTTGTTCAATAACGCACTTCGCGTTGAGTGCACTTCAGGACCGATACTTGGCATCATTCTTATGACGGTTGGACTTCCTGTGACTCTGTTGCGCTTCATGCGAACAGTGGTTTAGTCCCTGTGTCTTCTTATGTCCAAACTTATTTGGACGCACAGGGGTTAGATGGAGCCTGTGCGTGTCGCGTCCCTAGTCGTATTCGAAGCAGGTACGGTACTACGCAGGGACCGGTCACTTTGCCATTGTCAATGGTCGCCCTAGATGTGGAAGATTGGGATTTTTGATTCTCTCCAGTCAATGGAAATAAAGAGCTTACAGAACAAAATTCCTGCCACTCTCAGATATTGGCTGCAATATAGATATGCTTGAATGCACCAGTCTTGTTGTTCACTAGTATTTTGGCATGCATTTTCGGGTCAACTTGAGCCACCTCCAAGTCTTTTCGAACACGGAAAAATGGTCTCTCCTGGTGACAGGTCTAGCAAGTTACAGCTCAAATTCAGAGAAAGACTAGTAGGGTATGCACTGGCCAGACATACTTATCTCTTTCTGCCAGTTCTACATGCAGCTCTTGTAAACACTTCCTGTTATTTCAGCGGATACTTGAATTTTCTGAACGAGATAAGCCCACCTAGAAAGATAAACAAATTTGCTAGTGACGTCACACCAAGTTGCCAATAACTCGGTTTCTTCGTGATGTTCGTGCCTCGTCTTGGACGACAATTTATCCATCTTGGCATTCGACAACACTCGTTCCGTAGCCACTTCTGCTTAGAATCAACCCGCCAAACCAGTTTTCGACGGGAAATACAGAATTCTGCCATTAGTCGAGGAATCTGGCAAGGTACCAAGAAAAGTGCTTGTGCAATACGAGTGCTCGGAGTTTCTGCCACTGCTATCGTTGGGCTCGGAGTCTCAGCTTTCACAAGTCCAAAGGTTTTGTGTGAAGGTTTGTACTCTGTTCTGATCAGTGCAGGAGGCGAATTCACGTAGGGTAATCCTCAGGTTTTCCATCACATGAGAAAGAGCCTAACGGATCTCAAGAATACCTGCCTCCACCGCAGTCTTCGGTATCATTGTTTGAGCTGTCTTTCGGCGCCGTTGCTGGAATATGTTCTGGCGTCTTTGTAAAGAAGGGGGTCAAAGCTGTTGCCTGGCTTTTGGGGGGAATTTTCGTGTTCTTACAAGTAGGTTTATCTCTTTCCCTCATTTATAACTGACGTTGGGATTCCAGTATTTGGGTTCCAAGTCTTTGGTGAAAGTGGATTGGTCCAGAATGTCAGCACGTTTTGAGGACTTATTTTACTCTCGGGGTGCTTGTGGCCACTCGAAGCCACCTAACGTTTTGTCGTTATGGAGGTGGTTGATAGATTTCTTGACGGCTGACTTCCAACCACGGGCGTCGTTCCTTGCTGGATTTGCGCTGGGCCTGAGGGTGGGGTGATCTCGTAGATTAGACCACACAGTCACAAACAGAATGTCTACATTAGAATTTTTGGGCTATTTGATTTATCTTGAAAATGGGGCGCCGAGCCAAAAACAAGCAAAGTCCCCCACAGCCTCTCGAGCCAGGAAGTCTCTCAGGCCCTAAACTTGTCAAACGCAAAGCGGAAAACGATGGGTCTTTTCCCTCGAGGCCTAACAAAAAGCTCAAGGACGTATCTAATAAAGCCAAGCACCAATCAGCGTCGAACCCCTCTGTTTCGAAATCAAAGGGGAAAGTACGACAGGCCAAAGATGCAAAGAAAAATCAAGTCCGTTCTGTAGAAAGCGAGGAAGGGTCTGGGTGGGAGGACATGGAAGATGGCAAGGCCGATCTAGAAGCGCAAGCCAAGTAAAAAAATTCTCGTTACGCCTACTAATTTACTAACCAATGTCATGGTTATCAGGTCACTATTTCATGACAGTGATGATGACTTGCCTGCTTTTCAAGGTGACTTGGAGGGGCTTCACGAATTGGAACCCCCAGAGGGAGATGAGTGCGCCTGTCCATATATTGTGCTTCTTGGCACTCTGAATTAGTGATAGTCACAGTGATGAGCCTCTTAGGGGACCTGTTCAGGAATTTGACTTTGATTCTGACGAAGAGGACGACGGTCAATTACTTCCATCTCAGGTCAAAAAATCCAAACAGCTTGAACGACCCGTAAAAGTCATTCCCACTGCTTCTGATGCCAGTGACTCGGATGATTCCAATGAAGATATAAAGGTGACGATGGCAAACATGGAAGCTCGGTCGCGTGCACTTGATGAGACAGCTGCCGCTGACGCTAGATTAGATGCAGAAGAATTGCGCCGAGAAGCCTTAGAAGCTGAGGACGAAAACATGAGTGATGATCAGGAAGTTGACGAAAAAATTCGCTTGCCGACTGCAGCAGAGCGGGAGGAAGAAAAAGCAAAGGGAGGACCAGATGTCCAAACAGTTCAGGAGCGAATGAGATATTGTGTTCGTGTGCTAGGGAACTTTAGAAAACGCGCTGAAAAGGGACGGTGGGTGTTTTCCCGGTGTTTAACTACGTCTGTTGATCATGCAAACAAGATCGCGAACAGAGTACATTGAACAGTTAATTCTGGACATTGCAAGTTATTACGGTTACAATGAATTCCTTGCCGAGAAGCTATTCCAGCTTTTCCCTGTTGCGGAGGTATGGATACCAATTTGACACGATTTATAGGTTTTGACACGGCTCTAGGCTATTGAATTCTTCGAAGCAAACGAGGTACCTCGACCCGTCACGATCAGGACAAATACACTCCGGACACGTAGGCGGGACCTTGCTCAAGCATTAATCAATCGAGGTGTCAACCTTGAACCGATTGGTAAATGGACAAATGTTGGTCTTCAAGTTTTTGAGAGCAGCGTTCCGATAGGTAGAGACTATTGAAATTCTCAGCGTCCAATTTTCCAATTGACATCCTTCTCAGGCGCTACCCCCGAGTACTTGGCTGGACACTACATACTTCAGGCGGCGTCGTCATTCTTGCCCGTGATTGCTCTATCACCTCAACCAAATGAACGAGTCTTGGACATGGCATCAGCACCGGGAGGTAAAACGACGCATATTGCAGCACTACTGCAGAATACAGGAGTGGTCTTTGCAAATGATGCCAACAAAGCTCGCACAAAGAGTTTGACGGCCAATGCTCACCGTCTTGGATGCAAGAATGTTGTAGTATGCTCCTACGATGGTCGAGAATTCCCGAAGGTTCTGGGTGGTTTTGACCGTGTGCTTCTAGATGCACCTTGTAGTGGTACGGGTGTCATCAGCAAGGATTCAAGTGTCAAAGTCAATAAAGTGAAGTTTTAATTTTCATGACGATATTTTCACATTGACATTATATAGTCTGAACGGGACTTTACGCTCCTCTCCCACCTGCAAAAACAACTGATTCTATGTGCTATCGATAGCGTGAGCCCTGAGTCCAAAACAGGAGGCTACCTTGTTTATTCGACTTGCTCGGTTACTGTAGACGAAAACGAAGCTGTCGTCGATTATGCCCTTCGAAAACGGTCAAATGTGAAGCTCGTTGATACAGGCCTATCATTTGGTCGTGAAGGTTATACGAAGTACCGAGGGAAAGTATTTGATCGTAGTGTGAGCTTAACACGACGCTTCTATCCCCATGTGCACAACATGGACGGATTTTTTGTTGCCAAGTTCAGAGTCGAGCGACGATCAAAATCCGACTCTACCTCTAAAAACGTCAAGGATACTCTCATCACAGTTCCCGAGGATGGACCAAAAGAAGGTTTTAACCCAGATGAGGATCGGGAATATATCGAGAGTAAGAAGTACCTTTTGATGCGACTGTCACGCGACGCTAATGGTTTACTTACAGAGGCGAAGCGGAGACAGATGAAGGCAAAGGGAATGCGACCTCCGCCGCGCAATCTGCCACCAAACTAGGATAATCTCTGTTGTATACAGTTCTCTCTATCTGATTATTTGGATGTACATCTGTTGATCCTAATGATCGTTATATGGTGTTGCTCAACAACCATTTTCATTATATGTTATGAGGAAAGTGACGACGAAATCCCACACAGCAATGACAGTGGCTGGGCAGCTTATTAAACATTCACAAGCTATGACTTTTTGACAGTATTAGAAGGAAGATTACAGTCAACATAACAGTGTAAATGACTGACTGACTATTCACAAAATGTGTTGGTTGATTGTGGTAGAGAGCTTGGGCTGTGGATGTCAAGAAGAAAAAAATAGCACAGTTTACACTCCGAGAATGGATATCTGCAGGGAGGAACATAGATCGCAGATGATAATTTCCTGATCTGGTTAAAGAGACATACACATACCTGTTATTATCTTAAAACCCCGGTGTTCAGGAGTGGAAGATATGTACGCAGTGTTGAACAATCCGAGTAATACTCGATGATGCAGGGTACTCCTACCTACATGTGATCGCATCTTTTTTTGTATTCAGCATTTTTGTTCTGCGACAAGTAATCTAGTACTAAGGTGCAGAGGGTTAAACAGAGCCCAATGTCCGGGGCATGTCTACAAGAGTGAGGTGTAAGGTGTGGGCGAAGTTTACTGGTAGATGGGTGGATGTGATTGTATCATATGTAGTTAATCTAAATAAAGACACATGGACTCATTAGTATATTAGGAGTACAGAATACTTACTGTAAAATAGACAGAAGAATACCTTCATAATCTCAGCTGGGAGAAAGTAAGACCCAACTTTACAGGTCAACCCTGCTGTACAATATAGACAGGCTGCTCATCAGGTTATAGGCCACCTGTGACACCTCTATGGTTGCCTGGAGCCCCAGGCATATTTACTCTGGTACCATTTTCTTGCAGTCCCAATGTTATGAGACAACTCCCAAGAAGGAAACTATTTCTCACACATTTATCAACTTGATGGAAAACACTCAAGAATACAATGTGGGAAAGATATAAATAGTATGGGAAGGATTATGTAAAATATAGGTAGTTCTTAGTAAGGGTCATGTGATCATAGGAGGTAGGTGCACAGACTATCTAATATTTGTATAAGTACCTAGGGGAATCCAACAAAGAACTCTATTGAGTTCTTCCTGAACAACCACCTTGGTTGAGCTCTAAGTTCTTATGACTATATGCTAATACAAGAACTCAATATCTATTATTGACCCTGCACCTTGCAGCCTCAACACTCTTTATTTCACTTACTCTCTCATTGTTCTCGCTAGTAAGCACAGCACTCACAAGCATCTTGGATAGTAGGCCCTAGCTGTAAAGGGAACTTTACTATCAGTTAGGAACAGTAGATAGAAGACCTGGACAAAACTCATGTCCCTGCCTAAGACCTGACCTCTATACTGAGTGGGCTCATATATAGCTTTTCACTATCAGTTCTGTACTACTAGTCTATTATGACTAGTCTACACAGAGAAATGATAGTAATCTCTTAAAGGCCTATCTAGCTTAGAGATTATCTCCTTAGAGATAATATTGTTTTACTTTTCTAGTTGATAACTAGCCATAAGTTCAGACAAAGAAGACCACTCATCCTTCTACAAGGAATCATCACCACCACTGCTATACATGTCCCAACAACAACAACAACCTGCAGAGTAACCTGCTACTTCCACACCACAACCCACTTCTCTCACTCAGGAGGAGCAACTCTTTTCCCTAATAGTTGGCCTGCAGTAGTAGGTGGCCACTCTTTTGTAGCAGAATGGAGGAGCAAGAGTGGAGGTAGCAAAACCTCCTTTGTTTAGTGGGAAGATGGAGAAAGTGAGTGCATTTATCAATGCAGCTTACTTATATCTCAGCATAAAGATGATAGGGGAGTTAGAAGCAACAAAGATGGCCTGGGTGCTGTCTTATATGCAGGGGAGAGTGGCAGAGGCATAGAAAAACAACCTACTGGATAAGCTATCAAAGAGAGAGTCAAAAGTAGAAACAGCAGAGGAATTGTTTAGCAAGATGAGGAATAAATTTGGAGAAATAGCAGAGGAAGATAGAGCAACTGAAAACAATTGAGCAAGAGAGAAGGACCTGCAATAAGTATGTCCAGGAACTCAAAAAGATAGCAAGGGGAAGTAGTTATGAGAGATGGCCCCTTATTGAAGAGTTCAAGAGGAGATTAAGCAAAGCACTGAGGAGGAAGTTGGCAGAGAGTTCCTCTAGTACAATAGAGGAATAGCAGAAGAGAGTAGTGAAGCTAGATAAAAATCAAAGGCAAAGTAGATGTCATGACTTGGAAAAATGGCTAAAGTTATTATTTACTTTTCTTTTCCTTTTTGGACTTACTACACAAGAATGGAGCATGAGAAAGTATTACATAACTAAATGTCACAGAGTCACAGTAAGGTGACATCACATGACTAAGTCACATGGGAACCATAGGAAGATAGTACACAGACCATGTAGTAGTTGTATAAGTAGTATAGGAAATTTAACAGGAACTCTATTGAGTTCTCCTTGTCAACTCAGACTAGGAATAGTTCTAAGACATCTCAGTCTAAGTCCTTACACCAGAACTTGATATCCACTTCTTGAGCACTGTCCACCTTGGACCTTGCTCACTCTTACTCTCATATAAATCAACCCTTGGCCAGTGGTCATCATGATTACTAGCTACCTCCATATATAGCCGGGCCCTTGGCTTAAGGGGACTTTGCAGTCAGTTAGAGACTGCAGGTGGAAATACAGTACCAAACCCAGGCATCGTATTCTAAACCTGACCTTGCAACTGGGTAGTGTTATTAGTTACTGTTTTCTTAGTAAAAACCTTGTGCTGTGCTCTATTGTAAGTGGTACATACAGAAGAGTGACAGTTACTTCTAAAAGGCTGTCTAGAGTAGAGATCCTCTCCTTGAGATGATAGTTTAACTCTATTATTAAGGCAGTAGTTAGTAGGGCAGTAGGTATCTGGCTAGATAAAGATCTTATACCCTAGCAGATGTAGTTGTAATTAGCAAGAATCAACATTACTTCCATACTCTTGCAGAGATGTAGCACTATATCTTTGCAACAATACAATTCATTAATGAGCAACTTGCTCAAACAAAAGCATGCCCTTACTTCATTAAGGGCAAAATTAGAAGGAAAAA
>Ga0153947_1001371_pt1 | contig 11484 bp, 22 predicted proteins | sample TSNJ031MetaG_FD_104697 | JGI IMG/M metagenome (GOLD analysis project Ga0153947, IMG submission 104697) | Attine ant fungus gardens microbial communities from New Jersey, USA - TSNJ031 MetaG | ecosystem: Host-associated > Fungi > Mycelium > Unclassified | place: USA: New Jersey, Wharton State...
CCCTAAAAGAGAAGGAATAAGCACCTTTTCCATACAAACAAAAACGGTCTTGCCAACTTTTCAAAAGTCAGCAAGACCGTTTTATTTAGGATAAGGAAGATTTACCTGCAAACCACCTGCTATACGGGAGTAAACAGAGTAAATCGGGAAATGGCTTCTGCTATCAATCTGCTATCAAATGGCGAAAATATGCCCCAAAAGTCCTGAGATTTCAAGGCTTTTGGGGCTTCGTTAATTATTCCCACTCAGTAGATGGTGGTGGTCAACAAATCCTTATATATCAACGTTTATTGGCTTTCTCAGGAAGAATGTAGGTAAAATTGTGGTACAATTAATTTTTCAACCTCATTTTTACCTCTCGAAATTTGCTGAATGGGGCATTACCCTTGCAGAGACTATAGCACGGACGCGTTCCAATTACGATGGAAAGAACCAGGGGCCTGTTATCTTAAAAAACGAGCGGCCACTTCTGATCAATGCCGGTCAGGCTACTCTGGCATAATAGGTTGTGGTTCATGTCTCACCTTCTTTTGGGCATAAGAAAACCGCCTTTCAAGACGGCTTTCTTTGCGTTAGTTTTATTCTCCCTTGAAAATATCGCGCAGATATAAAAGGAACGTCTTATCGGTCAAAATCGACCATGTCCCGTAAGCTATAATACCGAGGCCGCCCAGCACGGCGCTGCTGATAATCAGTATGGCAATCACAGTCCATCCGGTCATGTCAACACCTCCCTCCTTGCCGTAATATATAGTGGATTTCCCGTGGTGGATGTGGGGTTATTCATGCTGTGCCGCTTCCTTTTTCCTCATTCTTAAGCAAACGGGTAACCTCACGGATTTCCTCCACAGTCATGTCCATAATCAAATGGATCAATTCATAGCGCTTTTCTTCTGATGACATCATAATACCCTCCCTCAACCTTGTGTGCCATAAATGGCTTGATTCTTTTTGCCCTTACGCTTTCTCGGATCGTGCGTGGTGCCATTCCTGTTTTTTGGGTCATGTCCTCTGCGAACGATTGAACGGTGGCGCTTGGCGCCGTTGTTCCTCTTGATACTCCGCTTGCTTTGCCGCCCTCAACCTCGGACATTTTGTCCGTGGTTGAAAATTCCGGATCTTTCAAAAAAACCTCCTATCGGCTTGTAATTCCACAAGGGGCGTGATAGAATAAATTATCAAGCCCCCTGTGGGTTTGGACTGGTGGCCACTTACACTTTGCTTTTCCGGGCGTTGGTGTAAGTGGTCATTGCTTATACCACCTGAAAGCGGTGGTACTCGGATTCGCGGGTAAACCGTGCCGCTACGTCCGGCAGAGCCTTGCGGAGCGCTGATGTGTCCAGTCTGTTTGACTTCACGGTGGAATACCTGACCTTGAAAACATCAACCGTAACTTCCTCGGCCTCGCCCATAGCGGCGGTGATGGTGGCCTTTAATTCTTCAAGCCTCGCTTCGGCTTCTTCTTTCAAAATCTGGTATTCGCGGTATTCGCGGACTGCTTGCTCCATCGTCATGTTGATACTTGTCATTGCTTTGTACCTCCTGTTTTTTGTTGGTGTTTCTCTTGCTTTCTGATATCATTATACTATATGGTTAACCATATGTCTATTGACATAACCCACAAAGTTAACCATATATCTTTGGTCATAATGTATATTGTTAACCATAGACATTTGTGCTATAATAACTCTATCCTAGGAAAGGAGTGTTTGAAATTATGGCTCCCAGCGAAGCGCAAAAAAGAGCATCGAACAAATATAATCTTGAACACATGACAACACTCGGTTGCAAGGTCAAAAAGACTGAGGCCGCCGCCTTTAAGGAGTACGCCGCCCAACAGGGCAAGACTTCAAACACCATGCTAAAAGATTATGTCGTTCGATGTATCACGGACAGCAAAAAGGACAGCGGATAATCCCGTTGTCCTTTGCTCTATTCGCGGATCATCTGCTGTTTGAGCGCGTTCGATCTGTTCTTCTGTGCCATATTTTCTGATGTAGGAAGTACGATCAAGCGTATCGTGAGAAATTCCCGCCATCCTTGCGAGTTCTTCGCGAGTTTCGGTTTTTTCAGCTTTGGCAGAATTCTGCTTAAGCTGTGGATTCGCGCCTCCCGTTGATGTTTTTTGTTTTGCTTTCGCCTTGGCCGCAATCAATGGTCTTGCCGCCTCCACCAGTTCGGCCCTTGCGAACGATGGTAAATTCCTCTTGCCAAGTTGACTGAGAATAATCCAGAGTTTTGCAGAATCCCGATTTGGAAAATCCTTTTGAGTAATCGCGAATTGGATAATTTCTCCGTCTTTCCTTTATGGCAAAAGAGACCCCCACACGGGCCGGTGCTGTCTTTGTATGTGCTGGGAATGAAGAAATCCACTGAACGGAATTTTCCGTTGAGTAAATGCTTGTTATATACAGAGATAGTTTCCAGTAAATCAGAATGCCGTTTGCCGACCATCTCAGCCACTTCTCGACTGTCAATCGCAAGGATCCCATCCTTGTTGATAATGGCCAACTCGTTCATCTGCACCTCCTTTTTGATTTCAGAGGGAACCAGTACGTCCAAAGTTTTGTTGCAGCCTCCCGGGGCGCTCAACTTCTGGTATCCTGGCCTTGCCGTGTCCCTCTCTCTTGATCTGTCTTTATTATACCAGTTGCTACGTGTATTGTCAATGGGTAATCATGCACAAAGTTGCAACGTGTATTTTGTATATATTGTACGTTGACACGTGTATTCATTTATGCTATAATGGTATTGTAAAAGAGTAGGCCCAAATATTCCGCGCCCCGGGCCTATAAAGAAAGGAGGCCGTAGCCATGCCGGACAACGAAAAATCCCCCATGTCGGAGGCTCGAAAAAGGGCAAACGCTAAGTACGACAAGGAAAACTATCAGTACATTTCATTCAAAGCCAAAAAAGGCTCACGGGAACGCATAATACAAGCGGCAGAGGCCACAAACGAGACGGTTAATGGTTTTATTCGTGGAACACTCAACAAGGCTGTGGAGACCGCAATAGGCCGTCCTATGGAGGACAGCGGGGAGGCCGGGGAATGAATATCACCTATTCCAAACAAGCGGCAAAGGCCATTAACGCCCTTGACAGCCCAATAAAGCAAAACGTTAAGGCTCGCATAGAGGGATTGACGGAAGCGCCGCCACAGGGCGATATAAAGCCCCTGCAAGGGTATTCAGACGGCAGGCAACGGTTAAGGGTCGGCAAATATCGCATAGTTTACAGGTATGAAGTAGAAAATAATGAAAAAGTCCTGTATATTATGGATATAGGCTCCCGCGGCGACATTTACAAATAAAGGAGGTTTTACTATGTCCCCAATTACTAAACAGATAACGGACATGATTGATATGCTCCCAGAACATGAGCAAACTTTAGCTTTTGAGCTTATCAAGCGCATGGTCTTGGCGTGGGATCCCGATTATACAAAAGTCACACCGGCAGAGGCAGAGCTTCACGCTGCCGCTCTGGAGGACTACCGGCGCGGGGAAACTGTTTCCCATGACGCTATAAACTGGAGCTAAACAAAAAGGGCGGCTCCATGTGGGCCGCTCTTTCCTCGTAGCAGGATAAAGCAAAACCGCCCCATAAGGAGCGGCTTTCTTTTTGCGATAAAATTTAAAAACAATCTGTAAATATAAAAAAACCACTTGCAATTCTAAACTATTTAGTGTATAATGGTATCATAGGAAAGGAGGGTTATTATGGGAATGAGCGAACGCATCCGAATATTGCTTGTAAAACGTGACAATATCTCAGAATCAGAATTAGCGAGACGGTTAGAAATTTCTCCGCAAAATCTTCACAATAAAATGAGGCGTGATAATTTTAGCGAAAAAGAACTGCGGCAAATTGCAGATGCTTTGAATTGCGATTTTGACATGTCGTTCACGCTACGGGATACGGGCGAAAAGATATGAATAGTCGTTACACCGGCGCGGACATAGCGCAATCGCAATTTTACCAGTTGCCTAAATTTCTAATGCAGGGTGTAGGGAAAGGAGTGTTTGAAATTATGGCTCCCGATAATAACGCTGAAAACAATGCAGGGCTTGCCGTTTATCTCGGCACATCAACCCAGGCATTAAGCAACAAACTTTACAGAGATAGCTTTTCTGCCGCCGATTTAATAAAGGTGGCAACATTCCTCGGCGTGGAGCTTGCTTTTATCGTAGACGAGCGGCAAAGGGTAACTCTGGAGACCGCCGATATTGAAATGCGGAGCAAGGAGGATGGGGAGGGTACGGAAAATGGCACTTAGGCGCATGTTCTCCCTAGTGGTAGTGGACACAGACCGCTTTCTGGAAATGCCGAGCAGCGCCCGTCTGCTTTACTACGACTTAGGCATGAGGGCGGATGACGATGGGTTTGTCGCTTCACCTAAAAAAATGATGAAGATGACCGGCGCGTCTGATGACGATTTGAAGCTTTTAATCGCGAAAGGATATATAATACCTTTTGAAAGTGGCGTATGCGTCATTACCGATTGGAAGCAAAATAATTATTTGCGCTCTGACAGGTACACAGAAACCGTATACAAAGTAGAAAAAGCCTTGTTGTCATGTGACGAAAACCAGTCCTATATTGCTTGTCTACCAGATGGTATACCAAGCGTCAACCAAAACCGGACAATTGGTATACACAGGTAAGGGTAGGATAGGTAAGAGTAGGTAAGAAAAGAATAGGCAAGAAAAGAATTATAAGGTAAAAGGTAGAATGGAGCAACGCCTAGCGGCGTTCACCTCACACTTATAGATACAAAAAAGGAGTTTGCCTATGTATTTCAATTTCCCACTATTCAGCGCATTAACGGCAAGAGCCTATAACAAAGTGGAAAATCCCGTCTATACGCTTGAAGAAGTGCTTGCCGTGTTTAGGCATTACTTCCAAACATACGAGAATACTTTTCGGGAGGTGCATCCAAACATACGCATGGAGCAAATTCAGAGGATCATCAGGACGATGCCCTATATAGACAACAATGGATGCTCCAGTGCTGGCGGTGACATTGAAGCGGAGGATTATGAAACTTTAATAGACAAGCATTTCCAAACACAATACCGCAACTGCGATTATAACATCAACCACTTTTTCAGCGGTGATATCCGGATTATACGGTTCTATGAGGAATTGTATTAGCCGCGCTATCAATGAAGCTATGGAGCGGGGCAAGAAAGGGGAATGACTTTTGGATAAAAGTAGGTCTTATGTAGATTTTAACACTTTTTTATCTGCATTGGATAACCACGATGTAGTATATATTAGTTGCTCGGCTGTCGGCTGTGGCGTAAGAATCCGTATGCAGGATTATTCTGTTAATATAGAAACCGACCCAAAAGTTAAGAGCGAGCTATGCGACATAACAGACGGAAGCGGAATAGATACCCCAAACAGATTTTCTTTTTGGCCTGATAGTATTAAAAATGTTTTGCGTGAAGCTGTGCCAGTTGCAGGCGTTTCGGAAAGCGAAATATATCATGTTGAAATTTACGCAGCAAAAGGTCTTATGGAAGATTTAATATCTATCAAATTTACGTTCCCATGCGTAATAGGCGTTGACGTTGACGCAATACAAATGCTTGCAGATTCTGCTGGCCTTAATCCTTAACCGCATCTGGACGTTGGAACAGGTCACAAAGGCGAGAAGGTAAATCTGGAGCGGGACAATAAAAAAACGGACTCCCCAACTCTGGGGAATCCGTTTTGTGTTTGGGTGGGCTCAATTTTGAGCTCAGTCATTATCGTTGCAAAAAGTTGCAACGCTTTGATAATAGGATTCGATGAAGAAATCAGGAGTGCGGAATTCCCCGTTGGTTAAATATACCCCTCTGCTGCCCTCTACGCGCCCCTACACGGCGTTCTATCCCTTTGGGAATGGAAGGGTATAGGCAGGCACAAAAGCCGTAAGAGCACAACGCAAAGAGCATGAATCGGGTGGAATGCGCTTTCCATTCGGTGCTTGAAATTCCAAGCAGGGGCAATTCATCAATTTGATGATTCGCCGTTGCCAAAAGTGGCAACGCAGTTGTCCGATGGACAAGAGTGCAGCAATATTTATCCGATATTGGAGTTTCCCAGCAAGTTGGGAAAAGACATTCGGAATTCCGGATTCCGAAAAAACGGTATCTAGGCGGCTTCGGAGTTTCCCAGCAAGTTGGGAAAGATGATTTTGTGCCCGAACCCGCCTTTTATATGTTGGCTATGAAGGCCGACAACGATACCGCCAGAGTGTTTCAAAAAACAGTAGCCTATGATATTCTTCCGTCAATCCGGAAACACGGTGCGTACCTAACCCCGGCAAAAATCGAAGAAGTGTTGTTAAATCCCAACACCACGCTGTTCTGCTAAAATCTCAGCAGTTCTTCCGGTTGGCTCAATGGGTTCATTTTGGGCACATATTGTGAACAGATATAAAGTTTTTATAATTGCAATTCGTCTTCCTGTAGTTTGAACTCTCTACAGCTGGCAAGACGTTTTGCCCTTTGGCCTTTCGGAAAACGAGTTACCATTTTGGGCACTCGTTTTTTTGCTGCTGTATTCCGGACCACCCCACTTCTTCTTTGTGGCCTCATATTCCATGCCCAACAAATATTGTTTCTGTTCATCAGTGGAATGTCTGCGCCTGATTACAGCTGATATCAGTTACTTGCAAATTGCAAGCACCTGAAAACTTAGCGCAGGGTACCGCCCTTTGGGTGGGGTACCCCGTTTCAGGGTGCCCTTGCGTTTTCTAAATTTTCGGAAAACCTATTGCTCATTTTTGAGCGAAAGCAACCCACCCATTTTTGGGGACGTTGGCCCCGTACCATTTGGTACACCCTGGACATTTTTGTCCGCAACGGGTGTGGCCCGCTCCGCACTTGCTTTAGGGTGCCCTGAAGCGGGGCATAGGGGTGCGTGAAACACGCAGTCCCCACAAAAAGCAGAAGCCGCTCCAATAGGGGCGGCCCGCCTTATATGCCCGCCAGCCAGTCAGGATTGCCCTGTACGGCGGTTTGCGCTGTTAGCCTGGTAATTCCACGTTTGGTGGGCAAAGGGCCTTGTGGGGCTTCCTGTGGGGCTGCGCCTCCATCCTCCGCGAAGTCAAAACTGTAAGTGGTTGTGTCGCCGTCCCCATAGTCAATCACAACTTCGATATGCTCCATCCCCTACGCCTCCCGCTCATTCACATATTTTTCAATCTCGGCAATAATATCGCTCTTTTCCCTCACATCAACGGTAAGTAAATCGAACTGAAAAAGTTTGTCCCGGCCCTCTGCCGCCCATCTCCGAAAATCGCAGTTAACATCGCTATATTCGCCCATCACGGAAAGAAGGAATTTTGTTGATTGGTGATCCATCTTCGTTAGGCAATGTGGGCATATAATATCTTGCTCAGATTCACGCAGATTGAAATAAAAGTCAAATACGTTGGTGCAGTTATAGCACTTGATTCTTGCGATTGTTGACATGTTTATCACCTTTCATTGGAAGCTATGCTCGATCCCTCGATTATCAAGGAAGACAAAACGGTTCTTTCCGCTCAAAATCGTTTGAATGAAATATCTAAGGCAGTCCATAGCGTCATCATTTTCTTTTATCGGTTCATCCTCGGTAGATTTCGGATTCCAGCCGTAAAGCCCAAATTCACGAATGGTATTTTTACAGCAATCATTTATTTTAAGCTTGCCGGTGGTCAGGGTTGTTGCCACAAGCTGTATACCCTCCGCAACATTGTTATCTGCCGGTCGGGGAATAAATTTGCTTTGCCGCCGCACATAAATATTGAAACTGGACGCAATCGGCGCATTATCAGTAATCAAAAGTTTAATTGGCAGATTCCCGGCAAAATCAACTAAATCCTTGTGATATTCCTCTACGGTCTTTTGCCCTTGCTTGGCTCCGTTGTGGTAATACTCTTTTACCAGATACCAAACGCCTTGATGCTCACCAAATAGGTGAAACACGCAAGGGTGTTGTGTCCCGTAGTCATTCGATATGTAGTATTTTGAGTATGGGCGCGGGACGGTCGGCACAACATGAAATTCCGGGTTAAACATTGGATATACAAGCCCCTCGGCCTGTTTGCGCTTGCCTAAAATATCCCGCATAAACCACACGGTATTTTTATCATAGGTTGCTATGATCTGCGTTAGCTGCTCGTCCGGTATGCTTAAATTGTCCGCTATGGTAAAATGCCCGTAATTGTAGCCATATAGCGGGTTTTCCGCTTGCTGCTGTTCGTGAAAATCCAGTATGTCGGTATAATACCAGTGGCCCTCTGCTTTCGGGTTCAAGTCGTGGTATACTTTTCTGTCTTTGCTGGATATGGTACGGTCGAAAACTTCTTTTAGGAACGCCGGGGCGCACTCGTTGGCCTCGGTTATCATTGCGCTGCCGTAGCTGTTGCCCTTGATTAGTTTTTCATCCCCATTCTTGCCGCCGCCAGATATGAGCACAACCTTTTCCCCGCCCTGCAAAGCGTCAATGTACAGGCAAGAGCGGTTTTGATATTCGCCGCTTCTGCATCTGCCCTCGAAGTAGTTCAGAAGCCCGTAACCATCACAGTCCAGTATATTAAGCCTCGCTGTGGCGGTAGACACGCCCGCTACAAGGTGTAGGCGGTTCGGGTGACTATCCAGCCCGATACAGAAAGCAATCGTCTGTAGGACGTTCTTGCCGCCTCTCTTGCCTCCCTCTGCAACATTAAACCATGAGGAAAGGCAACGCATAAGATAATTATGCTGTTTTTGCGTAAATGGAGCGGGGTTATTCATCGTCCGGTAGCCCCCTGTCCGGTGCGGGGTGCAGGAGTATGTCGGCAAGGGTCTGGATATTGGTATTGATCTGCACCATGTTACTTTCCGTCTTTGTTTTGTGGGAAATTTCCTTTGATTTCAACATCTTATCAGTGAGTATGCCGAAAGCGGTGACAAGCGCAGGCATGGGGATTTCGTCAAGCTGCTCCTTTTTGGTAGCGGGATTTAACCTATCGTCCATTATGTAATCCCCCAAACGCTTTAACGATTCCGCCTTACCATCCAAATAGGACAGCACGTCAAGGGTGTTTTCCTCTTTTTTCTGGGTGAACATATCTGCACTTTCCGGATCAGCCTTTACGATCTTTTTGACATAATTAGCAGATATGCTATGCTTACGGCCTACTGCCGCATAGTTTTCACATTCCAGATAATCAGCTATGATTTTCTTCTTTTGCTTGTCGGTCAATGCTCCCCGCCTCCCTGACTATCATTTCCCTTAATTCGAGAATCCCCGCTTTTGCGGCGTTATAATCTCCGTCACGCTGCATCATAAGTATTCCGTCAATTTTGGATATAGCGTCTTGAAACATGTTGTTGCTCCTTTCGTTTAACGTTGGTGCAACGGGCCGGGGCCTGTTCCTGCACCTAGCCCGCCGCACCACGCAGATACCCTGTTCAAGAGCGCCTTTCTCGGCCTCCTGATACGCCGTCTGTAAGCGTTTCTATGATCTTGCCAACGTCCTCGTTTTCCCACGCACTACCGATATTGAGCACTATGTGCGGCTCATGTGGGGAATAAGAGGAATCCAAAAACATCTTCCCTTCTTCGCCGCCCCTCTCCCTATGGCGTACATTGCTAATAAATGCGTCTATCTCTTCGGGTTTGCCCCTGACTAAGATTTCCATGCTGTGTGCCTCCTTTTTTTAAAAGCTTCTCATTGTTAGGCTTGCGTCTGCCATTTCCTGAATTTCTTCTGAAAGCACATCGATAATTTGATGTATATCGGCGGTTTCCCTGATAGTATCAACATTCAACGCGATTTGCGGCTCCAGGGTTTGGAATATGACCACCTGGTCCCGCGTGGCAAGATCGAGAAGTAATTTGATGTCTTCTCTGGAAATATTGACTTCGCCTGAGGTCCTGACTGATGCATTGGAACCGGACCCGGAAATGACATTATTAATAGGGTCATCATTGGGGTTGTAGCCCGCGAGAGAATCGCCAATGCTGGAAAGTGCATCTCCGATACCGGCACCGAATTTCGATCCCTCTTCCCATGCTTCGCTTAAATTCTTAAATTCCAGTGGTTTTACGAACTCTTCCCATTCCATTTCTGATTTTGCGGTAGCGGCAAGATTTTCAATTTCGCTCTGGAACTTGTCAAGTCCGCTCGTAATATCCACATGCACTTTCGGTATTTTATTGATGACATCCTCCATTGCATGAGCCATCATTGAAATATAGCCGATTACATCTAACGCCAAATTATAAAAAAGTATTTTCACCGCGCCGATTGGATCCTTGAATACATTTCCAAAGAAGTTTACAAAAGCGGCAACGCTATTCCATACAAGAGCGACCCCATTGTATATGGTCCCGTACAGCGCACCAAACAAACCGCCAACAAAGCCAAGTATCTGTTCTGCGCTTACGCCAAACTCCGTTAGCACATACGCTAAGAGAAGTACGGCGCCAATAACCAAAAATGTTTGGATGTTCGCAATAGCGAATATTCCGACAACTACCAAAGCCGCTGTAGCAAATAGCGAAATGGCGTTAGTTACCAAATCAATGTTATCCAGAATCCAGCTAATGGCTTCATTAGCTTTTTGCCCTATCCAATCGAAGGCCTGGGCCACCAGATCGGAACCGGCTGCCGCAAGCGGGAGAAGATTTTCACCAATAGCTTTTTGCGTAGCTTCAATTCGATCATTGAATTTAGCAACAACGCCCTCCCATCCCTCAGTTGCGGCCATGACCGCATTAAAACTGTTGGTGATTGTGCGCATTATTCGCCTTGTCAACCGTAGGGCAGAATTTATTCCTGTAACCCGAATCGACCATTTGTCGAACGGATCCAACATACCCTTTGCCTGTTTTTCAATTTTGCTATTTTCGGCTACTGTTTGCGATACTGATTGATTAAGTTTTTCTTGTTTCTGGATTTGCTTTTCAATCGTTTCGGAATGCTTTAAGCCAAGTTCCATGCCCTTATTATGGTACCGTTCTTCTGCCGCTCTGGATTTCATTACAGCGATTTCCGCTTTAGAGACTGTGCCGTTCAGCCTTTCTTGTGTGGCTGTTAGTTTTTCAATTTCTGCCGCGCTTTTTAGCGCCGGGTTTGCGTAAGCCTCCACATATGCCATTGGATCACCGGATTTTACAGCGGCATCAAATTGGTTTTGCGCTATCGCTGCCGCCGAAATGGCTGCCTCAACCTGTGTTAAAGCGTTTCGCGTCTCTGCAAGTTGTGTCTCATACATGGTAGTATTCGCAGTGGCAATATTCATGGAATTAGCTGCATTTTGCATTGCGTTTTCAATTGCCATTGTTGCGGCTGAAGCTTCATAAGCCGCGCCAGATTCATTTTGCAGTGCGGCCTCTACGCTGGAGAGCGCTCCAATATTCGCTTGCATGGATGATGTTGCAGTATCAATACCAGAGGCCATTCTTGCAAAACCTGAATCCGCACCGATAGATTCAACGGCTCGTGCAGCGACTGTGATACCG